>Ga0194116_10006745_pt1 | contig 12131 bp, 14 predicted proteins | sample TA2MahsurfametaG_4_FD_148617 | JGI IMG/M metagenome (GOLD analysis project Ga0194116, IMG submission 148617) | Freshwater microbial communities from Lake Tanganyika, Tanzania - TA2015008 Mahale S9 surface | ecosystem: Environmental > Aquatic > Freshwater > Lake | place: Tanzania: Lake... | reverse complement strand
CTCAAATCTGTGTTGGGCGTTGCTGATGAACTAGGCAAACTCATAAAAGATTATAAAGTAATTGTAAATAAGAGTACGGTCCCTGTAGGAACTGCTGATAAAGTAAGATCGGCTATTGCTAAAAATTATCCAGGAGAATTTGATGTGGTGAGCAATCCAGAATTTTTACGTGAAGGAGTAGCCGTGGAGGATTTTATGAAGCCTGATCGCGTGGTGATTGGCACCACTTCTGAGCGGGCAAAAAAATTAATGAGTGAGCTCTATGCTCCCTATGTTCGTCAGGGGAATCCTATCATCTTTATGGATGAGCGTTCTTCGGAGCTCACTAAATATGCTGCCAATAGTTTTTTAGCGATGAAGATCTCGTTCATGAATGAGATTGCGCAGCTCTGTGAAAAAATGGGAGCTGATGTGGATATGGTGCGCAGAGGAATTGGGTCTGATGATAGAATCGGTAAACGGTTTTTATTTTCCGGGATAGGTTATGGAGGAGCTTGCTTCCCTAAGGATGTGCAAGCGCTGATCCAATCTGCAACTGAGTATAGTTACGAGTTTAAAATTTTAAAGGCGGTTGAACAAGTAAACGCTAAACAAAAAGTTCATCTGGTGGAAAAAATAAAATCCTTCTACCAAGGTAACTTACAAGGCAAACATTTTGCTCTCTGGGGTTTAGCTTTTAAACCTAATACCGATGACATCCGGGAAGCGCCAGCCTTATCTATGGTCAAAGCTCTTTTACAAGCAGGTGCCACAATTACTGCTTATGATCCGGAGGCGATGTCAAATGCGCAACAAGAACTCGGTAACATCATCAATTACGCACATAGTCAATATCAGGCTTTGGAAGGGGCTGATGCGTTGTTGATTGCTACGGAGTGGAGTGAGTTTAGAACTCCTGATTTTGAACGGATCAGCCAACTTCTACCTTCTAAAGTAATTTTTGACGGGCGTAATCTTTTTGAAGTGGCTAAGTTGCAACAGCTCGGCTATCAATATATCAGTATTGGCAGACCGCAATAATTTAATCATGAAAATTGACCATGCCTAAGCAACGCGTACTCATCACCGGGGCTGCCGGATTTTTAGGCTCTCATTTATGTGACCGGTTTATCCAGGAAGGGTATGAGGTAGTTGACATGGATAATCTGCTTACGGGTAGTTTATCGAATATTGAGCATTTGTTTCCGTTACCAGAGTTTAGCTTTTATCATCATGATGTAAGCAAGTTCATTCATGTACCCGGACCGCTGGATTATATTTTACATTTTGCTTCTCCTGCCAGCCCGATCGATTATTTAAAAATGCCCATTCAAACTCTGAAAGTGGGTTCGCTGGGTACGCATAATTGTTTGGGACTGGCCAAGGCTAAAAAGGCTACAATACTAGTAGCTAGTACATCATCAAAAATAACTTTCATGCCCCTGCCCCAAGACGACCCTAAGCAACGCCAACCGGATATTAGCCGAGCTAAACAGGTGCTGGGTTGGGAGCCGAAAATTGCCCGGGAGCAAGGGCTTGCGCTAACCTATGAATATATTACAAAACAATTGGCTGACTCCAATTTATGAGTATATTTACTACTCATTATTGAGTCAGTATTCTGCTTTACATTGTGACTGACTGTGGCTTTGCCATCTATACGTAATTCCTCTCCCTTGATTGATCAGTTATTTTCCGGAAAGATCCGTTTAAAACTACTGGCGCGTTTGTTATTAAACCCCTCGAGCCAGGTGTATTTACGCCAATTAGAGCGTGATTTAAACGTGAGTTCTAATACTGTGCGCTTAGAACTCAATAAGCTTTCTGAAATGAAACTGATTAGCACAGTGGAGGCAGAGGAGAGTAAGATCAAAAAATACATCGCCAATACCTTTCATCCCCTTTATTCTAATTTACGTTCTATTATTTTAAAATATGTAGGCGTAGATCAGTTATTAGAAGAGGTGTTTTATAAGTTAGGGGAGTTGGACGAAGTATTCTTGACGGGAGATATAGCAGAAGGGAAGGAAACCCCTTTTATTGATCTGGTGATGGTGGGGGAATTTAATAAAGAGTTTTTATTCCAATTATTAGAACGGGCAGAGAAATTACTCAATAAGAAAATTAGAATAGCCATTTATTCTAAAAGTGAATTTAAGTTAGACTTATTAGAAGGCATCCAATATGTTTCAATTTATAAAAGTGAGATGGGGGGGGGTGAATTCTAAAAATTGATTAGTGTGGTCCAGACCGACAAAAGTTATTTTAAATATTCGTTAATCATTAATTCGTTGATTTTCAGCTTTAAATAGTTTTATTTTATTTTTCAGCATATAGTAAATCAACGAAATTAAGGGTCTTAGTGCGCAGTTTGGTGCGCAGATTAAAAAGTAAATTTAAATAATAATTTATAATAATACATGGCATATCTATTCACCTCTGAGTCGGTTTCTGAAGGACACCCAGATAAAGTAGCTGATCAAATCTCTGATGCGTTAATTAACCATTTTATGGTCACTTTGATAATGAGATTGATATGGAGTGGTTGAACAGCAATTACGGTTCTACCAAAGATCAAATCAAACCACAAGTTGATATGTACACGATCGATGGCAAAAACGTAATCGTTTTAGCAGAAGGTCGTTTGGTGAATTTAGGTTGCGCGATGGGTCACCCGTCATTCGTGATGTCGAACTCGTTCTGTAACCAAACGTTGGCTCAATTAGAATTGTGGGCTAATTCTAAAAATTACGAAAACAAAGTATACATCTTACCGAAGCACTTGGATGAGAAAGTAGCATTCTTACACTTAGCACACATCGGTGCGAAGTTAGAGAAGCTAGAAAAAGAGCAAGCTGACTACATTGGTGTACCTCAAGCAGGACCATACAAGCCAGAGCATTATAGATACTAATTGAGCTGAACTCACGTGACATTTTGAAATTGTTTAAATTATAAATTAATGAAGGTAGTTATTTTCGCTGGAGGCTTAGGTACCAGATTAATGGAAGAGACAGAAGCAAGGCCAAAACCAATGGTAGAAATAGGTGGAAAACCTATTCTATGGCATATAATGAAATTTTATGAATCCCAAGGATTCGTTGATTTTATAGTTTGTCTTGGATACAAACAAGCGATGATTAAGGAATATTTTATGAATTACTATTACACAAATTCGGATATAACTATTGATTTATCTAAAAATGAAACTATAGTACACCAATCAACTCAAGAAAATTTCAAAGTAACCCTAGTCGACACAGGTTTTGAGACCAATACAGCTGGAAGATTAAAAAGAGTGCAGAAACATATTGGCAATGAAACTTTTATGCTAACTTATGGAGATGGAGTCTCTAATATTGATTTAAAACAGTTGTTGGATTTCCATAACAAAAAAAAGAAATTAGTCACACTAACATCAATTCAATTACCTGGAAAATTCGGTAATCTTGATATTGATTCCGTGGGAAATGTGTTACGATTTGTAGAAAAACCAGAAGATGATGGAGTATGGATTAATGGAGGATTTATGGTGTTAGATTCTAACGTTTTTGAATTTTTAAAAGGGGATATGGATGATATTCAATTTGAAAAAGGACCTTTAATTGAAATCACAAAAGCCCAGCAGTTAGCCACATATAAACATAATGGCTTTTGGAAATGTATGGATGCCATGCGCGATAAAATTGAATTGGAAGATTTGTGGAATTCGGGAGAAGCACCATGGAAAATTTGGAATTAAATTTATGTTTGATATTTATAAAGGGAAAAGAGTTTTTTTAACAGGGAATACTGGATTTAAAGGATCTTGGATGTCTTTTTGGCTTCAATCTTTAGGAGCAGAAGTTGTAGGATATTCTTTGCCTCCAAATACCGACCCTAATCATTTTAGCTTATTGAATCTAAAGTATAAAACATATTTTGGGGATGTAAGAGATATTGAGTCACTTACTAAAGCTATAAATGAATCTAAACCCCATATTGTATTTCATCTTGCTGCACAACCATTGGTTCGTTATTCATATTTGAATCCTATTGAAACGTATTCGACTAATGTGATGGGAACCGTAAATGTGATGGAAGCATCAAGACATTGCGAAAGCGTTCGAGCCATTGTGATTGTCACAACCGATAAATGTTATGAAAACATAGAGCAAGAAAAAGGTTATGTAGAGACGGATCGAATGGGAGGGCATGATCCATATAGCTGTTCAAAAGGATGTGCCGAGCTAACTGTTAGTTCATATAGAAATTCTTATTTCAACATTAATGATTATCTTCTCAAACACCAGATATTATTGGCATCTACTAGAGCAGGAAATGTGATTGGAGGAGGGGACTGGAGTCTGGATAGACTGATTCCTGATATCATTAAAAGTACTATACAAAACAAAAAAACCAATATTCGATATCCAAATGCCACAAGACCTTGGCAACATGTATTAGAGCCTATTAATGGATATTTGATGGTGGGTGCTCGTTTGTTAAATGGTGAAAAGGAATTTGCAGAAGGATGGAATTTTGCCCCCGAAGAGCGAGATGTGTTAACAGTAGGAGAAGTTTTGAAAATATCCAAAAATATTTGGGATAGAATCGATTTTGAAGTAGATATTGAGAATAATCATTTTCATGAGGCCGGACTTTTGAGTTTGAATATTAATAAAGCAAAGTCAAAGTTAGGATGGCAGCCAAAATGGGGAAATGAAATATCTATACAAAAAACAATTGACTGGTATATAGAATTTTATCATTCAAAAAAGATACTAACAGAGGAACAATTAAACCAGTTTGTTAGATGCATATAGAAGAAACAGAATTTGAAGACTTGTATGTAATTCACCTTGAAAAAAAAGGAGATGAAAGAGGCTGGTTTATGAGAACATTTGATCATAATTTCTTTTCAAAAAAAATAAATGGATATCATTCTGAGTGGAAGCAAATGAATCATTCGTTTAATTCTGATAAGTATACATGGAGAGGATTTCATTTTCAAAATTCACCATTTCAAGAAACTAAGGCGGTTCGATGTGTGCAAGGAAAGGTTTTAGATTGTGTTTTAGATTTGAGAGAACATTCAAAAACTTATTTAAAAGTTTTTCAAGTAGAGCTGAGTCTAGATAACTGCAAGATGCTTTTTATTCCAAAAGGATTTGCACATGGGTTTTTGACTTTAGAAGACGATTCCGCTTTAGTTTATCTCCATGATGAATATTATATGCCAGAATATGAATCAGGAGTTCGTTTTGATGACCCCAAAATAGATTTCAAATTACCCATCAATCCTATAATTATCTCAGATAGAGATAAAAACCATAAAGATTTATAAATATGAAATGTCGTCATTGCAACAATAACTTAACACATATATTTTGTGATTTACAAACTTGTCCTCCTTCAAATGCGATGGTAAAGATGGATAATGTGAATTTTCCTGAAACCTATTTTCCTTTGAAAGTCTTTGTATGTGAAAAATGCTGGCTTGTCCAAGTTGATGAAATTGAAAAAGTGGAAAATATCTTCAATAATGAATATACCTATTTTTCTTCATATAGTTCGTCATGGTTGGCACATGCAAAAAATTATGCGGATGAAATGACAGAGAGATTTGGGTATAACCAAGATTCATTGGTAATAGAAATTGCATCGAACGATGGTTATTTGTTACAATATTTCAAAGAAAAAAAAATCCCTGTGCTTGGTGTAGAGCCTACTGCAAATACAGCATCCTTGGCTAAGGAAAAGGGTATAGAAAGTATTGTAGATTTTTTCGGATCACAATTGGCTTCTGAAAAACTATTAGGAAAAGCCGATTTAATTCTAGGCAATAATGTTTTGGCGCATGTACCTGATATCAATGATTTTGTCAAAGGAGTCAAATTGGCTTTAAAACCTAACGGTGTTAATACTTTTGAATTTCCACATGTATGTAAATTAGTTCAATATAATCAGTTTGACACCATATATCATGAACATTTTTCGTATTTATCATTTACGGCTTTAAAAACGGTTTTTGAAAAACAAGGGCTTGAATTTTTTGATGTTCAAGAATTACCGACACATGGAGGAAGTTTAAGAATATTTACAAAACATAAAGATGATACTTCAAAAGAAGTATTACATTCTGTTGCCAATATGTTGAAGATGGAGAAAGACTTAGGTGTGAATACCTTGAAATATTATCAAGGATTTCAAGAAAAAGTAGATAAAATCAAATGTGATTTTATTCAATTTTTGATTCAGTGTAAAAAAGGAGGGAAAAAAGTAGTTGGATATGGTGCCGCGGCTAAAGGAAATACACTTTTGAATTATTGTGGGATTAAAGGAACGGATTTTATAGAATATGTTATGGATGCCTCGCCATATAAGCAAAATCGATTAATTCCTGGTTCAAGAATTCCTGTGTTTCACCCAGATAAAGTAAAAGATTCAAAACCTGATTTTGTGATTATTTTTCCTTGGAATTTAAGTGATGAAATTTCCCAACAGTTATCTTTTATTAATGATTGGGGTGGGAAATTTGTAGTTGTTATTCCTTCGCTAAAGATATTTTAATATTTATTAATGAAAATATTGGTTACCGGAGCTTCTGGATTTATTGGAAATTATGTTCTAGATTATTTAGTTAATAACACGAATCATAAAGTCATTGCAACCTCTCGAAACAAAGAGAAAGTGAAAGATAAAATGTGGTATTCAAAAGTTCAGTTTATTGAAGCTGATCTGTATTTGAGTAAAAGCAATTATTTTAAGTTTTTTGATAACCCTGATATGTTAATACATCTTGCATGGTCCAATTTACCTAATTATAACAAATCATTTCATATTACAGAAAATTTAGTTAAAGACATTCATTTTTTAGAAAATATTTTAGATCATGGTTTGAAGCAACTCGTAGTAACGGGTACTTGTTTTGAATATGGAATGCAAGAAGGTGAATTATTTGAAACAATGGTTGCAAACCCTCAAAATCCATATTCGATAGCAAAAGATGCACTCAGAAAATTCCTTCAAATTAAGACTGCAGAAATTAATGTAAGATTACTTTGGTTGCGACTTTTTTATATGTTTGGAAAAGGACAAAATCCAAATTCAATAATATCTCAACTGGAGTTTGCTATTCAAAAAGGAGAAAAACAATTTAATATGAGTGGAGGAGATCAAATCAGAGATTATTTACCCGTTGAAAATGTGGCGGAGTACATTGTAAAATGTGCTTTAAATTTGGAAGCTAAAGGAATAATAAATATTTCTAGTGGTAAACCAATTAAATTACGCGATTTTATCGATAATTATATCAAAACCATAGGTACGGACATAAAACTAAATTTAGGGTATTATCCATATTCATCAATAGAGCCTATGGCGTTTTGGGGGGGGGATAAAAAATTAAAAAATTTAATTTAAAATTTAAAATAATAATTACTATGCACGAAGAAATTAAAAAATTTAATCAAGAAAAAAAAGAATTGATTGCTTCTAATGCTATAAATGAAAAACTTCAAAAAGCAAAAGAGTATTTTAATATCGAATCCAATAAGGCAAAATATTCATATAATTTTAGTTGGATGGGGCGTCCTATAATTGCCTACCCGCAAGATATGCTAGCAATGCAAGAAATTATTTGGGAGATAAAGCCTGATTTAATCATTGAAGCGGGTATTGCTCATGGAGGTTCTCTGGTGTATTATGCATCATTGTTAGAGTTAATTGGAGGCGAGGGTTTTGTTCTTGGATTAGATATTGATATACGCAAACATAATCGGGATTTAATAGAAACACATCCGATGATAAAACGTATTAAGATGATAGAAGGTGACTCAACTTCAATGGAAGTCGCAAATCAAGTTTATGAAATTGCAAAAAATAAAAAACATATTTTAGTCTGTTTAGATTCAAATCACACTCATGATCACGTTTTAAGAGAACTTAAACTCTATGCTCCATTGACTTCAGTAGGAAGTTATTGTGTAGTTTTTGATACCATTGTTGAAGAATTACCGGCAGATTACATGCCCGGTGGTCGTTCTTGGAATCCTGGAAATAGTCCCAAAACTGCTGTTATAGAATTTCTGAAAAATAATAATAATTTTGAAATTGATAAAATGATTGATAATAAAATTTTAATATCTGTGGCGCCAGATGGTTATTTAAAAAGACTATTTTAAAAAAATTTCTTATCCATCTAATTTATTGGGTATGGTCTACTTGTTGTTAAATTAATTGAATTTTTTATTTATGAAGAAAGGAATAATAGTTAGCGGTTACTTTAATCCATTACACAAAGGTCATATAGAATATTTCGAAAAAGCAAGAGCTTTTGGCAATCAGCTTTTTGTTATTGTGAATAACGATTTTCAAAGAGCATTAAAAGGCTCAAGAGAATTTCAAGATGAAAATGAAAGAATGCTAATAATTGAAAATTTACGATTAGTTGATAAATGTTTTCTTTCTATTGATAGAGATCGTACTGTAATTGAGTCCATTAAAAAAATTTATAATCTATTTGGCAATGAATATGATTTAGCATTTGCTAATGGAGGAGATCAGAATAATAATACAGTTTCCGAAAAAATAGTTTGTGAACAATTAAAAATAGAATTGATAGATGGCTTGGGCGAAAAAATTCAATCATCCTCGTGGTTGTTGAAAAAACAAAGTTTATAGATGAAAATAGCAGTAGTAGGTACAGGATATGTAGGATTGGTAACGGGTACTTGTTTTGCAGAGACGGGTAACAAAGTGACTTGTGTGGATATTGATAAGGCTAAAGTTGAAAAGCTAAGTGCTGGTCAAATTACGATATACGAACCAGGTTTAGAGAAAATATTTTTAAGAAATATCAAAGAAGAGCGATTAAAATTCACCACGCAGTTAGAAGAAGCGGTGGAGGACGCAGAGATTATCTTTTTAGCTTTACCAACCCCTCCGGGTGCGGATGGTAGTGCGGACTTAAAATATGTTTTGGGTGTAGCGGATCATTTAGGAAAGATTTTAAAAGGCTATAAAGTCATTGTGAATAAGAGTACGGTACCAGTAGGTACTGCGGATAATGTAAGTGCAGCGATTGCAAAAAATTACGCAGGTGAATACAATGTAGTAAGCAACCCTGAGTTTTTAAGAGAGGGAGTTGCTGTGGATGATTTCATGAAGCCAGATAGAGTGGTGGTAGGAACAAGATCGGAGCGTGCAAAGAAATTAATGAGTGATTTATACGCGCCTTTTGTAAGACAAGGCAATCCTGTGATCTTTATGGATGAGCGTAGTTCAGAGTTAACAAAATATGCAGCGAACAGTTTCCTTGCCACTAAGATTTCTTTCATGAACGAGATTGCGCAATTGTGTGAACACATGTGCGCAGATGTGGACATGGTGAGAAGAGGGATTGGATCAGATGAAAGAATCGGAAAAAGATTTTTATTCCCAGGCATTGGTTATGGTGGCTCTTGTTTTCCAAAAGATGTACAAGCTTTAATCATGTCGTCTGACGAAGTGAACTATGCTTTTGAGATTTTAAAAGCAGTGGAGAAAGTAAACGCGACTCAAAAACTACATTTAGTAGAAAAGATTAAGGCATATTACAATGGCAACTTAGCAGGCAAACATTTTGCATTATGGGGTCTAGCGTTTAAGCCCAATACAGACGATATTAGAGAAGCGCCAGCTTTGAGCATCATTGATGCTTTAACAGCGATGGGTGCCACGATTACTGCTTATGATCCAGAAGCGATGCCGAATGTGCAAGCGCAGATTGGAGACAAGATCAAATATGCAGCCAATCAATATGATGCCTTACAAAATGCCGTTGCATTAATTATTGCCACAGAGTGGAGTGAGTTTAGAACACCCGATTTTGAGCGCATGGATAAAGAGATCAAGCACAAAATCATCTTTGATGGCAGAAATTTATTTGATGTATACAAAATGAGGGAACTAGGGTACCATTATGAGAGTATTGGTAGAGCTGAATCAAATAAGACAAAATAAGACTCAATCAATAAAAAGTACGAACCAACAAGCAACAACATGAGTCAAAAAAGAATATTAATTACAGGTGCCGCAGGATTTTTAGGATCGCATTTATGTGATCGTTTTATCAAGGAAGGCTACTATGTGATTGCGATGGATAATTTGATCACAGGTGACTTGATGAATATTGAGCACTTAAGATCGAATCCAAATTTTGAATTCATCCATCATGATATCACAAAATATATAGACATCGAAGGAAGCTTGGATTATATTTTACATTTTGCATCACCAGCAAGTCCGATCGATTATTTAAAGATTCCAATCCAGACATTAAAAGTGGGTGCATTGGGCACACTCAATTGTTTAGGCTTAGCCAAAGCAAAGGGTGCAAGAATACTCGTTGCAAGTACAAGTGAGGTCTATGGAGATCCATTAGTACATCCGCAAACCGAGGAATACTGGGGCAATGTAAATCCAGTGGGTCCAAGAGGGGTGTATGATGAAGCAAAACGATATATGGAATCCATCACCATGGCTTACCATACTTTTCATCAAGTAGAAATCATCCGCATCTTCAATACTTATGGTCCGAGAATGCGTTTGAATGATGGCCGTGCATTACCAGCATTTATTGGTCAAGCATTGAGAGGTGAGGACATGACGGTGTTTGGAGATGGTTCACAAACAAGAAGCTTCTGCTATGTGGATGATTTAGTAGAAGGGATTTATAGATTATTATTAAGTGAGTACACACAACCAGTAAATATTGGTAATCCGAATGAAATTAGTTTAAAGGATTTTGCGGAAGAAGTAATGAAATTAACAGGATCCACTGTAAAGATCGTGTACAAAGATTTGCCTGTGGACGATCCTAAACAAAGACAACCAGATATCACCAAAGCAAGAACGATCTTAGGCTGGGAGCCAAAAGTAGATCGTGCAGAAGGGTTAAAGAAAACCTACGATTATTTTAAAGCATTGCCGCCAAGCGAGTGGAGAAAGCATCCTATAGAATTTATAAGTAAAAAATAAATGAAAAAAGCAATTATTACAGGTATAACTGGTCAAGACGGTGCTTACTTAGCAGAGTTTCTATTAAATAAAGGATATGAGGTTCACGGCGTTAAACGGCGATCCTCCTTATTTAATACCCAAAGAATAGACCATATTTATGAAGACCCGCATATTCCAGACAGACACCTTCATTTACATTATGGGGATTTAACGGATAGCACTAATTTAATACGTATTATTCAAGAGGTACAACCAGATGAAATTTACAACTTGGCTGCTATGAGTCACGTACACGTAAGTTTTGAAGAGCCAGAATATACAGCTAATGCAGATGGTATTGGTACACTTAGAATTTTAGAAGCAGTGCGTCTATTGGGCCTAACTAAGAAAACAAAAATATACCAAGCTTCCACGTCTGAATTATATGGTTTAGTACAAGCAGTGCCTCAATCTGAAACTACGCCATTTTATCCTCGTTCTCCTTATGCCGTTGCAAAATTGTATGCATATTGGATTACAGTAAACTATAGAGAAGCGTATAACATGTATGCATGTAATGGCATCTTGTTTAATCATGAGTCTCCACAAAGAGGGGAAACCTTTGTGACAAGAAAAATTACAAGAGCAACAGCAAAAATTGCTTTAGGGATGGATAATTGTTTGTTCTTAGGAAATTTAGATGCTAAAAGAGACTGGGGGCATGCAAAGGATTATATAGAAGGAATGTATTTAATCTTACAACAAGAAAAACCAGAGGACTTTGTTTTGGCAACTGGAATTACAACTACTATTCGTGATTTTGTAAAAATGAGTTTTGCAGAGTTAGGAATTGAATTAGGATTTAGAGGTGAGGATGAGGCTGAAGAAGGTTATGTTGTTAAAAATAAAGGTGAATACAAATTGGAAGAAGGCCAAGTAATTGTGAAAGTAGATCCTAAATATTATAGACCAACTGAAGTTGATTTATTAATTGGAGATCCAACTAAAGCAATGTCTAAATTAGATTGGAAACCTAAGTATGATTTAGCAGCATTGGTTAAGGAGATGGTAGCAAGTGATGTTTCTTTATTTAAAAAGGAATTGTATATCAAAGAAAGTGGATTATAAGTATGGAAAAAATTGCTAAAATATATATTGCTGGACATAGAGGAATGGTAGGTTCTGGACTA
>Ga0194116_10006739_pt1 | contig 12139 bp, 11 predicted proteins | sample TA2MahsurfametaG_4_FD_148617 | JGI IMG/M metagenome (GOLD analysis project Ga0194116, IMG submission 148617) | Freshwater microbial communities from Lake Tanganyika, Tanzania - TA2015008 Mahale S9 surface | ecosystem: Environmental > Aquatic > Freshwater > Lake | place: Tanzania: Lake... | reverse complement strand
TTAGGGCTTATATTATTCCGATTTAAAAATATATCAAATTAAGACTTCTTTTAACAGAAAATTACTTTTTAAAAAATAATAAGAAACATCATTTTGAATATAATTGTAAAATTAATGTTGAAAAATAATTAAATTGAATTTTCAGTAATATTTATTTACAAAATATTTATTATTTTTAATTTGAAAAATAATTATTAAGAAGCAATTTCTATAATTTACTAAAAATTTAATTTTATGCTGAAATTTTTTAATTTTAAACTTAATTCGTAGGAAATGGATGATTCAAAAAGTAAAATAAGTGCAAACTTAGATAATGAAAATCTCAAAATATATTTATCAAAATCGAAAACCCAAAAACCTTTTGAAAATAAAGAAAACAATTATAATATAATTGCAAAAAAATTAAATGACAATAGCCCATTTCAAACAGACTACAAAATTCAAATGAATAAAAATTCACTTAAATCAAACAATAATAATATCATTTTAGGAAAAAGATCTCATCAAAAATTTGTTGAATATTCCTCAATTTTAAATAATGAAAAATCTAAATTGAATGATTATTTTTTAAATAAACCCAACATTTTTATTCCTAAAAAGCCTAAAATTGAAATATCTAGAAATGAAAAAATATCTTATTGTTTGAAAAATAAAGAAAATTATTCAGGAAAAGATCAAACCGAAATTTATGCTTTAAATAAATCAGATTTCAAAATAAATTCTCATTTGAAATTATTGAATGATGAGTCAAATAATAAAATAAAATCAGTAAATTTGGATTATCAAAAGATAGAAATTCAACATCAAAAACTTAATGACTCTGTAAATCTTATTGATCACAATAAAAAAACAGATAAAAAGCAAAGTGAAAATGATGATAAACTTGACAATTTTAAATTAGAAAATAGTCATAAAAATCTTTTACAATTTGACAAACCTTTAGATTTAATGGATATTTGCAAAAATATAAATACTGATGATCAAAATAGAATTGATGCTTTTATTTTTGATAAAGATAATCGATTAGAACCTGATATCCATAAAATAAGTGATAATGATAATAAAAATGAACTTGAAGAAACTAATTCTTCTAAAGGAGAAAAAATTAAGCCTCAGTCGAAACAAATGTTGGAAGGGATTTCTTCTCAAATTGAAAAAATTCGTTCAAATTTAAAAATTAACAAAAATAATTTAAATGTAATAATTTATTCTTACAAAATAATAAATTTAATTTTATTTATTCTTTTCTAGTTATTGATTATATTTAATTTTTTATATAGAATCCCAATCTAAAAAGTAAAGCAATTCTTTCAATTAAAGAACCGAAAAATACATTTAATCTAATGGAAAATAGAGGAAGAACATTAAAAAAAAAATCACTGAATGATGACACAAATTCCCCCAATAATTTAAATAATACAAATAAATTTTACTCAAGAAGTGTTTCAAGAAATGACTTTTTGAAAAACTCTGTAACAAATAGAATCAATAATAATTTTGATATAATACAAAAAACGAACATTTTCAATATTGACAATGATGAGGAAAATGGAAGAGAAAAACTTAATAATATAGAATCAGGTTTGAAAAGAAGAAAGGAGTAATTAATAATTTTATTTACCGTTAAATTCTTTCAGAAAAAAAACCTCAGAAGAAATCATTTTAGAAGAAATGGCGAAACATAAATTTACTGCATTACCATTAAAAAAAGATATGTTTAGTGTCACCAAGAATGTTCAAATAAATAAAAATAAAAATTCAAATGATATAGATTATTCGAATATCTTAGCATCTTCATCAAATAATCTTAATTTCTATAATCTTCAAAATCAATTTCATGAACAATTACCGGTAAATAATTTTAAATATAAAATTCTTTGAAATGAATTAATATTATTAGAAAAAGTACTTTCATTCTTGTACAGCCCATTTGCTTAAGTATTCTGAAAAAAAAGAAACTCAATTAAATTCACTCAAATCTCAAATTAATAAACAAATAAGTGATTCAAAATTTAAACAAATACTTAGAGAAACGAATACCATCAACAATATTTTTAGCATTAATAAAAAATTGTTTAAATCAGATGATCCAATTTTTTTTTCATATTCCAAAAATTTTACTTCTCTAAGAAATAATTCAGAGCTAGATAATAACTTATTTAAAAGGAGAGTTGAAGCAAATGAAAAAATAAAACAAAGTAAATTAGGAGTAAATACAGATTTATTTGAATTTACAAATTCAAATATTAAAGCCAAAAGCAACAGTAAAAATATGCATCCGGTCTATTTTAATAAAAATTTTAATACACTTTCTTCAATAAATACAAGTAAGTATGCAAAAAATTTAAATGTTAGCAACAGTGTTTTCAATATAACGAAGAACTTAAAAAATGAAAATAACAAAGTTCAAAGCAAATCTCTTTTTGAAAATGAAACTAGAATTATTATAGAAAATAAAGAAAAAACTGAAACTGAAAAGTTCAAACAGCAAGAATTAAAAAATAAAATCAATGATATAGATTTAAATTATCTAAAATTAAACAAAAATAATACAAAGAAGACTTATCAAGATAATGATATTCAGCAAATTCAGGATTTGAATCAATTTGAAAATCATGGCATAATTAATCAAAAAAATGAAGAATTTAAAGAAAATATCGATAAAAATAAAGAACATTCATACCATGAAGAAAATTTTACAAAAGCTCAAGAAGCAAAGGAAATGGATAATTTTCTAAAAAAAGAAAAAAATGAGGATTTGATTGAAATCGGAAATAATGCTGGAATAAAAGGAATTGATTATATGGATATATGTAAAAATAATATTGACAATAATATTAAAATAATAGAAAAAGAGGAATTCAAAAAATCCTCTAAAGCTAAAAATATAACAAAAAATGTTATTAAGAAGATTAATGATGCTAATTACAAATGTAATTTAATTTTAAATAATTTTTTATAATAATACAACTTTATCTTATATTCAGCAAAAATATATGAAAAACCGATCGCAGATAAAAAAACAATATTAGCCTACAAAGAAAAAAATTCTATTAGCCTTAAATTCTCAAAAATTAATAAAAATAACCCAAGCATAATCAGTGATAAATCTTCAAAAAATTATAGAAATATATCATGTAAAATAAATTCTTCAAGAGAATCAAATAATTCTTTGAATAATAACTTTAAAAATAAAGAATCTAATACTTCCATAAATTCCTCAAGCTCTTTAAATAGTATGAATTTACTATCGATTAATAGAAAATTTTCTCATTCAATATCTACTCAAAATATTGACTTCAAAAATAAAATTATTAATACTTCAACATCTATCATTACACAAGATAATTCAAAAAACAATTTAAGCCGTAAGAATAGTCATGATTTTATTTTTCTTAATCGATTTAAAGGTAGAAATGATTCAAAATCTATTAAGAACGAAGAAAAACAACATCAGTTTAAATATTCATTAACTATCCCAGTTTCACCGAAATTAAGAACCAAAGAAAGAATTGATGAGAGGAATAAGAAGAATTTAAATTAATTATTGGTTTTTTTATACATTATTTATTTAATTAAGTTAAAATATATATAAGCAATTAAAATTGCTAAAATTTTTAATTATAAATAAACTGATTCTTGTCGGCTAAGGTTAAAAAATTAAATTTTAAGGATCATACAAAACTTTATTTTATTTATTACAAAGATAAATATTTTAATTTTTTTTAAAATGAGACCGTCAAAATAGTTCCATTTAAGATTTTTAGCTAAAAAAATTATAATATTTTTAATTGACCAAAATATTAATATAATTGGAGGACATTCATAAAGCTTCTTCAAAAATTTATTCATCTTTTAATTCAGTTCTAATACTTTATTTCCTCTATAAATTATTTTATAAAAAATTATTTTTTAATTTAATTTAAACATGGTTTTTAAAAAGTTTGATATATATTCATCGAAATTAGCTTTTACAATTAACAAGCAAACTGAATTAAGGTCATCTTTCGGAGGAATATTATCAATAATAACAATTATTTTTTATATAATTTTTTTTCTTTTCTTTGCAAAAGATCTCTATTTGAAAATTAACCCAAAAATTACTACAGATAAATTTTATTTAACAAAATCACAATTAAATAATTATACGATAACGGAGGAGACATTTTTTTTTGCTATAGAAAGTCCTCTTAATTTCAAAGATCCAAAATTATATAATTTTAAATCTTATTATGTTCATTATTTAAACGGCACAAAAAATGCTATAGAACTAGATTTCATATCTTGTAAAAACAGTAGCTATTCAAAAATATTTTTGAATGATAAATTGGCAGATTCATTAATATGTTTGAATATCACAAAAGCATCAAATAAAAACCTTACAAATATTTCAGTTGAAGTTTCAAACAAATATATTGTATTTGAAATAGGATATGATCATAATTATTTAGCGACTTTGGATGAATCTTATAAAAAACATATTCTAAATACAGAATTAGGATTAAATTTTTATTGGCCTGAATTATCTTTTTCTCCAAATAATTATGAAACTGCTTTAGATATCCAATTAAATTTTTATCGATTGTATTTAAATAACAATACTATGTTTATATCATATAATAAATTTGTTGAGACAAAACTGATACAAGATGAAAATATTATTTTCGAAGATATGAATCAAATTAAATCAGTAATCTACAAATCAAATCAATTTGAACATTTTATGCCAAGAACTGATCAAACAGAATTTTTAGCATCTTTTTTCTTCACTCTAGACGGGTTTTATTATTATAAATATTTAAGAATATATAAGAAACTTCCTCAAATTTTAGCTGAAGTATTCGGAGTTATGCAGCCTTTAATGATTGCATTTACATTTTTTATTGAGTTTTTTTCTAATTACAATCTTGATTATTATTTTATAAAATATTTTTTATGTTATTTTTCAAAAGAGAAAAATAAGGATGATAAGTTAATCTGGAAATATCAGAGTTTTCAAGATTTCAAAAATGTTTTTAAATATAAAATTTCGAATAACAAAGAAAATAGTGAGCAAGATAATATTCTGAAAACAATAAAAATAAATGTTAATGATCCAAATACATTGAATTCACAAAATTGTTCTAATAATATGAAAAAAGCTGAGGATTTATCAGAAATTCGTCTTTTAAAGGAAAATACAAATAAATATGAATTGGAAGCAATAGAACAATCTTCACAAAATATTGCAGTTAAAAAAGAAATTAAAGAAATGGAATTCTTTAAAGAAAAAACAATTGAGTTGGTAAACGTAAATGATGAAAATCTTAATAATTATATTAAGGAGAATAAAAATAAAAAAATAAATGTAATCGATAATAAAATTTCAGAAGGCTTGAATAATTCATGGATAAATCAAAATTTTAACAATGAAGAAAATAAAGGAAAAATAATGGATATATCTGAATCATTAAAATTTTTTACTAATCAAAAGAATGAGTTTCCAAATACCAGCTTTTTTTATTATTTTTTTCCTTTCTTTTTCACAAAAAAGAATAAATATGAAAATTACACAAAAATATTTAAGCATTTTTCAAGAAAAATTTTAAAAAAATTAGATTTATTTAATTACTTAAAATATATAAGAAGAATTGATTTATTGAAAAATACAGTAATCACAAACGATCAAGAAAAAGAAAAGCTTAAGATTTTATCAAAAAATCTTTATTTTATCAGAGATTGCGATATAGAATCATTAGTTAAAATGATAGATCAAAAAGGCTAATAATTCTAAAGCTCTTAGTAACTCTATTGAAGATGTAATAATATAAATAAAATAATGTAAACAATTCCTCATAAATATAAAATATTCGTAAATAATTTATTATGAGATTTTTTAATATTTTATAGCAGAAAACTCTTTATAATTATTTTAAAAAAAACACCACATAAAAATTATTAACATTATTTGGATTATGTATAAGCATCAAAGCTATTAAGAAATTTTACAACTTTATTTTATTGTAGAAATGATTAATTATATTTATTTTATCATTAAAATTAATTAAAATTAAATTTTTATCAATCTAAAAATTATTCAAAGGAAACAAATAGTTGAGTAATTTTTAGATTAATTAAATTTTTTAAAATTATAAATTTAAATTAAAACACAAATATTTTAATGTCAAATGAAAAAAACAATCAAGATATATTTTCAACAAAAGAAAGTAAGAGAATTACCCATCAACAAAAAGAAATAACTACAGAGATGTCAGAAAATACATATGAACCAGGCTATACATTAAAATCTTCAAATCAAGCACTCGATAGTCAAAATAATCTTCATAAAAATTATATTAGTAGCTCCAACAGTATAGAAGCTGAATTTATTGAGAAAAAAAATTTTGCTGAAGAAAAAAATGAAGAAGTTTATAATCAAGCAGATAAACAAAAGACTATCAGATCTGCTTTTAATCCCAATGAGGAAAACAATGATGAAAATTATGATAATAGTAATGATGAGCCTATTTATATAATGACTCTGGAACTTGAAAGAGGAAAATCAGAAAAACTTAAAATCTTTGCAGAGTCAGATCCTTATGAACTTGCTGTAGAATTCTGCAGAACTAATAATCTAGATCAAGATGCTGTGAAATATTTAGCTGGAGAAATTGAAAAACTTATTAATAAAAATAAATTTATTAATGGGGAAGAAAATAACATAAATAGCGAAAACCTTGATAATACTGAAGAAGAATATATTGATAATTATAATCCTTATGAAGACAATTTTAACGGTAATTTACAATATGATTACGGAAATAATAAAAATAGCTCTAGATCAAATAATAATTCCGGAAAAAAATTCAAATATTCAAATCTTGATGACATTGATTACAATACCGATGAATATGAAAATAATGAAAATAATATAAGGTTCTTAACAAATAAAAATTCTGAAAATAGTAAAAGAAACTCGAAAGAAAATTTCTATCTAAATCAAGATTATGAGTCAAATGAAAATTTAACTCATAGAAAAAACTATTTGAATGAAAACCTTCCTTATCTTGTCCATGAGCAAATAACTGAAGTTGATGAAGAAAACAATATTACTATAGAAAAATTAAAGTCCTCAAAAACAGAAAATGAAAATTCTAAAAATTCTCGATCACCACTTGATCGAGATAATGAAATAAATGAGATAAGTGAGGAAAATCAGGAAAAAATTGAAATTGATAACAGTCATTTGATAAATAAAGTAATTAAAGACCAAGATAATATTAATGACTACAAATTTAAATTAACAAGCTCTAATGAATTTCAAGAAACATATCCCGGAAATAAAATAATAGATTCAGATATAAAAAATTCGCCTAAAATACTTGAAAATGAAAATGAAAACTTAATTAAATCAAAAGAAAATAATGTTTCCAAAGAAGCAATTAATAATCTCAATTGTCATTCTAATTATAATTATTTTCAAAAGAATTTAGTTGAAAATAATATGCAAATTTCAATCAGCGATAAAAAAAATTATAATCAAAATGATAACATGAATTCCGATGCCCAAATATATTTCAGAGATAATGTTTTAAATGAAAATAATAATTTTAATAAAAGTCTCAAGAATAAAGAAAATACAGTTACTCCTTTCGTAAATCCTATAGACTATGAAAATCATTTTTATGCAAATGAAAATCGTGAAGAAAAATTCTTTACTTTTAAAATGGCAAATGATTCAAATAAAGATGAAAATAAATCTCTACAAAACTCTAAAAACAGCAAAACTTTTAATACAAATAAAGAAATATTTTCTAACTCACTTGGTAAGAATATATCAACTCCAGATAATTTAATTGATAATGATAGTAATTATAAGAGATATGATTATAATAATGAATGCCCAATTGGAAACAATTTGATAAATGTATATAATGAGAAATTAGCTTCCGATTTTAACAAGACCATAAAGAAAAAAAATCTTCATGAAGTAATTACTGACAAAGATATGCATTTAAATTCTAATCCAATTTATCAATATGATCAACAACTTTATGGAATTGGAAACAATTCGGAAAATAAAGGAAATCAATTTAGAATTAATGATTTAAAAAATAATGGAAATAATAAAAATAAATCTTCAGAAAAACTTTATTATATAGCAGATACGAATGATTATGAAAATCCTTATAAAGAAAATAAAATAATATATACAGATAAAGATATAAAATCCGCTAATTTACATAATAATTATAATAAAGCGAGCGTACAAGAGATTCAAAAAAAAGATTTTGATGGTAATTCAAAAGTGAATGTAAAAGACTATCAAAATCCACAATTAGAAAACAATACTTATGTAAATTCAAAAGAGAATAAAAATATTTACTCTAATAACAATAAATATATTTCTCAAAAAGAAAAAACTTCTGAGCTGAGCAATAAAAGTAAAAATTTGGGGAAAGATAGCCAGAGCTCTTTTGCTTTAAAAAAGCAGAATTCTCGTAGCAAATATCAGTCTCTAGCTGAAAGAACAAATAAAAACAATTCCATTCAGGATTCAACTTCAAATAACTGTAGATTCAATAGCAATATGAATATAAACCCATCTTATAATTTAGTGTATAATATTCATTCCAATATCAATAATAAAATTGTAAATTATCAAGATAAAATGAATATGGATAAAAATTATGACAATGACTTTGAAATAAATCAAGTATCAAATAATTTGGAAAGTCAACGCATTTATAATTATACAAATTCAAAAAATGAGTTAGAAAAAGTAAACATAAATAATCAAAAAGGAAATAATCATGTAATGAAGGAAGCAATAGTTAGTAATGCCAAGATATATAACCCAACTGGAAATCAAATTAATAATTTTATAAATTCTATCGAAAACGAAATTACCAGTATTAAAGGCACACAATCATCAAATAATGAAAAATACGATAAAGATCATAAAGATAAAAGCGATTTTAATAATTTAAACAATTTAAATAATTTGATCAAAGTTGCCTCAGAAAATAAAAATGATGAATCAGATACGATTATCAATAACAATATCAATACTATAAATACTCAAAACAACATTCAAATTACAAAATCTTCCAATTCTAATATAAATTATCTAGTGGAAAATAATAATAACAACAACTTAGAATTTAAAACAAATCTAAATAATAGGAATAGAGATAATCAAATTTATGGAAACTTCTATAACAGAAACCAAATTTATCAAAAGGAAAATTTAAATGAGGACAACATTAACAGACTAGAAATTCAAAGCCCCCAAAAGAAAGTTTATTTTCCAGAAGATATAAACTACAAAAATAGTAAAGAAAACGAGATTTTAGAAGCTTCTGAAAATCAAATTAAAAATCCGACTAATTCGCCAAAAAACAATGACATGAATCAGCAATTACCAAAAACTTATTCAAATGTTTCTTTGGAAGAAAATAAATTAAATGAAATAAATAAAAGAAAAAGCAGCAAACAGCGAAGAAGATACACACCTTCAAAAATATATACAAAAGATAGAATTGTGAGTATACAAGATCATCAATGTTTTCATAAAAAGATAGATTTGAAAGGATTGAATATTTTTGATCGATTATACAAAGAAGCTGAGATAAAAAGAATAATTCCAAAAAAAATTATAAAAGAAGAAGAAAATGAATACTATTCAAGAAATAATAAAATAAATTTGGATCCAAATATTAATTTCGGAGAAATTCTATATACACGAGAAAAATTGTCTAAAGAAGAAAAAGAAAGAAAATTAATGCAAATAAAATATGAACAAGATATTCAACAAATGAAAAATCTGACATTTACACCTGAAATACATGAATACAATGTATATTTTATTTAATAATATTTACCAACAATAATTATTTTTTGAATCTAATTTAAATAAAATTTGAACTTTAGAACGTAACTTGCAGATATAAGTATTACTTAGAAAATCAATATGATTATAATAAAATGAAAGAAATTAAGTTAAACCAAATTAGAATCAACAGCAAAAATAAAGAGGGAAATAAAACTGAAGTTGAAACAGAAATTTTACTCCCCAATAATATTGGGAATGAGAATAAGGCTATAACGACTAAAAAGTAATCAAAATTTTTTTTAAAATGCAATTCATAGTACTTCGAGAAAATTCCAAATTACTGAAGAACAGATAAACAACCATTTTTTAAGAAATGAAAAAAAAAGAGAAAAACTGATCAAAGATGAAACCTCCAAATATACGTTTCATCCAAAAATTAGTAATATTTACCAATTTGATCAAAATTTTGAAGAAAGGCAAGTTTTTTATAATGAGATTTCCGAGAAACATTTAAAACAGTAAATTATTTAATTCAATAATTTCTTAATATTCTCCATTTTTTGAAAATATAAAAATTTAGATTGAAAGAAGTTTATGGATCAAATAATGATTTAGTTACAGGACAGCCACTTTTTACACCAGTAATTATTTTATAATTTTTCAGTAATTTTTAAATTAAAATTTAAATTGATTATTCAATAATTTTTAATTTAATGATATTTGATTAGAACATATTAACCAAACCCCAAAAAATTGAACCAGCATATATAGAGACAACTAATGATGAAAAAGATGTTTTTACAAAACTTTATAAAAAAGCTATAAAACAAAAACAAGATAAAGATAATAATGCCCAAAAATTATTTTATGAAATAAATTATGGAAATAAACCTGAAATAAACTCAGATACTGATTTAATCTACAATAAAATCAAAAAAGAAGTTTTTTCCAAAATTTTTAAAATTATAGATTATGATTATGATGAAGTTATAACTGGAAATAACATTTTCTTGGGTTTGAAAAAATTAGATGATGAAATAAAAAAAATTGTAAAACCTTTAGCATTACAATTGAAAGAAGAAAATGAGACTTTAATAGAAACTGAATTTATAAGAGCAATGGAGGATTTATATGAGTTATCTAATTACAATGATAAAAGAATACTCATTGAATTTTACAAGAAAATTAAAAATAAATCTAGCAATAAGTTAATTTTTGAAAAAAATCATTCCCTAAATGGAATAAAACACGAAGAGAAAAAGTATTTTGATTCCCATTTGAATTTGAAATTTTTAGATATTGTTGATAAATCAAGTGGCAATAGCAGGATGGGTGATTGTATAAATGTAGAAAAAAAGAAGTTAAATAATCATAATAAATCTATTGAAAAAATTACATTTAAAGAAAAAAATAATTTAAAAAATTTAAACAATTCATTCTCCTTCAAGGTAAGTTAAATCTATGATTAATACAATTTTTTCTTATCATTTTATATTTAGCCCAAAATAAATAAGAGATCTGAGTATTTAGCAAAAAAGCATGATGATAAGATATTAAAAGAATTAACAGAAATAAATAAAATGAATGATTTCACATATTTCGATTCTGATGATTTTTTTAAGAATAGCTTATCTACTATAAATACTTCTGCAAATAAATTAGGAGGTATTTAGATTTTTTAAAATTATAAGAAATTAAACATTAATTCAAAAATTACATAAAATTTAAAGGCATAAAGGAATTCACTTTTAATAATTTCAAATACAAAAGCTTACAGAATTTTAATAATCGAAACAATCAAAGTCCTGAAATAAGCCCCAATTATTTATATCAAAACTATGATGAAAATATCCCAAATAATTATACAAATTTCATTAATCCAAATCAACCATTTGTAGATCAAAATTATATTCATTATCTTAATAATAATCAGCAATTCAACGTGTAATCATTAAAATTTGTTAGAAATAAGAGTATTTTTTCATAATATTAAATTTAAACTTAAATATAATTATATTAAGATTCATAAAGAATTAGCTTTTTAAAATCTCTCTTTTTAAACGATTTTTATATAATTAATTTTACAATATGTTTTAACTAAAAATAAGTAATTTATTGAAATATCAATTTTAATAATTTAAAAATTAAACTTTAATAAACATCCATTCGAATGATTTAAAAATTCTTTTTTAATTCTTTTTTAAATTAAAAATAATTTTTCTCTTTTGATAGATTTAAAATTTAAATATATTGATATTTTATTTTATATAAAACTTGGGGATTGGGGATTGGGGATTGGGGATTGGGGATTGGGGATTGGGGATT
>Ga0194116_10006735_pt1 | contig 12141 bp, 9 predicted proteins | sample TA2MahsurfametaG_4_FD_148617 | JGI IMG/M metagenome (GOLD analysis project Ga0194116, IMG submission 148617) | Freshwater microbial communities from Lake Tanganyika, Tanzania - TA2015008 Mahale S9 surface | ecosystem: Environmental > Aquatic > Freshwater > Lake | place: Tanzania: Lake Tanganyika... | reverse complement strand
TTATTTTAAAGTAAAAGAATTTATTATTATAGAACTTGTGCTGAGTAAATGAAATCAATTTTATCTTAATTTTTATTTAAACATAGTTTTTCTTTCTTTCTAATAGAAAAAAATAATAATTAAACTTTCAAGTATTATTTATTAATGATTATTTTAGATTCAAAAATTTTTATGTTATTTTTTATATGTACAAATTAGTATTTTTCTGAGAGTAAATAATCTTCATCAAAAAATGAATTTCAAATACTCCAGAATATAAAATAACAAGTAAATAAACATTTAAAATTGTTTAAAATAAAACAACAATTTTAAATATTCATTTTTTGTTATTCAATGATATACTAGAACATTTTTCTATTCTGAATTTTTCAAAAAAACAATCATTTCTCTTTAAATTAAAATCTTCCTTGACAATAAGATTTTAATTTAAAATATGAAAAGGATATTTTTTCCTTATCTTTTGTTTGTTTGCAATAACATCTGAAGAGCTTAAATAAGTTAGCCTTTTATCAAAGGCTGAAATTAAATTATTTAAATAATCTTCTTTATTTGTAGGTCGATACCCACTTAAAAATGTTTTTATTTCTATAAAATCATTCGAATAAAACTTGTAAAATATTAAATTTAGTAAAGTTTCAAATTTTATTTTAAAAAGAAATTCAAATGAACCTTTTCTGAACAATTCATTAGATAACATATTATTTAAATCATTAAATTGTCCATCACATTTTTTTGTGATAGAACTATATTTCAAACAAATATCCTTTATTGATTTACTGTGAAGTTCTTTCATATTAATAACATCAACTTTTCCTTCTGATATGTTTTTCATTGATATTTTTTTAAATAGTTTTGTACATTCATCATTATTGGCTTTTTCTAATGTTTCATAATTAAATAATAAATTTAATATTATTTGTATTATATCTTTCATTATTGTATTAATTTTTTTATCTAAACAATCTTTCCGGTTCATATCTTCTGTAATAAGAATACCTATTTTAAGACTCATACATTTTGAAATAGAAACATTTTTTTTTCCCAATTTTTGTTTATTGGAAGAATATTTGAAAATTAATAGGCTCGAAATTCTTTTATAAATCTTAAAAAATTGATCAATTAATAATTCTATTCCATATATTTTTTCATAGCAATTAGACTCGAAAATATTATTTATGATTTTATTTGTTAATTGTTTTTCGTTATTAATTATTGTTTTATAGAAGATCCGTAAATTTTCAGATTGAATTTGATTTTCATCTCTTTGATTAGTATGGTCATTATATATTAATATATTTTCTGATCTTATAATAGGATTATGTTTAATTTGATTTACTACTCTTTGATTACAATGGTCATTATTTATTAATATATTTTCTGGTCTTGCATTAGGATTATATTTAATTTGATTTTCTTCTCTTTTATTACAATGGTCATAATTTATCGATTCCATGTTAGTTCTCTTTTTGTTTAATAATTTTAAATCATTTGAATTAAGAATTTTTTCAATTGAATTTTCTTTCGTATTTAATATGTTTATTTCATTTTTAAAATCCAAATTATCATCAGAGTCATTAATGTTATATATGTTATTTATGTTAAATATGTTAGATTCTTGCATCATAGCATTTGACAAATCCAAATTATCATTAGAGTCATTTATGTTATTTATGTTATTTATGTTAAATATGTTAGATTCTTGCATCATAGCATTTGACAAATCCAAATTATCATTATAGTCATTTATATTATTTATGTTAAATATGTTAGATTCTTGCATTATATCATTTGACAAATCCAAATTATCATTATAGTCATTTATATTATTTATGTTAAATATGTTAGATTCTTGCATTATATCATTTGACAAATCCAAATTATTCTCACAGTCATTTAAGTTATTTATGTTAAATATGTTAGATTCTTGCATTAAAGCATTTGAAAAATCACTTTTCATAGCATTCATAGCATAGTCTGAAAAATTCATATTTCAATAGTATTTTTTTCAATTTTCTTTTTTATTAATTGATTTTAAATTTATTAGCTTATATAGTGTTGATTTGTCTTTGAATTAATCAATAGATTTTAATTTTAAAAAAAATAATTTAAAAAAGCATTTATTAAATCCTCTAATAATTTGACAGTTTTTTCTTTTTACAATGAACACTTCTGAGGGTCAAAGAACTTTTCTTTAAATTTAAATTAAATTTAATTAGTTTGACTACTATCTTTTTGCCATGCATCAAAGGCTATAATTATTTTCGCCTATATTTCGGAAAAAATAGGTAAAAATAGTTTTCGCACACAGGTGCATAGAATAAAAGATTAATTTAATCAATCATTATTTTTTTTCAATTGGTTATATTTTGAATGAAGTAAAAAAGTAAACCAAACAAAAAAATCCTGATTGGATTGAAAAAGGCTATTTTTTCATGAAGCGTGAAATAGTCATAATATAATATTATATTAATAAATAAAGCTTCATTCAATCAACACATCAAAATTAAATTTATTGAACATTTTTTTATGGGTAAAAATAAGATAACTCTTAAAGCAGATCGGGGTTATACAGAGGTATATTTATGCTATCATACAATTTGTATCGAAACACAATAATTAAAAAAATTTAGTAAAAAATCAATAATTAAATTTATAAGTACATTATCAACCTTGCTACATAAAAATATTTCTTAAAAAATTATTTTTATGCTTAATTTTTATTAAAATATTTATAAAATCTTAAATTGTTAAAATATCAAAAAGAGAACTAATATTCAAAATATAATTTATTAATAAAATTATTAATAAACTAATATGATTTTTAAAAAAATAAATAAATAAATAAAATGAATATAAAATTATATCTTACTTTAATAGTCATCTGTCTTGCTCAATTTTCATTACAATCATCTGAAATTGTTTCTCCAAAACAACAAATACAAAATTATATTAATTGTGCTAAAGGAGAAGCCGTTCATGAAATCACACAAATAGTTTTTGATTTGTACTATCAAAAATTAACAATCCCAACTTTCTTAGAAAAACTGGTTGAATGGAAAGCAAAATCAATAGTCAATATTTCCCAATGCTTAAGTGAATTGAAAGGTTTAACTAATTTTAAATCCGGAACTGTTTTAACTAAATTGGGTCTTAGTTTACTTTATTCATCTAACTGCTCTAAAGATTTGGGACCTGCATTGATTATTTTAGATAATGTTATTGCTAATTTACAAAACGTCAAAAGTCAATGGAAAGACTTGCTAACTAACGGAGTAGTATTTGGAATAGTAGGCTATCAATCTTTCAAAGATTGCAAAGCAGCAGCTCAAGCAATAGCTGATATTTGGAAGAATTAAAACCTTTTATTTGTTTATTTTACAAATAATTATAATAGTAGATAGCAACTTACATAAATAACAAAGTTTAATGGCTTGAGAGCTATGAGTCAATTTTGATAAACAAAATTAATTCAATCTAATTTATTTTTTAAAATAATAAACTGATATTATTCACACTTAGACCCTCAAGTAAAATTATAATTTATTTTAAAGTAAAAGAATTTATTATTATAGAACTTGTGCTGAGTAAATGAAATCAATTTTTTCTTAATTTTTTTTAAATAGAATTTTTCTTTCTTTCTAACAGAAGAAAATTAAAATTAAACTATTAAGTATTATTTATTAATGATTATTTTTGATTCAAATAATTTTTGAATCAAAAATTTTTTATATTATTTTTTTTATGTACACTTAGTTTTTTTCTGAGAGTAAATAATCTTTAGCAAAAAACGAATTTCAAATGCTCGAGAATATAAAATAACAAGTTAAATAAACATTTAAAATTGTTTAAAATAAAACAACAATTTTAAATGTTCATTTTTTGTTAATTAATGATATACTTGAACATTTTTCTATCCTGAATTATTCCAAAAACAATCATTTCTCTGTAAATTAAAATCTTTCCCAAAGGAAGATTTTAATTTAAAATAGGGTAAAGGAATATATATCCTTTACGATTACTTACTTTTTCTTTTGTTTGCAATAACATCAGGTGAGCTTAAATATGTTAGCCTTTTATCAAAGGAGTAAATTAATTTATTTAAATAATTTTGTTTCTTTTGAAATTCTTCTTGATTTGTTATTTGATACTCATTTAAATATGCTATTATTTCTTTAAAATCATTCTTATAAAACTCATAAAATGTTAAATTTATTAAACTTTCAAAATTTATTTTAAATAAGAATTCAAATGAGCGTTTTCTGCTCAATTCAGCAGGTAAAATATTATTTAAATCATTTTCTTTTCCATCACTTTTTTTAGTGATAGAACTATAATTCAAACAAACGTCCATTATTGATTTATTATGAAGTTCTTTCAAATAAAAAACATCAACTTTTCCTTTTGATATTTTTTTAATTGATATTTTTTTTAAGAGTTTTTTGTTATTATCAATAATAGCTTGCTCTAAAGTATCATAATTAAATAATAGATTTAAAATTATTTGTATTATATCTTTCATTATCGTATTAATTTTTTTATCATTATAATCTTTTCTTTGTTGCATAGGTACTGTAATCCCTTTTTCAGAATAGAAGGAAAACCTCTGCGTATAAAAGTCTATAATTTGGCTCGAAATTCTTTTAAAAATTATTGAAAAATTATCAATCAATGAATTTGCATCGATTTCGTTTTTACGGCATTTAGATTCTATAATATTTTTTATTATTATATTTTTGAATTCTAGTTCATTAATATTATTGATTTTATAGTCGATGTTAAAATCATTTGAATTATAATAATGTCCATCAGTTATTGATAAATTTTCTTTTATATTTGATTGAAATTCGTCCAGATTTTCTTGTCGGATATTATCATAATTAACTGGCGATTCCGGATTAGATCTTTTTCTATTTAATAATGTTAAATCATTTGAGTCATACAAATGTTCTGAGTAATTTTCTTCGTATTGATTTTTTTCTCGCACACTATCATGATTAACTATAGATTCCGGATTAGATCTTTTTCTATTTAATAATGTTAAATCATTTGAGTCAGACATATATTTTGAGGAATTTTCTTCGGATTCCAAATTTGAATAATTTTGATTATTTATCGATGAAAGCTTTGAATTTTCAGGACATCCTTCATTTTCATCAAATAATGTACCAATTTCCTTAAAAACATTTGAAATATTAAAGAAAATATTAAAGAAATGTTCAAATTCATCAATTTCTAAAGATTCATACAATGGTAAAGCCATATTTCAATCAAATTTTTTGACTGTTTTTATTTATTAATTAATTTAAAAATTTTCGTATATATATCTTTTAATGAATTAATAGGAATTATTAAAAAAAATTATTAATTAAAAGCTCTATCTAATTAAATCCTCCAATAATTTATCATTTTATTCATTTAATATTCCACAATGAAAGTTCTAAGGGTCTAAAGAACACTTCATTAAATTTAATTAATTTTTAATTGATAAAAAACTTGATACTGTGAATATTTAATAATTAAAAAGATTCATAATTCAATAATTAAATTATCTCAATTTATTTTAATATTTCTTTTTATTTTATTTGATATTTTAAAAAATTAAAACTTTAAATATGTTTTAACCAATTTACAAATTCTGAATAATCAGAATTATTCTTATATCTTAATACAAATGGGTGTTCCAATAATTGTTTTGAATTTGGTCTCAATATAGGATCCTTTTCGAGGCATATTTTAATAAAATCTCTAAACTCTTCAGAAAATTCATCCTTTGGTAATTCAGGTAAAATTAGCTCATCAATAACTCTATGTAAACTCCAGAAGTCATTTGCTTTGTTATTTTCATTATTATAAAAAAATGGATAAACTCCAATTGCACTTTCATACAAACTCATTGCAATGCTCCAAACATCACTGACAAATGAATAGTTATTCATTCTAATCCTCTCAGGACTCATATAATTATAAGTTCCTACTAATGTCTCTTTACCCTTAAGAGAATCCAAAACAATTGAAGAAACTCCAAAATCGGATATTTTCACTTGGCCCTTTGAATTTATTAGTATATTTGAAGGTTTGATATCTCTATGAACTATCCGTTTATTACAATGTAAATACTCTAGACCAGTAAGGATTTGATATGTAATGTAACCTAAGATTTTTTCTGGGATTTTATTAACTTTTTTCAACACATCCGCTAAAGTTCCTTTATCCATGAACTCTAAAAGAATATTTATAGCGCCGTTATCGAAATAAGTTGCATAGCATTTTATAATATTCTCGCTTTGACATGAATGTAGAATTTTCACTTCATTTTCGATCAATGTTTTCATTTGAGCATCATTCTTTAATGGAATTATTTTCAAAGCAAATTTTTTATTTGTGAGCTTGTGTCTCGAAAAATAAACTTGACCACTCACGCCAGAACCTAATAGATCTTTTTTCTCTAAATCATACAATGAGAATTTGATTTTTTCCTTTTTTTTGATTTTACTATCACTTTCAATCTAAAATAAAAACATATATAATAAGGAATGATTTTCAATTATTCTCAATATTTGTATTTTTATCGATAATAATTTTTTATTTAAGAAATATAAATTTTTACTTTCGATTGATCCACAGTTACTAATGTAATTAAGATTAAAAGAATAACATAATTTAAATTTTTATTATTTTAATTAAATAAAATTTAAAAATAAGTTAGCTTGTAAATATGATTGAAAAAAGCCTTACTATCATTTATCTTGTTTATTTCGTTAATGAACTTTTGGTCTATTTCATCTTTAGTATTCGCAACTCTAATTAATTTAAATAAACCTTATATTTGATATACTTTATATTCTGCTTGATAGATAAATGCAGATTTTTCTTTATAAGGTTTCCTGTTTTAATTGAATTAAGATCAATCTTTGACAAATTGGTTTTAAGAGAGCTTACTAACGTTTAAGATTATCAATTGTATTAATAAATGATTTAAGATTATCAATTACATGAAGTTTTACCAGTTTCGTTTTTTTCTTGATTACTTTCCATTTTTCAAAATGAAATTCTTTAATTTTGAAATTGAATTTAAAAATTTACTAAATACTTTTCTTAAAGAAATATTTATCTGATAATTAATTTCATTTATTTATTTCCTTTGATTTTTAATTTTTATTTAGTAATTTTGGATTAAATTATCTGTTTTCAATTAAATAATAAGTTTTATATTAATAAATATATATCTTATTATCTTTAAAACATTGATTAAAATTCAATAAATAAACTATTATGTTTTTTAAAAAAAAAAGTTTATCAAAATTGTAGGTTTTTGAGCAATATATCAACCAAATTTTAATCTTTATTGACCACGATAATTTTAATTATTTCAGATATAAGACAAACTATTAATACTATTACTCCAATAAATAATAAGATTTTTGATAAAATATTCTTTCCTGGTCTTAAGTAGATTGCAAAAGTATTTGGTAAGATAAATGAAATGGAATTTGCCGCAGTGGATCCAACAATGCTGAAAATCTAAAATTTCATGTTAAATTCTTTATTTAAAAAAAAGCTAGTTCATTATTTAAATATATTCTTTTTAAATTCATTTATTTAAAAATATATACTGTATCCAAACCAGGGACCAAAATAGTGCAGCCTGTAATAAGTATATATAATGAAATAATAATAAAATTTTTTGACAAATCACTAATTGACTGATGGCTTTCTTTCTTATTAAGACTAGAATGCCTGTTATAACCATTATTTTCATTTACAGTTTTCAAAAGATTTTCTTCCATTCTTTTATCTTCGGTTCTGTGATCAATTGGTGTTTCCTCATCGTAATCAATAGATATATATTGATTAAACTTTCCTTTATGTGATGCATTAGGTGTTGAATCAATTGCTTTTCTATTTGAGAATTTCTTCTTACAAAATATAATTGAATTTATGAAGTTTTTTTTTAGTGAAAAAAACATCAATGGAATACTCATAGTTGAGCTTAATAAAAAGGCAATATTTATGATAATAACTGAAACCAATATCACGTTATCTGTATCTTTATATTTTTCGATATCCTTTTCTAATAAAGTCAAGACAGAACCTTTAATATCAATACCATACATTATTAAACCAACAATTCCCGTAATTAAATAAATCACTAAGCAAAAACCGACTCCAAGCATTGAGCTTTTAACCATATCAACTTTATTTTTTGATTTTAAGCTTAAGTAAATAGGGAAAACATTAAACTGGAAAGTGAATGCCAAAAAGACAGTTGGTAAACTAGCAAGAATCTCCGTAGCTTCACCATTTGGTTTAAAATAATCCGAGGTGACTTCTGGAATCAATCCTTTACTTAATTTATAAATAAACATGAAAATAAATGTGATAAAGAAAGTGGTTATTCCTAAAACGCCTAAAAAAGAAGCTTTCTTTAAAGAATCAATTGATTCTTTAAAAATCAAGAAAGACATGAGTATAAATATTATAAGAATATAAAAGAAATTATTGAAATTATGAGTGAAAAAGCTATTATTTTCTGGATCCGAAATTAAACCTTTTACAAGAGTTTTGCAAGTGCTACCAAAAATATCTTTATTAGTAAAACATTTAAAAAAAGAGAAAAATGAAATTAATAAACAATAACGAGAAAAATTCTTTTTATTAATTAATCTATTTAAGAAAAATAAAGCATAAATAAATACTAAAATAAGCACAACAGAGTCCAAAATTGTTGATTATTATAACTATCTTAACGATCAGAGAACCTTTGGCTCCTAAAATAATTTTCGCAAACATCGAATAGCCTCTATAAATTGATTAATCGGAATCCGAAAAGATAATATTATAAAAAATTTTCCTTTTCTTTTATTTTATATTTGGCAATAAATCAAAATATTTTAAATCTATTTTTTAATAATAACATACTTTCTTCCACTATTTTCACTACATTCAAGTAAAATATAGACAGAATAAATTGTGACCAAAGATATTAGTATTATAAAGATAATTCCTAATGGTAATCCTAAGCTTTTCATGACTAAAGGTAAATTTAAAATTCCTGCTCCCATAATTGTATTTGCTATCTGTGTAGCAGCGCTGACTATATTAGATTGAGGTTCTTGATCATCATGCTTTCCATGCCCATCATCTTAAATTTATTAGTTAAATTTTTTAATAAGTTATTAATTATTAAAAGTTAGAATTTAAGTATCAGTAATATTATTATTACTATCTTCTTCTTCCTCAATCACATGAGCATATTTTTGTTTGATATCACTAAAATCTTTATTTTCATGCACCATTACACGGAATAAAATTTAAAATTAAAAATATATATTTTTTCATCGTCAATTTAAAATAAATTTAGTATCTGATTTTTAAGAATAAATTTATCAAACAATCTAAAATTCAAATTAAATCTCTTTGTAATTATTTTATAAATTTAATATAGACTATGGATTGATTGATTAACAATTCAAATAATAAGTCTAAATCGATATTAAAATATAAATAATTTAGATAAATGTCAATTTATGTTAAAGACCTAACACAAAATAATAAATTCAATTTCGAAGAATACAAGAAAAATCTATATCAGCATTTAACAAATAGAAATAAATCAGAATCTTTGCCATTCGAAAATATTATAAAAAATATTAATGATTTACTAGCGAAGAATAAAAAACTTGTACAAACAGTCGAGTTATTGGAGAGAGAAAATAACTCTTTGAAAAGATTTGGAGGAGGAATTGGAGTAGATCCTAATGTTCCTAATGAAATTCTAAATAAAATATTTTATTTGGAAAAAGAATTAAACGAATCAATCAAAGACAAAAACGTAAATTCAACAAAATTGCTTGAAATTTTGACAGAGAAAATTCAAATGAAAGATGAAATAGATTCATTATCAAAATCCAATAACAACAAACAATCAAGAATTTTCGAGCTTGAAGAAATTGTAAAAAATCAAGATGATTCAATTGTGAAGTTAAAAGATGATTGCTCTTATTTGAAAAAAGAATTGAATAAGTATTCAGCGCAAAATGCTATTTTGGAAGAAAATTTTAATAAGAAAGTTCTCGAGAATCATAATTTAATCAATGAAATATTGAAGATAAAAGAAGACTATGCAATGAAAATGAATGATATGTTGGAGCTCTTGGAGCAAGCGAAAAAGAAAAAAGAGGTAATATTAAATGTTAGGTGAATTATAAAATTTTTGTTAGATATAGTTTGTTTTAATCTAATTCTACTTTATAAAATTCTTAATTTTTCAGGCAGCAGATTTATATTTTGATCAAAAAGAATCCAATTTGCTTAAAGGAATAAATGAGACAATATTGAATAATAAAAATACTGATTTTAAAATTATTGTAGAAGATGTTATTATTCCCAAAAAGCTAAAATTGAAAACTAAAGGACATAAAAAGAACATTACTTGTTTAAAATTTAATAGCTTTGGAACTAATTTAATTACTACAGGAGATGATAATTTCGTAAAAATATGGGATGCTACGAAAAGTAGGAAAAAAACTAATTAAAATAATAATTTAATTTAGTTTTTCAATTAATTCTAAATAAATCAAAATTCAAAACTTTTTCATAATTTATTTCTTTATTCATTACAATATATAGCTATCGAAACTCAGGTCTATACAGGATTTTTAGGTGCTATTTCATCAGCTTGTTATGACCAAACAGAAAGTAACCTTTTCGCAGGCTCGATGGATAAAACAGCCAAACTTTGGTCTTTAAAAAATAGCAAATTACTAGGGAATATTACAGCTCATATTGATTATATTAATTGTGTAAATAGTTTCTTCTCCTCTCCTAAAGGGTTAACTGGTAGTTCTGATAGAACTTTCAAAGAATGGGATTTCAATACACTAAAAATGATTAAAAATGTAAACATATTACGATAATTATTTAAAATCTTTTTTTGAATTTAAAAATATTAATTAAAAAATAATAAGTATAGCTGTATTTCCTCATGTCATAGTTTAGCTATTGCAAATGATGATAGTTTTATAATTTCTGGACATTTAGATGGAACTATTAAATTCTGGTCTTCGAATGAAAAGCCAGAAAAAATTTTAGATTTACATGATGATAAAATAACGTCTATGGAAATACTAAAAAACGAAAATTTAATGCTCTCTCTATCTAAGTAATTAAATAAGAAATTATTCTTTTATACTCAATAATAAAATAAACAATTAATTAGAGATAATACTATCAAGCTCTTTGATATTAGAAAGATGGAAACCATATTTTGCTTGGATGAAAATAATATACCACAATCATGTGAGTCAAATATTACAGTTTCGAGTGATAAAAAGTATTTTGCTGTTGGTTCATCAAAAGGAACGATGTATGTGTTTAATACAATGAATGGCAAGGTGAGTTTTCGAATTAGAAAATCAAATCAATTTTATATATAATAAATAAATTAATTGAACCGAAATGATTTTAATATTATTTTAGCTCGAGGATTCAATTGATAATAAATCTCCTGCCAATATAACTGCGATCCAATGGAGGCCTTATCACTCTCAGATATTTGCTGCAGATTCTTCAGGAACTCTTAGTATATGGACAACACCAAATTAATGAAATAAATTTTAATAAATGTTGTTATTATAAACAATGATTAAGTTCCAAAATAAATAATGAACTGATGAGTTTAAAAATTTATTAATATAAAAAACTGTAAAATTTATAATCGAAAAATAAATTATTAAATTAAAATCAAATGTAAATGTCATATTGATAATAAATATAAATTAAATTAGGTTATATTGAAAATATAGATACTTTATAAAAGGATTTATTTGAAATAATTATCATTTAACTTTTATGAATTATATCTTAAAAAGAAGAAAAACTAAATAATTTTCAATTTTTTAAGATTTTTTATCATGCATGACTAAATTGTTGTATTTGTAGGGAAAAACTTAATTTATAATTCAATCAGTATTAAAAAATTTCATTTGAATATTTTTCATTAATTCCTTGAAAATTTTCATTCGAAAATAAATAATATTTAATTCAAAATTTTAAGAAATAATAATAATTTAATTGGGGATTGGGGATTGGGGATTGGGGATTGGGGATTGGGGATTGGGCCCAATCCCCAAACCCCCATCC
>Ga0194116_10006733_pt1 | contig 12144 bp, 8 predicted proteins | sample TA2MahsurfametaG_4_FD_148617 | JGI IMG/M metagenome (GOLD analysis project Ga0194116, IMG submission 148617) | Freshwater microbial communities from Lake Tanganyika, Tanzania - TA2015008 Mahale S9 surface | ecosystem: Environmental > Aquatic > Freshwater > Lake | place: Tanzania: Lake Tanganyika... | reverse complement strand
GGGTTCGGCCCACGCCTCCGCAACCGAGCAGCAGGACGCGCTGGCGGGCAAGTTCCAGCTGCCAAGCCTCCGCGATGTGGTCTTCCCAGCCGTCGCCGTCCGTGCTGTGGCCGCGCCGGCCGCTTGGCAAAACCACCACGGTGTTGACGGTTGCGGATGCCCGGGCTGTCGCGTCCGTTTCCGGGCAGAGTCCAAACATCGCCTCCTTGTGTGGAAGAGTGCAATTCCATCCCTGGAAACCGGCCGCGAGGAGGCGGGGCAGAGCCTCGGCCAAGCCGCCCGGCGGAATTTCGACGCGCAGGTATTCCGCGGGGATGCCCAAGGCGGCAAAACCGGCCTCCTGCATGGCGGGGGAAAGAGAATGGGCGATCGGTGAACCCAACACCCCGTACCTTTTTTTTCCGGGAAGAGCCGGTGGCAGGGCATCGGGCTGAAACACGAGAGGTTTCATCCTCCGATTGAGCCATCGGCGGGGCCTTTCGCCCAACAAAAACGGCATGGTCAGGCGATTGCCCCCGGGGAACCGGTTCTCTAGGGTGTTTCGCTTGAACCCTCATCACCCATTGACCGGAGAGTACATTCGTTCCTACGCCGAGTTGGGGGCGATCAATCACCTGGGAGCTGCGCAACTGCCCTCGAAGGCGGCGGTATCCTCGATCACGGAGGATCTGCTTCATCTGCTCTTTCCCGGTTTTTATGACGGGGATCATCTGGAGGGGCGCGAATTGGGGCCGGCGATCACCGAACTGTTGGGAGGCGTGGAAAAAGCCCTGGAAAAAGAGATGGCTAAAAGCGCACCCAAGGGCGGAGGCGGGGAGTCGGCCCAGGCGAAGGTCCGCGCCTTTCTTTCCCGCGTCCCGGCGGTGCGGGCGCTTTTAAAAACCGACGTGGAGGCGGTGCTTGGAGGGGATCCGGCGGCGCGCAACGTGGAGGAGATCTTGCTGGCCTATCCGGGCATCGAGGCGATTGCGGTGCAGAGGATGGCCCATGAGCTTTACCTGTTGGGCACCCCGCTGCTCCCCCGGATGATGACGGAGTGGGCCCACAGCCGGACGGGCATTGACATTCATCCGGGGGCCAACCTGGGGCCGTCCTTTTTCATCGATCACGGCACCGGCATTGTCATCGGGGAGACCACGGAAATCGGCCGGGAAGTGCGCATTTATCACGGCGTGACGCTCGGGGCGCGCTCGGTCAGCGGGGCGGAGAGCCTGCGCGGCCGGAAACGACACCCCACGATTGAGGATCGCGTGACGATTTATCCCGGGGCGACGATTTTGGGAGGGGAGACGGTGGTGGGCCGGGGCAGCACGGTGGGGGGCGGGGTCTTCCTCACCAAAAGTGTGCCGCCAGAGCACCTGGTGTTTGCGGAGCATGCGGCGTTGAAGATCATTCCCAAGGCGGAGCGGCCGAGGGGGAGCGAGTATTCGATATGAATAACTCCCGGTTTTGCCGTTGGCGAGCGGGTGGGGGATCCCGATAAGGCTGTATGGAATCCGTCCAACGCCGTGAAATCGAGATGTTGCCCTCCCTGCTGGAGAAGGAGATCCAAGCCTTTTTTCACCGCCAAAAGGAGCGCTATGAGTATGGAGACCTGTTTGAGCCGATTTATTTCGATCTGTGCGAGTTTGTCGGGCGCAAGGGAAAACGAATCCGGCCGCTGCTCTTTGCGCTGACCTACCGGGCCCTGGGGGGGCCGAAGACGATCGCGGATCCGGCCGTCTTGGCCGGGGCACTTTCCCTGGAACTGCTGCACGCGTTTGTGCTGGTCCATGACGACTTAATCGACCGCTCGGAAAAGCGGCGGGGCCTGCCGACCTTCCACAAGCTGGTCGAGCAGCGGCTGGGGCGGTTGAGCAATGCGGAGCGTACCGGGCAGGGTGTGGCGGTGGTGGTGGGGGATCTGCTGTTCGCGCTAGCGGTGGAGACCCTGCAGACCGCGGATTTCGAGGAACCGCACAGAAGCGCGGCCCTCCGCAAACTTTTGGCCTACATCACCGACACCGGGGTGGGGGAAATTTTCGACATCCTGCTGGGTGCCCGCGACATTGGCCGGGTCACTTCCGAGGAAATCGAGCGAACCTATCTCCTCAAAACCACCCGCTACACCTTTGAGGCGCCCTGTGTGCTGGGGGCGATCCTCGCCGGGGCCCCGGCGCAGACGCAGGAGGACCTGGCGGCGGTGATGGAGCCGCTCGGCCTGGCTTTTCAGATCCAGAACGACCTGCTGGAGTTTTCCCATTTCGACAGCCAGGACCAGCTTCTGCCCACGGATCTGCTGGAAGGAAAAAAAACGCTACTGGTCCGCGAAGCTTACGAGCGGCTGAACGACGTAGACCGGTCGTTCCTCCAGATGTGCCTGCAAAATCCCACCCGCAACGATTCCAACATCTCCAAGGTGCAGGATCTGATCCGAAAATCGGGGGCGATCGCGGCGATGCAGGAACGGTGTCAGGCGCTCTTTGAGGAGGCCTCGGCCCAGCTCGGGCGGTCCCGCCTGGCCCCGGCCGAGCAGGCGTCGTTCTCCCAGGCCTTGGGTTGGGTCCGCCAATCCGTGCGCGCCGCCTAGTCCGTTGTCTTCGGTTTTGCCGAGCAATCTGGCCCGCGCCCAAGCGGCGGCCCGTGCGATCACCCGCGAACACGCGCGCACTTTTTATTTTGCCTCGCATGTGCTCGGGCCGTCCCTCCAGCGGGATGCGTATGCGGTCTATGCCTGCTGCCGCTCAATCGACGATGCGGTCGACCGGGCGGCGGCCCGGGGGGAGCAGGTCCGTCCCGAAGTGGCCGGGCAGATTTTGGAGCGCGCCTATGGGGCCGGCGGGGACCAGGCGGGGGAGGAATGGATGCCGGCGTTTCGGGAGACGGCAGACCGGAAAAACATCCGCCGGCAATGGTTTGAGGATCTGGCCGTGGGTGTGGCCGGTGACGCCGGGCCGGTGGACCTGCCGTCCTGGCCGGAATTGGATCTCTACTGCTACCGGGTGGCGGGCACGGTGGGATTGATGATGATGCGGGTGTTCGGGCTGGAGGACGAGGCGGCCGAGCCCAGGGCGCTGGACCTCGGGCGGGGGATGCAATTGACGAACATTCTGCGGGACGTGGCGGAGGACGCGGCGGCCGGGCGGATTTACCTGCCGGCGGACGAGTGCCGCGAGTACGGGGTGGACCGGGAGGCCCTTGGGCAAGGGCGGTCCTCGGGAAGATGGAAAGAGTTCATGAAATTCCAGGTCGAGAGGGCGCGGGAGCAGTACCGGAGGTCCGAGCCGGGAATCGGGCACTTGGCCGCGGGAGGACCGCGGCTGGCGACCTGGTTGATGCGTGAACTTTACGCGGGAATTCTGGATCCGATTGAGCAATCCGGTTACGACGTTTTTTCCCGGCGCCACGCCCTTTCGTGGGGGCAAAAAACTTTCCGGGGGCTGCGGGTGGTGATCCGCCGGGCCGGGGGCCGAATCTGATCAGATCCCGTGGGAAACGCGGCCGGCGATAAACAAGCCGAGAATGATGGCGAGAGTGATGGCGGGGCGGGGATCAGGTTTGGAAGAGGGTTTGGCATGGATGGGAGTGATCCACGCCATCAGGGCGCTGAAAATAAACCAGGAGAAGTAGTTCTGGGGTGGGACATAGTTGCCCGCCCAGATCCAGTAGCCGCGAATCGCGTAGGCGAAGGGTTCCATCAAAAAGTCAAAAAAAAGGGCGAAAGCCCCGGTGGCAATCGCCAGAGGGGCGCGGGAGGCGCCCTGCCAGTATTGGCTGAGCGTCAGGTTGGCACCAGCCACCACCACGAACCACGCCAGCGGAATCGCCCATGGCAAAACGCCGCCGATCCGCGGGCCGAAGGCATCGGTGTAGGTGTAGCTGCCGAAGGGAATGCCGGTAAGCGTGCCCACCGTTTCCAGAATCCCGGAAGCCACCAGGATGATGGCGGCGGAAATTCTCGCCTTCCGCAGGCCGAGCCGGTGGACGGCGGAAAAGTAGACGTGGCAGCAGGCCAAGAGCATCGAGACGAAGTCGCCGTTCCGCAGGCAGCAGGCGACAAAGGCCGTGCACCAACCTGGCAGAGGAAGCGACTCGGCCCACGCCGGGGTGAGGCGAAAGGCGACCGTGACCAAACCGATCCCCGCCCAAATCAGGAAAAATTTCCACAAAGCCTCGCGGGCATGTCCCGGAATCACCCATCGAGGTAAGGGCAGGAGCCGGCGGGAAACAAGCCGGTCGGCGTTGACTCGATTCACCGCGGGGAGGAAAAAGAGAGATGTCCCGCGTACGGCAGATTCTGGGGATCCCCATCACCGGTTGGCTTTGCGCCGGCGGGAGCGGCCTGATCCTGACGCTGGGGTACGCTCCCTTCTTCCAGCCGGTGGCCGCCTGGATCGGCCTGATCCCGCTCGCTTACTACGGACAAAGACAGCAACCGGACATTCGCGAGGCCTTCCTTTTGGGGTGGTTTTTCGGCTTCAGCCATTTCTTAACGAGCCTGAGCTGGCTGCAGACCGTGACGATTTCCGGTTGGGCGGTGTTGAGCGCGTATCTGGCGATTTATCCGGCACTATGGTTGGTGCTGTGGGTGCGCTTGGCCGGCCGCGACCCGGACCGGATGACCAGCTGGGGAAATATTCGCCATGCTTGTCTGGGGGCATCGGCATGGATTTTGACCGAATGGTTGCGGGGAGTGGTCCTTACGGGATTCGGATGGAACGCGCTCGGGGTTTCGCAAGGAGACCTCCTGTTGATTGCGCAGGTGGCGGATCTGGGTGGGGTCTTACTGGTGTCTTGGGTGGTGGCATTCGCCGGACTGACCCTGGCGCTCACGGCAAGGCGGTTTGAGTTGGAGATCCGGGGATCCCAAAAGTGGCGGCCGCGTTGGGATTTTACCGCCGGGGTACTCGTGGTCGGCCTGACCATGGTCTACGGGGCACGGACTTTGCTGCGACCTTTGCCTGAGTCGGTCGTCACGCTGCGGTATGCCGCGATCCAGCCCTCGGTTCCGCAGGATCCGTGGCGCGCGGCGAAGGTTGCCCGGGTGGCGCAGGAATTGAAAAAGTGGAGCGAACTGGCGCTGGTCGGCGGGGGCCCCGTCGATTTGCTGGTGTGGCCGGAAAGTCTGGCGGGCACCGGCTGGCGGGAGGAACCGGAATTGCAGGCGGCGGTCCAAGCGGTGCGGCAGATGGGCGCGCGGGCCCTGTTGACGGGATCGCTGGACGTACGCGGGCCGGAAACCTTCAACTGCGCGCTCCTTTTTCAGGGTTCCGAGGGAAGGCCGCCTGAGGTCTACGACAAAACCCATCTGGTCGTGATGGGGGAGTACGTGCCGTTGGCGGGATTTTTTCCGTGGTTGCGGAAACTGGTTCCCCCCGGGGGCGACCTGACCGCCGGAAAAAATTCCCGGGTGCTTTCGTTGGAGTCCCCGGCGATCCGCCTGGCTCCGCTGATCTGCTTTGAGGACGCGGTGCCGCGGGTGGTCCGCCGAGTGGCCCAAAAGCTTCCGCATCTGCTGGTGAATCTGACCAACGATGCATGGTTCGGGGCCTCCGCTGGTTCCCGGCAACACCTGGAAAACGCCCGGCTGCGGGCAGTGGAAACTCGGCTGCCTTTGTTGCGGGTAACCAATGACGGGGTGACTGCCCTGATCAGTCCGCGCGGGGTGATTCTGGCCGAGGTGAGGGATCCAAAGACTGGGACCGTGCGGGAGCCTGGATTTCTTCAAGGGAAACTGGAGTTACCTGAGCCCAAGGCCACTGCGTATACCCGCTGGGGGGAATGGCCGGTGTGGTTGTCGATGGGATTGGTGGCGGTGGGCTTGGGGTGGCGAAGGGAACCCGCTTGAGCCAAGCCGAGAGAGCGGGCATTCTTTTCCCATGACCCTGCCGGCAGAGACGATCGATTTGGCCTCCGTTGATTCCCGTTTACGGGAATTACGGAGGTTTCTTTGACCCGGCCAAGCTCGAAGCCCAGCTAAAAGACCTCGACGGCCGGATGGCGGCGCCGGATTTCTGGAACGACAGCGGCAAGGCGCAAAAAGTATCGGCTGAGGCCACCGCCATTCGGCGCAAACTTGAACAGATGCGGGACCTGGAAAAACGCATCGCCGACCTGCCGGTGCACCTTGAGCTGGCGGAGGAGGATGGGTCGGAGACTGCCCGCAAGGATTTTGCCGAGGAGATGAAGCAGGCCTTGGTCCAACTCGATCAGGCGGAAGTGCAGTTCATCCTGTCCCAGCCCGACGACCGGCGAAACGCCATCCTCAGCCTGAACGCCGGCGCGGGGGGGACCGAGGCGTGTGACTGGGCTAATATGCTGCTGCGCATGTACCAGCGTTGGGCTGAGCGGCGCGGCTACAAAGTAGAGATGCTGGACATCCTTTCCGGGGAAGAGGCCGGAATCAAAAACGCGATGCTCCGCATCGTCGGCGAAAACGCATACGGCTATCTCAAACCGGAGCGGGGGGTGCATCGGTTGGTGCGGATTTCGCCGTTCAACGCCCAGGGGAAGCGACAAACTTCCTTTGCCTCAGCGGAGGTGGTGCCGGAACCGGATGAGGAACAGGAAATTGAAATTCCCGAAAAAGACCTTCGGGTGGATGTGTTCCGGGCCGGAGGTCACGGGGGGCAAGGGGTGAATACGACCGACTCGGCCGTCCGGATCACCCACTTGCCGAGCGGGCTGGTGGTGACGTGTCAAAACGAGCGCTCCCAAATCAAAAACCGGGCCACGGCCATGAAGGTGCTGGCGGCCCGATTGCGTCAACTGGAACTGGATAAAAAGAAGGCGGAACAGGAACAAAACTATGCGGCCAAAGGGCAGATTGGTTGGGGCCACCAGATCCGCTCCTACGTCCTGCAGCCGTATCAGATGGTAAAGGACCTGCGGACGGGCGAGCAGACCAGCGATGTGCAAGCGGTGCTGGACGGGGAGATCGACCCCTTTTTGAATGCTTTTCTGAAAGGCAAAAAACGATCCGGACCCATCGAGGAAGAGGAGGAGGAATGAAAAGATCCGACCGTCTAGCCGGAATCCTTGCCGCCAAGCGCAAGGAGGCGGCGGCGCTGGAATCCCGCAAGGCCCAACTCCGCAAGGCGGCGTTGCAGAGAAACGAGTACCGGGGATTCCGCAGCAGTCTCTTTCATCCCGGCAAGGTCACGGTCATTGCCGAGTGCAAGGCGGCCTCACCGACGGCCGGGCTGATCGCGGAGAAGTACGATCCGGTGGCCCAAGCCAAGTTGTATGAGGGTGGTGGGGCGGGCGCCATTTCCGTGCTGACGGACCGGGAATTTTTCCGGGGATGCCTGGAGGACATGCAGAAGGTACGGGCCGCCGTGCGGGTGCCGGTCCTGCGGAAGGATTTTATCCTGACGGAGGGGCAGGTGTACGAAAGCGTGGCGGCCGGGGCAGATGCGTTCCTCCTGATCGTTGCCGCCTTAACCGATCCGGAATTAAAGGGGCTTTACGATCTAGGGAAAGGGCTGGGGGCGGATGTGTTGGTGGAAGTTCATGATATGAAGGAGATGGATCGAGCCCTGGAGATCGAAGCGGACATCATCGGCATCAACAACCGCAACCTGCATACGTTCGAGGTGAATCTGAGGACCACCGAGGAGCTGGCTCCGGAAATCCCGGCCGAGTGTTTAGGCATCAGCGAAAGCGGGATCCGGACCAAGGAGGATGTGAATTTTGTGACCGCGCAGGGAATTTTCTGCCTGTTGGTGGGGGAGTTGTTGATGCGCGACGGGGATCCGGCGGCGGCGCTGGGCAGATTGAAGGCGTGAGCAGAAGAATCTAGGAGGAGATAGACGGGGAAGAAGGGAAGCCGTCTTGGCGACACCGGGGATGAAGGTAGGGGCGGTGAGGTCGTAGATGTGCCATTAAAAATTTGCGCGTGAGAGGGAAATCCAGCGGAGCAGGGTCACGGTGAATAACTTGGCTGGATAGGACGATATTTTTCCGAGGGAATGAGCTTCTATTTGGCTTTATTACAACCATATCCGCATAATTAAAAAAAAATTGAAAGGGGGGGTTGACACGAGTCAATTGCACACTATTCCTAGTTCTCTTGATCACTCCCACCACAACTCAATGGTGCAATCGGCAAACCATACAATTTACGTATATAAGCGTAAATAAACCCAAATTCATGGTCCAAACAGGAGCGTGGCCGGTGCGTTCCTGCAGGGCCGCCTAAGGAAAACCCATCACCATGATGCAAACTGAATTCAACGTGGGGGGGCGAAAATTTGTCCTCGATAAAAAGAAAGCGGAAGCGGCCTTTGCGGGGAAGAGAGTCATTTTGGGCAAAGAAACCATGACCTTTAATTTACTGCCGCTGAAATACGCGTGGGCCTACGACCTATACCGCAAAATGAAGGCTAACCACTGGGAGCCCGAAGACATCGGCATGGGTAAGGACATCGAACAATGGAAGGACGCCAAAGCGGTCAGCGATGTGGAGCGGTGGATCATCCGGATGGGGATCGGCTATTTTTCGGCGGCGGAGGGGATCGTGGGGGACAACATCCAACACGTGGTGCGGGAACTGGTCACCGCGCCCGAGCTGAAGCTGGTCCTGGGCCGGCATGCCCACGAGGAGAACATCCACGCCGACTCGCTGCTTTACATGATCAGCTCGCTGGGGATCAACCCGCACGAGTGCGAAGCGATGTTCGAAGATGTGCAGTCCATCGTGAAAAAGAACGAGTTCGTCACGGGGATCTCCAAGGATCTGCGGCGCGACCTGGATTTGACCAAGGCGGAGAACAAAAAGCTGCTGGCGAAGAACATGTTTGTGTTTGGGCAGTGCATGGAGGGAACGCAATTCTACGGACTGTTTGGGATGGTCCTATCCCTTTACCGGCAAAACAAGTTTCCGGGAATCGGGCAGATGTTCCGTTACACCCTGCGGGACGAGTCCAACCACATTGAGGTGTTCCGAAACCTATTCATGGATCTGGTGGAGGAAAACCGTGAAATCTGGGACGAGGCGTTCAAGGAGGAGTTGCGGCAAACGATGGCGCAGGCCGTGGAACTGGAAAAAACCTTCATCCGGGACTGCTTGCCGGTGAATGCCGTGGGGCTGAGCCTGGAAGAATTCACCGCCTACATTGATTACATCGCGGATCGGCGCCTGGAGGGGGTGGGTCTAAAGCCGTTGCGGGGTGACATGGCCAACCCGCTGCCGTGGCTGGCGGAGATGATGGACATCAAAAAAGAGCAGAACTTTTTTGAGGGCCGGGTGACGGAATATCAAAAGTCATCGGCGCTTGCGGCGGTGCATGATGACGAGCTCTGATTCCGGGGCCCCACGGAACCCATTCCCCATGGAGAACCTCATCGGATGAAGATGGACCGGCGCGAAGTCGATGTGGACTTGGCGATGAAGCGGTTTCTCAATCTGCCGGAGGGATCCCCGGCGGAATGGGGCAAGACGGTGGAGGAGGTCCAGGTCGATTTGCCGGAAATCGAGGTCATCGACGGCGAAAAACACCACGCCTTCAGCCTGGCCGAGGTGGCCGAAATGGTTGGGCGCAGTCTGGCGCGCCTCCTCAAGGCCAAGGGGCAGGATTCGATTTTCACCGAATCCAATCGGCGCTGGGTCGCCCGCATCTGCACCGAAGTGGGAAAAAATCTGGCCCGGCAAGCCTTGGCGGAACGGCCTTTGCGGCTCAAGATCGAAGACCTACGGACCCTTGTGGAAAAAACCCTGGTAGACAACAACGCCTATGATGTCGCCCGAAGCCTAGTGGTGGAGCGAAAGCGCCGCCCTGAGGACATCCAGGCGGACGGGGAGATGCCGGTCTGCACCACGAGGCTAATTCGGCGGTTGGGCCAGGTGGTGCCGTGGAACGAATCGAAGATCGAAGTGGCGGTCCGGCAGGCTTTCCTGGCCTTGAGAATGGATTCGGCGGCGGCCGCGGCGATTGCCCGGGGTGTGACCCTGCGGGTCATCGAACTGGGTCAGGCCACGATCCACATCGAGGAGGTCCAGGACCTGGTCCAAGAGGAACTGATGAAGGCGGGCCACTACAAGGTGGCGGAGCGATACATCCTTTACCGTGCCACCCGGATGGAGATCCGGGAGAAAAAAGCCCGAGGGGAGGAGACCGAAGCCGCGACCGTGCCATCCGAGGGCATGGTGGTGGTGGCAAATGCTGACAGCACGACCTTCCTTTGGGACGGGGCTGATTTGCGGGCGCGGATCGAATTTGCCTCCATCGGCCTGGATCTCTGCCTGGGGGCGGGCGAGATTGAGAAAGAGTTGCGTCGGTCGGTATTCGACGGAATTAAAAAAACGGATCTGAACAACACCATCGGGCTGAATGCCAAGACCCTGATTGAAAAAGACGCCGACTTTGCAAAATTTGCCGGGCGGATTCAGCTCTCCTTCATCTACGAGGAGGTACTGGGATGGGACATTGTGCGGGACGGGGTGGGGGCGCTGCGGGACTTTCACCGGCGTCGGTTCCGCGAAACCATTGATCGCGGGATTGCGATCGGCCGCTTCAGCCAGGACCTGCGCAAGTACGACCTTGAAAAGATGGCGGCAGCCCTCGATCCGCTGGCCGATCTGGAGTTCGACTTCCTGGGCGTGCAGACCCTGTACGACCGGTACCTGATCATCGACAAGAAAGCGGCGGTCAGCCGCCGATTGGAGACCCCGCAGTTTTTCTGGATGCGGGTGGCGATGGGCTTGTTCCATGCCGAGCCGAAGGATCGGGAGCAACGGGCGATCGAGCTGTATCAGCTCTACAAGAGCCGCCGGTTCTGTTCCTCGACGCCGACCCTGTTTAATTCGGGCACCAATCACAGCCAGCTTTCCTCCTGTTACCTCTATTGGGTTGACGACTCGATCGACGGAATCATGCAAAGGGGGGTGGCGGAAAATGCGATGCTGTCCAAATGGGCGGGCGGCCTGGGCGGGTCGTGGACGAGCGTGCGCGGTACCGGCAGCTACATCGGGGGCACCAATGGCGAGAGTCAGGGGGTCATTCCGTTCCTCAAGCTGCACAACGATCTGCTGGTGGCGGTAAATCAGGGCGGAAAACGAAAAGGTTCCGGCTGCTCGTATTTGGAGACGTGGCACAACGACCTCTTTGATTTTCTGGAGCTGCGCAAAAACACCGGGGATGACCGCCGTCGCTGCCATGACATGAACACGGCGAACTGGATTCCGGACCTGTTCATGAAACGGATGGAAGCCCGGGAACCTTGGACGTTCTTCCGCTCCAGTGAGGTGCCGGATCTGCACCATGCCTACGGCAAAAAGTTTGAAGAGGCTTATCTGGCCTACGAAAAGAAGGCGGATCGCGGCGAGATCTGGGGCCACAAGGTCCCGGCCATCGAGGTGTGGAAGCGGATGCTGGCGATGCTCTTTGAGACAGGCCATCCGTGGATCACCTTCAAGGATGCGTGCAATGTGCGCAGTCCGCAGGACCACACCGGCGTGATCCACAGTTCCAATCTTTGCACGGAGATCACTTTGAACACCGGGAAAGACGAGACCGCGGTGTGCAACCTTGGATCGGTTATTCTGGACACCCATCTCGCGGCAGACGGCTCGCTGGATCTGCCGAAGTTGCGGGAGACCGTGCGGGTGGCCGTGCGAGCCCTGGACAATGTGATCGACATCAATTTTTATCCCACGGAGGCCGCCAAGACGGCCAATTCGCGTCATCGGCCGATCGGCCTGGGAGTCATGGGACTGCAGAACGCGCTCTACATGAAGGGCCTGTCGTTTGCCTCCGAGGCGGCGGTGGAGTTCAACGACGAAATGATGGAGGCAATTGCGTATTTTGCCTACGAGGCCTCCAGCGACCTGGCGGCGGAGCGGGGGACTTACTCCAGCTACCGCGGCTCGAAATGGGACCGCGGGCTGATGCCCCAAGACACAATTGACCTCTTGGAGCAGGAGCGGGGGGTGCCAGTGGAAGTGCCGCGGAGCGGCCGGATGGATTGGGCCCCCTTGCGGGAGAAAATCCGCGCGCATGGGATGAGGAATTCGAACGTGCTGGCGATCGCGCCCACCGCGACGATTTCCAACATCACGGCGACTTCGCCCTGCATCGAGCCGACCTACAAAAATCTTTTTGTGAAGAGCAACCTGTCGGGTGAGTTCATCGTGTTGAACCCCTTCCTGGTGCGCGACCTGAAGAA
>Ga0194116_10006732_pt1 | contig 12146 bp, 10 predicted proteins | sample TA2MahsurfametaG_4_FD_148617 | JGI IMG/M metagenome (GOLD analysis project Ga0194116, IMG submission 148617) | Freshwater microbial communities from Lake Tanganyika, Tanzania - TA2015008 Mahale S9 surface | ecosystem: Environmental > Aquatic > Freshwater > Lake | place: Tanzania: Lake... | reverse complement strand
TGAGAACACGACTCCCGACTTGATGATTGATCCGAGCATCGGTTGAACAAGAACCTCGTCGTTAGGCACGATCTCCCCATAAGAAGCAAAAACATCGTCGATAGCGCTGCCGACATCGCTGGGTCGCACATTCTGCTTTGTTAGGAATGCACCGGCTCCCGAGCCAGAAAACTGATCTTCTGTAGTTGAACTCGAACGGACAATCAGTAACTCGCCAGGAAGGTAGCCAGAAATCTGTTGAATGATGGCATCCCGATCATGTTTCCACGACTCATTCCTGACAACAATGAGTGGCAAGATTCGAGCCGTGGTCACACGCTCAGCAAGCGCTTGAAGTGTCCTAGCTTTTGATAAGAATTTGAAATTCACTAAGTCCTCGGAAAAGTTACATTAAGGACTGTTACGGATAGATTCTCAGGAATTCATCTTAAGGCGGCCGACTATCTCCATTGCTAGAGAGTCCAGCTGGTCAATCGAATAATTTGTGAATTGGAAATCTGGTGAAGTAGGCTTTTCTGCTTCGAAATCAACCCCAGTTATCGGGCCATCCTTCGCTAAATCGTTTGCTGAGTAGATGACTTTGCGATTTCTGATGATGTCAATAGGAGTATCAAGAAAAACCTCGATGTATCCTGGGAGATAATCTCGATTCCATTGGTGGATTTCATGGAATAGGGAAACCGTAGAGACAATCACTATGTGTCCCTGGGATGCAAATAGTTGACCAAGTCGAGCGTAGGTCTTCCCAAGCTCTTTTCTAAAGGCCGATTCAAATCTGCGGTCAGCAGGGACTATCTTGCCGAAAGCGTTTCTTAATGCATCACCATCCAGCATCACGGGGCGAATTCCAGTCTCCTGAAGCTTTGACTGTACTCGAAGCGCCAAAGTAGATTTGCCTGCACCAGAGAGTCCAGTAATCCAGACAACACATCCGTTTTGAGAAGATGACGTCATGCTCAACAAACTGTTATCCGTTTTGTTTCCACTGTTGTGTTTGGACGTATGAAAGTCATTGTCTCTCACTGACACTAGTCAAGAACTCAACCTCGTTGTCTTCTGAGTTCTGGATCTCAACGTCAGCTCGACTGTGTGCCCGAGCCCCAACAACTTGGTAGGTTAATGAAGTCGAGATGTCCTTTAGAGGAATACACGTCAAAGGTGGTGGCAGGAACGATGTCCGACTTTGTGATTTCAGAATATCGACAGTTCGCGGAGCTTGTGATGGGAGCTCGCATTGTCTCCACATTCACCAACGTTCGTGATCTAGTCCCCAATGCATTAATTTGGCGTCATGATGTGGATGTATCTCTTAGGGCCGCTGCCGAGCTAGCTGCAATAGACAATTCACTGGGTCTAGTAAGTCATTTTTTTGTTAACCCACGCGCGGCGACCTACAACATTTCAAGTCAACAAGGCCGAGATCAACTATCGCAAATCAAAGATTTGGGTCACTCGATAGATCTTCATCTTGAAATCCTGACGAGTGACGAGGTGAAAAGCGCTGACGATTTGGAGTCCGTGATTTCTCAACAAGCCGAGTGTCTTGCTGACGCGGTAGGCACGAAGGTGCAGTGCTTTAGCTTTCATAATCCAAATAGCTGGCTACTTGGATTTGACGCTGAGTCATATTGCGGGCTCATAAACTGCTATTCATCTCTACTTAGGAAATCCGCAGCTTATGTTTCAGACTCAAACGGCTTCTGGAGATTCATGTCTGTTGTTCAAGCGCACCAAGCAAACGAGGGAAGACCACTGCACGTCTTGACTCATCCGGAGTGGTGGTCTGATGCGATTCTCGCCCCTCGAGAGAGACTTTCACGGCAGCTGTTCCTCGACATTAACCAATATCTTCAAACGTACGATCAAATGTTGTCAGAGGCGTCTAGGCTTAATATTAGCAACCTTCAAGCCGTACCGAGATTACAGAGCGCTGAGTCTCTGCAACTTACGTTTCAGGCATCGTTTCCAGAGGTTGATTGCCGATGATTAGTTACCTCCCAGACAGTCACTACTCTCCAATCGTCGGTCTCCAGCAACGCCTCTTGGGCTCAAGCTTCTCTGTTTATTTCAAGAGATAGCAACTCATTGACAATAAGCGCTTCGAGATCTTTTCGAAATCTCAACTGAAAGAAACGTAAACCGTACCTGTCTCGTCCCGCATGCCAGATATGCAGAAGTTCAGATCGGGGCAAACCGGCTCCGAATATATAGGACACATTTTGTGGTCTAAAGAACCAACTTTTGGGAGCCCTTCCAGTGACCGAGAGAAGAAATCTGTCTGCAACAGCTTGAGTATTCCAAGTATCCCAAAGGTAGTTTCGCAGTTGAATTCCACAGTTGAAGACGGCATTGGAATCACCTAAGAGGTTTGACAAAAATTCCTGAAAACTACCGGGTGAAACCGCAAACAATGGTGGAATTGGATGACCCCCATTCTCTAGGTCAAAAACTAGTCCTGAAGTCAAAACCGCGATACCGCGCGCCCCAGCCTCACATCCAATTCCAGTCAAGAAGGAGTCCGAATACATCTGATCAATAAGAAGGTCTGTTTCATTCAGTTCGGCTAGTACATCTGAGTTACTGACGTTAGATATTTCGAGATAGTCGACGTTGATCCCCGACTCTTTAATTGAGTGAATTACATCTGCAATATAGTCCGAACCCTTGACCTTGCGATTCGAGGGAAAGTGTCGGACTCGCAAGTTGGCTCTTGTCCCGTCGACAGCTTGAGGAGCAAGAATTGTACCGTCACAAGGTGTTCCGATTAGTGACATATCAATTGCCTCGCGCATCAAGAATTGTGAAGTATTACGACTGGCGATGATTTCATCACACCATCGCTCCAGACGTTTAATCTTTGCCCGCTGGCGACACGTAATCCTGAAGAGTGCCTTGATCGGATCGACTGTCTGCGCAACGTAATCCCATTGAGCACCATCCATCCATGGCGGTCTTGCATCAGCCCCGTGACCGAGTACTACAACGATTCGCTTGTGGAGCAGGCGTAGAATCGGTAAATCGGCATTCTTGGCGAAGAAGCTCTGTCCATAAGTGAATACAAATACATCATGATTTCGGAGTGCCCAAAAGAAATGGTGAAATCGTAGAGTTGCGCCGCGAATTCGTGTCTTGAACGACGAGGACGTGCGGCTGATGTCCAGCAGTTCGCCCTGCAGTTTGTAATCGCTAAGAGGTATGGAATTCGAGTATGCGAATCGATGACTTGTAATAACTCCGAAATTGATTGGAACACCTCGCAGCCGCAGTGATTCAACAATTCGTCCGTAGTAGCCTGCGATCTCGGAAACACCCACGAAGATTCGCAAGATTTTGCCGTTGCTACTGGCGCTCATCACGAAAGGATTCTGTCACCAGTCGCAACAGAGAGATTGTGTTTGGCGACCACAATTGTCTAATAATACTTCAAAGAATTTATAAGCGTCTACGGCAACTATTGACTTTTCCAGTCAACTCCGTTAGAGATTCGGCCCTCGAGCATGTGAATGTTGGTTCCACTTTTAAGTGTGTTTGCAACATTGGCTCACCGAATTTGCAGATAGCGCGTGTTGATCCATCATCATTATTTTCGGCCCACGGCTTAGCCGCAACTTGCGCTATCGTCTGTTTACAATCCAATGAGCCACCCGTCATTAATCATTACGACTGGTTCACCAAACGAAGATCCACGGTCACTGGCCTGGGCTCAGTCACTTTCGAGACTCAGCGGAGCTCCAACTTGGATTGCGTATGGTCAACGGCTTTTTGCAAACCAATCAGCGATGTCAAACGAAGCTCAAGAGAATGAAGTCAATCTGTTTCCGGTGAGAGTCATCAAGTTCTCGAAGTCGGAAACGATAAACGGTCTATCAGATAAGGCTAAACGTAGCCGTTTTGCATTTGTGGAGAGATTCATCGAACAGCTGAATTTCAAGTCAACAAGAATGCACTCAACTCTCCTTGATTCATGTCTTCAACACTTTTGGATCGGCAATGTGAGTAGTCAGATTTCCAGCCGCTTTGAGACCGTAGTTGGTACCGACATTCAGGGCCTTTTCTCAGCTGTCATGAATTTCTCAGGTCTTCACCCGGTTGTGTACGACGCTCAGGAGATAACTACATTTGCCTTCCCGGGACTCTCGAATGCTGAGAAGAAGTTTTGGATGGAGCTCGAACGTGAGCTGGTGGAGCAGGCAAATTTGGCCGTGACGGTGTCACCAGGAATCGCAAGATGGCAAGACGAACAAATCGGGTCGAATCACTATGTATTGCCGAATTTTGAATCCTTAAAAGCGAATTCCGCAACATTTGTCAATTCAGCATTGCCAATTAAGTTTGTTTACTACGGCGGTTGTGCTGAAGAGAAGAACATAGCCTCGTTGTTGCAGGCTTGGCAGATCTCAAAAGAGATGGCTTCGCTAACGATTGTCACTCCAAGGTCATCAGAGCGAACGGAACTCAGGATTCTCTGGCGGAACCTGAGTCGTCCAGGTTGCAAGGTGGTATTCACTTCGCATGATGAAGCGACGTCGGCATCAAGGTTTCTCTCTCAGTTCGACGTTGGAGTGATTCCTTACAGTTATGGGTACCCGTATTCTGAGGCGAGCCCTAATAAATTTGGACAGTACATTGCTGCAGGGCTTTGTGTCGTATCAAATTCCCAGGGGTTTGTGACTTCAGTCGTTAAAGATTACGGGCTAGGTGTCAACATTGATTTGAATGATTCAGCTGCGACACATGAAACAATAACCAAATTGGCTGACCCTAAGACTGTTGATCATTTCAAGATGAGGACACGAGCAGCATTTAAAGAACAGTTGAATTGGGATACGTACTTTCAAAATATCGCTCATATCTTCGCCTCAGTGAATCAGAACATGGCGCGAGATGCATCTGCTCAAGTTACGTATCATCGTCAGAAAGTCAGTCGTGCTGAGGTCATCAGAAACGTTCAGAATGCTGCCGTCGACACGGTCATCAGGAAGCTGGGTCGTACACACATTGGCGCACGAATGCGGCGGCGCATTCTTGACTCGCGTCTCCTCAAGAGATGAAAATTCCAGGGTGAATCTTCGAATTGGGAGTCTTGACAAAAGAAAGATTCTGGATTGATGCAGTCAACGATTTTATTGCTATCACCATCGGTGCTTTCTGAAGATCCGCGAGTTCTCGGACACCTGCATGTTGCGAGGGAGTTCGGAAATGTAGTTTCTATCGGATATGGCCCCAGGCCTATTGGTGTCCAAGAGCACTTTGAGATTCCACAAACAGCAAGTTATCTGCCGCGAAGCTTGGCAGGTGCGCTAGCGATACTCTTTCGGCAGTTTGATCGAGCTGCGGAGTTAACACCGTTCAATCGTGCGGTAAAGAGTCTGAGCGATGGACTTCGGCCGGATTTGGTAATTTCCAACGACGTACATTCTTTAGCAGTTGCTTGTGTCATCGCAAAGAACTGCAATGCAAAAATCTGGGCCGACATGCACGAATACGCCCCGCTTGAAGGGGAAGCTGATTGGCGGTGGAGATTGATTCTGAAGGAATATGTCACACAAGTTTGTAGGAGTTCAATTCCTAGTGTTGACTACCTATCTTCAGTCGGTCCGAGAATCTGTGTCGAATATGAAGTGATGTTTGGAAAGCAGTGTCGAGTCATTAGAAATGCGGCTCCATATGAACCACGGCGCGATGTCGATACAGTCCACCGTGCTTCTCATGGGGCGAAGCTGCGCCTCGTTCACGTTGGTGTTTCGATTCGAGCCCGTGTCTTGGAGAACATGATTGAAGCGGTAGACGGATTAAACGAAGTTTCGCTGGATTTGTATCTGCTACCGACGGATCGTTCATATCATGAGGAGCTACAAGTACTGGTCACAAGAGTTCCTAACGTGACCATTCACGAGCCAGTTTCAAATAGTGAGATTGTAAGCACTATCCGCAAGTATGATTGTGGAATCGTCACAGTTCCACCGACAAATTTCAATTATGAGTACGGCTTGCCTAACAAGTTTTTTCAGTACCTTCAAGCAAGGCTTCCTGTCGTAACTGGTCCACTGCCTGAGATCGCGCACTTAGTGAGCGAGCACGATCTTGGCTGGGTTGCCCGTGACTTTTCTGTGCCCGAGATTAAGCGAGTCATCGAAACTGCAAAAGTCGACGATATGACGAAGTTTCGAAAGAATCTTGACCGTGCGGCATCGCGTTACTCCCAGCAAAGCGAGAACGATGTTCGGCGTGAGATCTGTCAGAAGCTATTGGCGAACTGACATGTCGGTAACCCTGTGATTTTTCGGCCCGAGAGAGTCATGGTGATTGGTCCCCACCCAGACGATATTGAACTTGGGATGGGTGCAACGATTCACAAATTTCGTCGCTTGGGTGTCGGTGTACACGCCGTGGTGCTCTCTGACGCTCGCCAGTCCCTACCGAAAGACGTCACTGCGTCCATTCTCAGAAATGAGTGCCTGGAAGCACTTAGTACCTTAAGTGTATCTGAGGATAACGTATCGTTTTTTGATTTCCAGGTACGTCGCTTCAGTGAAAGAAGACAAGACATCCTCGAAGTTCTAGTTGAGTACAACCGCCGCATAACGCCAGATTTAGTCTTCTGCCCGTCACTCTCAGATACACACCAAGATCACGCGGTTGTTGCACAGGAGAGTGTGAGAGCCTTTAGACAAACAACGGTCTTCAGTTACGAATTGCCGTGGAACAACATGGGTTTTAATCCAACTGTTTCATTACAAGTCTCACAACTTGATCTTGCAAAAAAGGAAGAGAGTTTGTCTAAATATGTTTCACGAAGGCATCGTCCGTATTTCGAAATAGGCTTACTCACCGGATTGGCTCGACTGAGGGCTTCAGTTTCAGCTTGCGAGTTTGCGGAAGTATTTGAGGTAATCAGAATGGTTGCAGAGTGATGAGTAGTTGCTTGGCCAGTGAAATAGCAGTTCGTGTTGGTGGGCAACTGTTCGGTGAGGACATTCGGGTTGATGGAGTTTGTTCAATAAAGAAACCTCTTCGAGGAAAGATTGGCTTTGTCAATTCATCTCTGTCTGGAACAGAGGAACTTCTAGGACTCAGTTGTGTATTTTTGGTGCATCAACGTCCTGAATTTCAATCAATATCAAGTTTTATTGTTGTCCCCAACCCACGACTGTCTTTTGCGTATGTGTCAGAAGTGTTTGATGAGACTCCAGATAACTTAGGAATTCACGCGACTGCAATAGTGCATAGCACTGCGCGAGTCCATCAATCCGTAACGATTGGACCGTATTCAATAGTTGAAGAAGGTTGTTCGATTGGCTGTGGAGTAACAATCGGAAGTCACACAATTGTGAAGCGCCGAACAGTGATAGGCGAGGGAACTTCAATCGGAGACAACACGTCAATAGGCGGACATGGTTTTGGTTTTGAAACAGACGACGGTGGCATACCGATCAGAATTCGACATCTGGGGAATGTGATTATCGGGAGCAATTCGGAGATTGGTTCAAATGTTGTCATTGCCCGCGGAACTATCGACGCGACAGTGATTGGTGATGATGTCAAGATTGACGATCATGTCTTTATTGCACACAATGTTCAAGTGGGGAATCGCACATTTGTCATTGCAGGTGCGGAAGTGAGTGGATCGGTTGAGATTGGTGAGGATTGCTGGGTGTCACCACAGGTGACCATAATTAACGGTGTATCAATCGGATCCGGGTCGTTGCTCGGTATCGGCTCGGTTGTACTAAGAGATGTCCCCCACAACTCGGTTGCTGTGGGAAACCCTGCGCGAGTTATCAAACCGAGAGCATAAAGCAAGAAATGTGTGGAATATTTGGAGTACTTGCTCTTGATGGCAGGTCCCTGCCCGAACTAGAGAAGTGGCTTCGTGTGGGCAATAAGTTACTGGAGCATCGAGGTCCTGACGACTTCGGTATCTGGACAAGCTCCGATTGTTCTGTTGGGCTGGCACATCGTCGCTTATCAATCCTCGATCTCTCATCCTCTGCGCGGCAGCCGATGCGCGATACCCAAGGTAACGTGTTGTCCTACAACGGAGAAATCTACAACTTCCGTGAACTCAGATACGAACTTCAAAACTCTGGAAGTTTCTTTCGCACTAATTCTGACACAGAAGTTCTCCTGTCTCTCTACGAGAAGACAGGAATTGACGCAATTACCAAGCTTCGGGGCATGTTTGCATTTGCAATATGGGACGAAACTCAACGAAAACTCGTCTTAGCGCGAGACCGAATCGGAATCAAGCCGCTCTATTATTACAAGCAAAGTGACACTCTGTACTTTGCATCAGAGCAAAAGGCCCTTCTCCCGTTTCTGCCGACAATCTCTACTGCAAAAGGTGCCCTGGCAGAGTATCTCACGTTTCAGTACACGATAAGTAATCAAAGCATGTTTGAAGGAATTTGTGAAGTTCCACCGGCTCACATCTTGTCAGCCGAAGCAGGCAACGTTCATCTCAAACGCTATTGGGATGTGACCTACAACATTGACTTTGGGAAAACAGAAAATGAGCTCAAATCAGAGTTACGTGACTTAGTTGAAGATTCAGTGTCGGTTCACCTTCAAAGCGATGTTGAGGTCGCGTCGTATGTATCAGGCGGAATCGACTCCTCATTGCTCTATAGTCTTGCTTCAACCAAGCTCGGCCAGGGGCTGAAGGCATTCCACGGTACTTTTGGTACACCTGCAGGATATGACGAGAGTAGATTCGCACGCGAAGTAGTCAAATCGCAAGCGGGCGAATTGCATATTCGAGACATCACTTCGACTGACTTCATCGAGAATATTGGTCGAGTCATCTATCACCTAGACCAACCAATTGCTGGCCCAGGTTCTTTCCCGCAGTACATGGTCTCTCAGATGGCAAGTCATCAGGTGAAAGTTGTTCTAGGGGGCCAAGGTGGCGACGAGGTGTTTGGTGGCTATGCAAGGTATCTACTTGCATATTTCGAACAATGCATCAAAGCTGCGATTGATGGAACTTACAAGAATGGGAACTTCGTTGTCACCATTGAGTCGATTGTGCCAAACCTAGGTGTGCTACGGGAGTATAAGCCATTGCTACAAGAGTTCTGGAGCAGCGGCCTGTTTGGTCCTCTTGACCAGCGGTTTCTCCGGTTGATTAATCGTTCAACTGATTTTAAGGACGAGGTTGATTGGTCACAACTTGACATTGGCATCGTATATGAACGCTTTTACGAGATATTTAACAGTCGGACGAACGTTGCAAAGGAAGCGTACTTCGACAGTATGACACACTTTGAGTTCAAAACGTTGCTTCCTGCGCTCTTGCAAGTTGAGGATCGGATGAGTATGGCCCATGGAATAGAGAGCCGAGTTCCGTTCTTGGACCATCACATTGTTGAATTCGCGGCAACCGTACCAGCGGATATCAAGTTCCGAGATGGGAAACTGAAGCATTTTTTGAAGTCAACATTCGAACATGATGTTCCTAAACAAGTTATGAACCGACGAGACAAGATGGGGTTTCCGGTTCCACTTTCCGAGTGGCTAAATCGAGATCTAAAGGAGTTTGTTTCTGACACTGTTGCCAGTATGGAGACGAAATCGAGACCAGGCTTCAATCCAGCGGCAATACGCAAGAATCTTGAACAAACTCGCAAGTTCTCGCGAAAAACCTGGGCGATGATTTGTCTAGAGCTTTGGCATCAACAGTTCCACGATCGCAGTAGCCATTTTCGGGCCTTGCTCAAATGAAGATGAATTTGCGCAGACTGTGAGAATTTTCGTAAGTGGAGCGGCTGGTCAGGTTGGTTCCCACGTAGTTGACTCTTCGATTGCCCGCGGGTATGTGGTGCTGGGAGTTGACAATTATGCGACAGGGCGTCCGATTCATGTCATTCGAAGTAGTGCCTATCAGTTTGTCGAAGGCTCGATTGCTGATTCGAATCTCATTTCCCGCTTAATCGCAGAGTTTCAGCCTGATGTGATTGTCCATACGGCTGCTGCCTACAAGGATTCGGACGATTGGCTTACGGATATCGATACCAATATCCGTGGAATGGTGAACCTGGTTAACGCTGCTCGAAGGCATGAAGTTGGTCGTTTCATTTACTTTCAAACCGCACTCGTCTATGGAGTGAAACCAGAAGAGAATCCCGTGACGTTGACCCACCCACGCCGGGTTGATAACTCCAGCTATTCGATTTCTAAAGGAGCAGCGGAGGACTATCTTGTTCTTTCTGGATTGGACCACGTGATATTTCGTCTTGCAAACGTGATCGGACCACGAAATGTATCTGGGCCACTGCCAATTTTCTTTCAGCGACTATCTGAAGGTAAACGTTGTTTCGTTACGCCTGCACGGAGAGACTTCGTCTTCGTTGGTGATCTAGTAGAGGCGGTGATGCAGGCTGCCACTGGTACGGGTAGTGGGGCCTACCACTTCTCAAGTGGTACCGATGTTCCGATTATCGACCTGTATAACGCAGTTGTGAGGGCGATGGGTTTGTCTGAGTATCCCGAACCAGAGAGACGCGAACTGAGCCCCGACGATGCTCCATCGATCTTGCTCGACCCATCACGCACGTTCGCTGACTTCGGCCCCATTGAATTCACTCCACTCGAAACCACTGTGTGGAACGCGGTCGCCTACTATCGCGAGCATGGTGTGACCGGCGGGTTCACGCACCTGCGGTCAAACGAGAAATGAGGTTGCTCGTAACGGGCGGTGCAGGCTCGCTTGGGAGTAATCTCATTGAGCATCTCGGTAATCGATGCGAGGCAATCCTCGTGCTTGACAACTATGCAACGGGCAAGCCCCAGGCTCTGCTTCCACGTGACAACCTCACGGTTATAGATGGCACGATTGAGGATTCGTCGCTTGTGAATCGGCTATTCGGGGAATTCCTCCCGACCCATGTGGTGCACAGCGCTGCGTCGTACAAAGACCCAAATGACTGGGTTCGAGATGCCAGCGTGAATGTGATTGGCACAATCAACGTAGTGCGAGCCAGTGAGCGCGCTGGGGTGCGACGATTCATCAACTTTCAGACCGCGCTGTGCTTTGGTCGCCCTTCGATTGTGCCGATTCCCGCCGATCACCCGACGCGACCTTTTACCAGTTACGGCGTATCGAAGACGGCAGGCGAAGCAGTAGTGCAGGCCAGCAATCTTGATTGGGTATCGCTGCGAATTGCCAATGTGACAGGGCCACGGCTGGCTATCGGGCCGATGCCCGCGTTCTACAAGCGCCTAAAGGCTGGCGAGCCGTGCACAGTGTCGACGACAATTCGTGATTTTCTGGACATGTCTGACTTCCTGAAATTGATGGACCTCGTTCTTGCCGCCACTGAGCGCGGTACCTACAACGTGTCAACTGGAGAGGGGCACTCGATTCACGAGGTGTTTGATGTGGTTGCCCGACACCTTGGCATGGATGGTATGACACCAGCTGCAATCAATCCACCCGGCGACGACGATGTCGCTGCTGTCGTGCTCGATCCATCAGAGACAACACGAGTGTTCGGCTGGACGGCGAAGGTGGGTTTTGAGGAGACCGTCCTCCGGATGTTGCGCTGGTACGACGAACATGGCGTGACCGATGTGTACAGCCACCTACAGGGGCAGCGGTGAGTACCGGCGATTCGATCACGGGCCGCTCGGTGCTGGTGGTTGGTGGGGCTGGGTTTGTGGGCAGCAACCTGTCCCGCATGTTGCTGAGCAACGATGTTCGCTCACTCACCATCGTGGACAACTTCCTCTCGTCAGAGCGATCAAATATTCCCGACGACTCTCGTGTGAGACTGATTGAGGGTTCGATCGCCGATGATGCCGTGCTCACTCGGTTACCAGACGAACTCGACTACGTGTGGCACCTAGCGTGCTACCACGGGAATCAGTCGTCGATTCACGATCCGATTGCTGATCACGACAACAATACGTTTACCTCACTTAAGTTGTTCCAGGCCCTTAGCAGGCGCTCAAACTTGACAAAAGTTGTCTATTCGGCAGCGGGTTGTGCGGTGGCGGAGAAGACCTTCGATGCTCCTGCGGCAACCCCTGAAGATGCCCCTGTCTCGCTGTTCCACGACAGCCCGTATTCAATCTCCAAGTTGATCGGAGAGATGTATGGCAATTATTTCTTTCGACGCCATGGGTTGCCATTCGTGAAAGCGCGG
>Ga0194116_10006730_pt1 | contig 12151 bp, 1 predicted proteins | sample TA2MahsurfametaG_4_FD_148617 | JGI IMG/M metagenome (GOLD analysis project Ga0194116, IMG submission 148617) | Freshwater microbial communities from Lake Tanganyika, Tanzania - TA2015008 Mahale S9 surface | ecosystem: Environmental > Aquatic > Freshwater > Lake | place: Tanzania: Lake Tanganyika... | reverse complement strand
TTCAAAGGCTCTTCACCGAAATGTATGTATTTTGGTTCGCATTTATTAAATAAGTAAACTTGCCCTACCATGAAAAATTCTTCTTTTTCAGTGTTTAAATTTTTCATTTTAAAGATTATTCCGTTGCAACCTGGGTCAAAGAAATCAAGAACTTCATAGTCATTTTTATATGGCCATTCCCATTTAGTGGGTTGTGTTACATCCTTAGACTGTGACTCAAATAATGAATCATTGAACTTTCCAGAATAATAAATATTATTTTCTTCTGACATGCAAATAAATGCAGTATCATTAATAAGCTTAAATTTGCGAATAGGAGTTGATGCAAATTTTGTAACTTTAACATTTTGCATATAATAATCTTCTCGGCTCATTAAATTAAGTTCACTTCTATAATTATATCCTGAAGCATATAAATAAGCTTTTCCATCACTAGAAGCCAATAGATAAACAGAGGCTGTTTTACCAACTTGTAAATCGACGACTTTAAGTCCTGATTCAAAAAATGTCAATTTTTTAAGAGAAGAAGCATAATCGACTTCCCAGCTTTCCCTCTTGTAACAAATTCTACCTCCGTAATACATTTTATTGTCACTATCAGCCAGCAAAATTCCAAAAGAATTCACGGAAGCCTTTACGATTTTTTCAGGTTTGAAAAGATCATTTATTGAAATTTTGCAATAGTTTTCATTAGAGTCATCTTCATCATCATCAGAGTCATCTTCATCATCATTATTACTCATGCATTCTACTTTAGTTAGAGCATGGATAAATTTATCAGTGACTATTATACCACAATCGAAGAAACGAATGATAACTTCTGTTTTTTCAATTTGATCGATTAATTTATTTAATGATGAGGTTAAGTAACTTTCTTTTAACTTTCCTTTGAAAAAATACTTGTTTTTTAAGCGATAGATCAAGCAAGAACGAGAAGAAACACTATATATATTTCTTACGTTTTTTGGCAAATTGTAAAATTTGGGATTTGATTTTTCATTGTTCCCTACAATTGCAAAATTTTTATTTACAACTCTATTCATATTCTGACTGAAAATTAATTTTTTGTGAATTTTTTTCTTTTCATCTTCCAGTGAATCTTCTTCCTCTTCTGTTTTTGCTTGTTTTTGAAGTTTCTGAATAAACAAACTGCTTTTTTGGTTGAAAACTTCTGAGAATCCACAATGTTCAAAATTATCTCATTTGATTTCTCCCTTGTTATGGGAATAAGTAATTTCAGCAAGTGATAAAAATTGACTTTCATTTTTATTTTGATTGTTTAAAGCAAGCTCGTATTCTTTGAATTCATTTTCTTTTAATGTTAAACAAAAAAAGTTTTTAATGTTGGGTAATGTATGTTTTTTATTCATCATTTCATTATATATTGAAGTTTTCTGTAAGAGTAAACTTAAAAGGTTTTCCGATTCTAGTTTGTTATCTATTATATCCAGCTGTTTATATACTTGATAAAATCCTTTCGCAAAATTTTCAGATTTATTTTTCAATTCTTTTGGCAATTCCAAATTTTTAATACATGTTTCAAAGAATTTAAGAAGCTTCAATGCTAATTCTATTACGAAGTTCGAAAAATAAAGCTTTTTGGATTGAGTACTTAAAATGGCTTTAAAAGCGTGGTCATTTATGAAAAATTCTAATATATTAATTATGAATTTTTTGAAAATTTCATCTTTGTAATTTTCTGTGTTTCTATTAATGAATAAAAATGCATCATCTAAGAATTTAGAAAAGACTTCCAGCAAATTGACGATTTTTAGATGATCCAAATTTTTAATGTATGAATTCAAAATAAGAGACAGAATATTTAATATTGTTAAAATATTTTTTTGATAATGCTTCAATGGATTTGCTTTGGAAATTTTTTTGGTGGTTAAATCTAAATTATTCATAATATCATCAATTAAGAATTGAATATCTGAGTTCACTAATTCATTTTCTGATGAAATAACTTCTTTATAAGAAATGATCTTTCTCTCTTCTAAATTAAATATATTTTTAATTGAATTTAATTCTTTGGTTTTTAATAATCTGTTTAATGATAGGAGTATTTTGCTTTTAATGAATTGATTTTCTAATTTCAGTCCAAAGTATTTTTCTTTGAAGTTGGACTGGAAATAGAGTAATTTTAAGTATTTTAATAAGTATTTCATTTTGCTTCCAAAATCAGATTCTTCAGAATCTTCTTTTTCCAGAAATTCGAAATATTTTTTATTATAATAAAGACTTAAAAATCTCAAATGTTGTTTGAGAATATGGAATCCTATGCTTTTTATATGAGATTCTTTTTGATCTTGGAATTGAATTGTTTCAATACCTCTCAATAATTTTTCAAATGTTTTATAATTGTCTAATTTAGAATCTGGAATAACTTTTGCATTTATGTTTTGAATTTTGAGCATATCCAAATAACCGTCGTAAATTTCAGGATCTTTGATCTCTTCTTCTTCTTGATTTTTTTCAGTTTTTTTATTATTGCTATCAGAATCTAAAGCAGGATGTTTTTCTAAATTCTTGAATATCTTTAAATCATTGTATAGTATTTGCTTTGCTTTTTCATCTTTAGTTAAATTAGTAACACAAGAGCTTTTTAATAATTTATAGAAATTTTCTAAAACAAAGTCTCTTTTTTCTTCTTTTATATCTTTTTCTTTCTCTTCTTCTTTCTTTTTATCGTTTTCTTCTTCTTTTTTTTTGTCTTTTTCTTTATCGTCTTCATTTTCTTCTTCATTTTTCTTTTCTTCTTCCTCCTTTTTCTTCTCTTCTTCTTTTTTCTTTTCTTCCTCTTTTTTCTTTTCCTTTTCTTTCTTTTTTTCCTCAAATGCTTTTTCAACAACGCTGAAATCAAGATTTGGTGTAGAAAGGTAATCTCTTAATTTATCATCTAATAAATCTAAATCTATCGCCAAGCAATTGAAATTTTTATTAATAGAATTAAAGTATTCTTCGCTAATAATGAAAATCGTGCTAGGATCATCAGAGTAATTATCTTTGATGTAATTTTCAAATATTATTTGATTATTTTGAGGAGGCTTTTTAACTACTTTCTCTTCTTCTTTCTTTTTTTCTACATTAGATTCAGGTTTGCTATCTTTAATATTGGTTTTAACTTCTTCACATTTTTCTGAAGACTCGTTTTTACTCTCTTTTTTTTCTGATGATTCTGCTTCTTCTTTCTTTGATTTATTTTGTTCCTCAGTTTTAGGTGATTCAAATTTACTTTTTATTGAGGTTAAATATTCATTAATATCCTCTGCATCACTTTCTTTAATTCCTAGAGTTTCTAAGAATTCATTTGTTAAGAAAATTGCACGATTCGCAACTTTGGTTTTACCATCGTCTTTTTTTTCTTCTAAACTTTTATATTCTTCTAATATTTCTAACGCTTTTTGCTTATCGAATAGTTCTATAATTTTTTTCTTATTTCCAGAATCTTCTTTGAATTCATTAGTAGTCGAATAACTAGTGAAGATAAAATAATCGAGAACATCATTTCTTTCTGATATTTTTAATGTTTTTTTTTTAAAGTCAATATCAAGGTTTAATTTAATTTCGATTTTCTTTTCTTTTTTATCAGCTTCTTTTTTCTTTGAAGTTTTCTTCGCAGCTTTAGATTCAACATTCTTTGTATTCTGATTAGGTTCTTCAATCATAGTGATAGGGTTATTTCCAAATGGGAAAAGATTAATAGAAGTTGTTTTTTTCTTTAATGGGTGTGAAAACAACAACATATTTTCTTTTTTGTTTTCAGTGAGCATTTTAATATCATAAGGTTTATAAGAGAAGAATAAATTCTCGATTTTATCAATATTAAATAAATTAACAGGAGTTTTATCTAAGTCGAAAACCAAGAAATATTCGAAAAATTCAGAATTTCTTTGCATGAAGCTCTCAATTGCTGCTTTAATTTCTAAATAATTTTTTTTCTTTTGTAAATTTTTTTCTTTTTTTAATAAAATTTCTTGATTTTCATCATCATCTAAATAATAATCATCTTTAGGAGTTTCAATTAGACTTTTCTCAATATTTCCCATTTCCTCATCGATTACAAGTGTTATTTTTTTGATAAATTTAACAATTTTAATAAAGCTTTGTAAATAATTCAACATACAAATATTTTTATGAATAAGATTTTCTTCTAAATATTTCAATATTTTTTCAATGAAATTAACATCCGTATTTATGAAAGAAAAATCATCGCAGTTCTCATCATCGACAATAATTTCTGAATCGTAAGGGAAAAGTATATTAGGGCAATTGATATCGATTTGATTTAAAAGATCTTGTTTCTCTTCCATAAAGCAAGTTACAAAACTATCTTCAGTTGTGTTTTCTTTTATATTTTTAAATTTAACCAATTTTTCTAATTTTGCTTTTTCATTCAAATAAAATACAGACTTATCATAAATTAAGCTCCCCTTTTTCACCAGTGTTTCTAAATCAGAAATTTCGAAATTTTTATTAATTTGAGAATTATTGAAATTAAGCTTCGAGTTGCAAACAACACGGCAATAATTGTGCAAATAACCAACGTTGGAATCAATCAGTTTTGAAACTAAAAATCCTCCATTTTTGTTTTTTTGTAAAATATCAGAGATTATAATTAAACTCTTTTCTTTGAATTCAGATTGCATGATGAAAAATCGTAAAAACTCGGATACTTTTTCGTCGATCGAATTTTCTATATTATTTTGTACACTGTTTGAAGCCAATAAAACATCTTTGTCGAAAAAGAGAAAGTCCTTATTAAGTAGGGAATTATTTCTAATTCTAAATATGAATGTTTTTAAGCTAAATATAAACTTTATGAAAAATTCCAAATTTTCCATTTTTTCTATTTCATCAGATTTTAATTCCTCTAGCAAATCTTCAGAAGATTTCAGTTGAGGCGCTTTATTCAAGAAATTCTCCAAAATTATTTTCTTATAGAAGCCCTTGAGTTTCATACATAAATAGTCAAAATCTTGTGGATTATTATTGAAATTCTTTGCCAATATTTTTGTTATTTGGAAAATTATATATGTATTTTTTTCATTGGCAAATAGAGATAATGACAAGACTCTAGAAAACAAACTTAAATCCTTGAAAATAAAATCTATGGAATTATCTTGAATAGAAATTAATTTTATAATGCTAAGTAAAATATTGCTCAATCTTTTTTGGTTAAAAATAAGATTATTGAAAAAAATTAAGTTTTCATCTGAAGTCAATTTTATCTTAAATCCGCCCTCCTCATCTAAACTTCTTAAACTTTTGTCCAAATTGAATCCAAAGTATTTTTTATTCAGTTCAGATGTTTTTTCATAAAAAATTGTTTCGTTGAAATCATCGATCAGAATTTGATATATATCCAAGATGTGGATTATCAATTCATTATAATTTAAGTTATCTAAATTACTAATAGATTTAACAAGCCCAAAATCTTTACTTTTCCCAGTATCGCTTGATCTATTAGAATTCTGATTTTCTTTAACAATTCTTTTGATTATTAGTAGTGAATAAACCTTTAAAATTTCTGTCATGAGTGAACTTATATGATAAATATCAAAAACAGTAACAATCGACAAAGCAGTTGTTTTTTCAGCATCGTATTCGAAAAGTTTAGGATTCAAAAACATGGCTTTTTTCGCAAGCTTTAAAATTCCGTTTTTATTATTATTGAATAAAGTTTGGAAAAATTGAATATCTAATAAAAATTGGAAATTTCTTCCTTTGATATCCCAAATTAAGCTGTTTAAAAGTACTCCGATATAATTGAAAGTGTTTTTCGGATATCCATTTAAGATTACACTTTGACTTTTTGATAATTTATTAATGTCTTCGCTATTTTTGGAGTTAATATTATTAAAATTAAACATATAATTCAACTCTTCTATAACGTTAAATAAAAATTCGTGGAATAAATTTATTATTATATCTGATTGTTCGGTAGATGTGATGTTGATGTTATCAAGAACATTCGGCAGTTGATTGCTATTAGTATTATGAGAAGAATTATGCTTGAAAATATTGTAGAAATTCGATATCAAATCTGCTTTTATTTCATTATCTTTAATACTTTTTATCATGTCATTTATTACGAATAATGATATTTCACGGAATTTAATTTTAACATTTAAAGTTTGAAGACATGCCAATATATTGTCGAGATGAACATTATCATTACTAATTGCACTTAATAAATTATGAATAAAGTCTTTTATTTTCTTTTTCTGTTTGTTTTCTTTATTATTCAACATTTTATCAACTTCACTGTCTTCTTCAATCAAAGACTTTCTCATTAAATTTTGTAAATATGAAAAACTTTTCTTTTTAGAAAGACCAATAGGTTCTTTATGGGATTGAGATAATTTGAAAGACTTTCTCGAATTTTTATCGCTATTTAATAGCTTTTCTGCACTTTTATAATCTGATTTTAAGAAGAAGAGAAGCTTAAGTTTTTCCAAATACCTTTCGAAATATTTAAGAATGATATCATCTTCTTTATTTTTTGGATCAATTTGACAATTAATTTTGGCAAACTGGATATTCGATATTTTGAAATCTAGTTTGATTTTTTTCTCATCTCTATAGTTCTCATCCATTTGCTGGAAAATAAGATCTTTATTCGACTTGAAAGTTTTTCTAATTTGACAAACATTTTTCCAAATGAAAAAGATTTGCTCAAACTCTTTATTTTCCAAGAGTTTTACAACTTCTTCTGTTTTTAGAACCATTTGAGTGTATTTGGAATAATTTTCATTGCCGTAAAAAATCTGAGAAAAGATACTTTGAACTTTTTCAATATATTCATCTTGTTTAATTGAAATAAAGAACATTCCCAAAATTATCTTATCAAGTAAATCTCCTTTAATAATAAATTCGCGATTTACCTTTTCAATCAACAAATCAAATAATGCAAATAATTTTTTAAATAAGTAAAAGTCTTTTTTATCAAAGCCTGAAATTTCTGAAAAGTTATTTTTTCCTTCTAATTCTGAGTAATCATAATCTTTTATCAAAATTAGACTTTCAAAATCGATTTTATTGATTTTTAAATCGAATAATAATTTACAAGGGTATTTTTGGCTCTGTTTTTCATATGCATTGAAGCTTGCCTTTTCACAAGCTGCTTGTTCTAATCTACTAAAACCGCAGTTTTCTTCATTCATATTTTCACTTAAAAATTCCATTTTTTTTTTATAATTGTTGTCTAAACTAGAGAAGAAAGCTTCCATGTCCTTATTTATCGAATTCAAATTATCATTGCTTTTAATTAATTCTTTGAAATTTTTGACACCACCAGAGAATAGACTTGAGGTAACTAATTCTTTGACTTCATCATTAAGATTTAAATCATGAGCAAGACTTGCGTTTTCATAATAAGCGAGATATTTTACTGATTTATTCAAAAAGTATTTTGTAGTGAAAATAATGTTATTTAAATTTTCATCGAATATTTTGTAATTTGAAATTCTAAACTTGTATAAAATCGGTTCAGTATTACTTGTTGTATTATTATTGTTTTGGTTATTTGAGTTATTTTGCTCTTTCAAATTAGTATTAACATTAAAAAATTTGAATGATAAACTGGAGCTTAGAGGAATGTCTTTTACAATAAAATATTCAGATTTGGTTCCAATATTAATAATTTGTTCGAAAATCAATACATTTTCTTTGCCTTTGTTTTCATATAATTCAAAAAGTTTTTCTTTCCTATCGCTATTTATATTTACATAATTTAATTCGAAATAAAGATCATAAAATGTATTATTAGCATTTTCAATATATTCATTGAATGTTAAATATTCTTGGGTTAAGTGAACTTCGAATTCTTTTTGTTTTAAGTCCTCAACTAAATTATTATCTACTACAAAATCTATTTTTTTGATTTTATCTAATTTGGAAAGCTTTTCTTCCTCTAATTTATATTTATTTTCTTCATTTGGATTTACACGGTTTTTAACTCTAAAATCAAAGTATTCTTTTTGATTTTTCTTCTCAACTAGTTTTGAGTATTCTATAGCCTGACTATTTGCAGCACTAGAGGAATAATTATTGTAATTCAAGTTTAAATTTTGAATTAAGTTTTTGAGTATATTTAAGACTAAGTACCAATTTCCAAATATTATTTCTGGCAAAGTTTCGAAATTCAATATATTAATGTAATTGCAAATTAAATTCAGCGAAACAAATATAAATTCACTGTTAATTCTTTCAATCGGAATATTCTTTGAATTGAAAAATTCAGTTGTTTCTATTGCCGCTTCGCAAAATTTTTTGGAAAAGCCAATAAAGAATGAAATTATTTTGTGATTTAAGGTGTTTTTAATATCAGTGCCATATGAAGAGGATATATTCGTCAATATCTTTTCAAAGTTTTGTTCATATTTCTTTTTTCCAAAGTTGACATTTATGTTTAATATTTTAACATAAATAGAGTTCAAGATTTTCACTAAATGATTTTCAGCATTTTTAACATTAAATTCTTGCATAAGAGTATTCAAATTTTCACAAGAATTTTCATTTTCTTCATTGAATAAAAGATTAAATGTCGATTTTGAATTTTGAATTTGTTGATTTTTAAAGCATAAAAATTCCTCGAAAATATCAGAGATTAGATTTGCTATTGACTCGTTTAATAAAAAGCTTATTATGTAATTAGAGTTGTTTTCGAATAATTCAGAAATTACTTTTAATAAGGTTACTTTGATTTTTAAATAAAAATCAATTTTTTTATCTTTATTATAATCGGAAAATTTATATTGAATTAATTTTGTATTTGTGATAAAATCATATATAATGCTTGAATGTTTAGCCTTGTCTTTATATGTAAATGCTATCATTTCAAAGACTGTCTCAAGCAAATTATTACAAAGCAATTCAAAAGTTTTTTCATTTTTGCAATTGTAATTGGCTTTATTTAATAATAAGGTTTTCAAAGAGTTGAATAGTGATTTTAATTTTTCTTCATATTTTTCTTGTGTGCTAAAGTAAACAGAAAAATCCAACTCAAGTTTACTGTTATTTCTAACATGAAGTTTTAAAATGGAAACAAGGCTAAACAAAATTTTCAAAATATCTTCAGTTGGGTCTGATAAGAATTCAGATAGAAAATCATTCAACAGCTCGAATAGGATGTTTATGTTTTCTGAGTCATTATAAGCCAAATAACTTTCGCAAAATATCTTTTCAAAGGGTAAATTAATTCTCTTATTTGTTTTACCAATAGAAGCATTAGCTAGAATTGATAGTAAACTAACCAAATTATTTTTCGTTTTTGATTTGCAATCATTAGGATTAATTGATGTGCTATCCGCCAATCCATTAGTTAAAGAGATTTTCTCAGAATTTGATTTTTCTTGACTGATTTGTTGAGAATTTTCTAAATTTTTAAAACTGCAATTAATAAATTTATTAATTTGTGTATCTCCTGCTTTTTTAGCTTGATTTCTAACTAAATTTTTGCTGAAAATTTCATAGAATAAAGACTCTGATGAATTCGAGAAATTTCCCGAAAATAAACTTTCACGAGAAAGAGTATTAAAAGCACTTTGTAATCGAAATTTCTTTTCATTAGCTTCTACAGTTTTTTCTGATACAATTACGAATAAATCGTTTTTTGACACGAATAATAAACTGCTATCTTGTTTAAATCCCTTTTCTTGATCTGTGAGTAGGAATTTTTCTACGTATTCAATGCAATTAAAAAATAGATCATATATGAACATATCAAGATCATTATTTAAAATCATTAATTTCCCTGAATGGACTAAGCTGCATTTGTTATTGATATTTAAAGCATTATCAATAAAACAATCCAAAAACTTAAATTTTGGATTTTTAAGATCGTATTGTTCACCGGAGGAATTTTGATTCAAGATGACAGATGACTTAAGATGTCTTAAATATTTTAAATTAGATGTTTCTGAATATTCTGGAGTAAATTCAAATATATCTATGGCGTAGATATATTTTTGGGAGAGGTAATTTGGGAAAATCTTTTTATCTTGTTTTATTTTTTGAATTGGTCTTAAACAATAAATCAAATTGTTATTTGTGAAAATTTTAGTCTGTTTAAGCAATTCCTTAATTTTAGAGCTTTCATTAGATTTTTCTTTTTCTTTGGTATTTGCATTATTAGGATTAGGTGGAAGAATGTGATCTTTTCGAATTAAAATATTTTTATTTGTGTAAACGAAGAATTCTTCATTAGTAGGATCTTGGCTGATTAAATTTTCTGCGAGCCAAAAACGCAAACTTGAAAAAACACTTTTTATTTTATTTCTATATTGTGTGAAATGTCCAGCAGAGTTATTTGTGATAAAAGATGAAAATAATATATCAATTGAATTTTCCTTTCTCTGCAATTCTTCTAATTCTTCTTCTGTTAAATTTGCTGTATCTTCTAATTCCTTATCTGGTTGGGCAGCTGCTGTTTGTATTTTTTCTTTTTCTAAATTATATTCGAAACCTGAAAGGAAATAATCAGAAAGGAAAACCAAAATTCCAGCTTCATATTCACCTAAGCTTAAAATGTTTCCACTAAGCAATTTAAATGCCAAAGCATTGTGTTCTAATAACTTGAATGTATTGTCAGCTTCTGAATAAATAAGTTTGATTAATCCATAGATATCATTATATAAGAAAACGAGGTTTCCAAAATTTGTCATTGTTGTATTATTGTTAATTGTGAACAATTCCCAAGGATTGAGTTCATTAATGCTTTTAAGATTTTCTTTGTATTTGAAAATTGTCTTAGTTGGATACTCTATAGTCGAACCTGTCCAAGTTTTTTGAAAGCATTTCTCAAGGCTAAATGTTCTTTCTGGAGTTTTCGTCAATTCATAAAAATCGCTTAACAAATTATCAAACTCTGATTCTAATTTGTTTTTTTTAATGTACTTCGCAAGTAATAAAAATCCATAAGAAAACTTCAGAGAGAAGGAGAGGTTTAACATAAGCTTAAATAAATTTAACAATTTTTCCTGAGCTTGAGTTTTTTCTTGAAGAGAAACTTCTGAATCATTTAAAATAATCTCCAGTTTAGAGATTAAATTTTCAAATTTTCTAAAGATGTTTTTACTCATAGGATGGATTTTTATAAGGATTTCCACAGAATTTCCTACAATCACACTGATGTTAAACTTTATTTCATGTAAGTAATCAATTTTTAAATTAATATTTTCCAAATCTGTGTCATGGAATTCTTCTAAAATAGGCATTAACTTGAAATAATCTCCCATTAGGGCTTCATTCGAATTCAATTTGTTCTTGAGTTCATTTAATCTCAATTCCACTTCAGCATTTGCTTCTTCTTCATTCAAATTTCCTTTTATGTTTGTAAGAGAAAATTTATGTAAGTATTCTCCAAACCAAGAAACTAATTCAGTATTTTGCTTGGTATAAATTAAGTTTTGTTGATGGAGACCGTAATTTATAAAGGCTGAGTTTTCTTTGAAATCCAAGAGCTTTTTAGAAGATTCTGAAGATAGCTCAATTAAATCTGGGCTGGCAAATAATAAGTCAGAATTTCCTTTCTCCTGTTGGGCTTTTTTAATAGGGTCAATTTTTGAACGATTTGCGAATGCTTCTTCAGTGATGGATTTGAGTATTGCGGAGTCGATTCCGCTTCCATTTTGAATTGAAGTATTCAAAGAATTCAAGTTAAAATCAGCTTCACAATAAATAAGATCTTTTCTGCTGTTATTATTAGCAGAAAATAGGCTGTGTTCAAGCTCATCTTGTTTTGATGGGTTGTAAAACATTTTCTTTTAATAAAAATTAATATGTTTAAGACAATGAGTATTTAAGGAATTTAATTTTAAATAAATTAAAAATAAATATTTAAGTTTGGTTGTAATTGATTATGATAAAAATATTTTTACTTATTCAAAAGATATTTATCGAAAATAAATTTTTTATTTATTTATTGATTTATATTTTAATTTTGATTTTATGACGAATATTTTAAATTTTGACTATTTGAATATTTATAAAAAGTAAAAAATAACTTCAAATAAATAATAAAAAATAAATTTTATAAAAACATGGAATAATAAATTCAATTTATTAATTACTTCCTTTAAAGAGTGATATTCATAAAAAATTAAGATTTTCCGCATAAAAATTTTCCAGGAAATAATTTAAAAATTTT
>Ga0194116_10006727_pt1 | contig 12155 bp, 12 predicted proteins | sample TA2MahsurfametaG_4_FD_148617 | JGI IMG/M metagenome (GOLD analysis project Ga0194116, IMG submission 148617) | Freshwater microbial communities from Lake Tanganyika, Tanzania - TA2015008 Mahale S9 surface | ecosystem: Environmental > Aquatic > Freshwater > Lake | place: Tanzania: Lake... | reverse complement strand
GGCCGAGCACGTTCACCCAGCGCGGCTGGTAGCCACGGGCAAAACCAGCGAACACCCGACCCTGCAACATCTGCGAGACCATCGCGATGTTCTCGGCGAGGTTGATCGGGTTTTGGGACGGCAGTACGTTGCCGAGCTGGCCGAACTTCATATTTTTGGTCTGCATGCCGAAGTAGAGATCGAGGATCACCGGGTTGGTGGAAACTTCCTCCCCCTCCACATGGAAGTGGTGTTCGGTAAAGCCGGCCCCGTAATAGCCGGTCTCGTCCATGTAGGCGAAATGCTCGGCGAGATCTTTCAACATGCGCTGATAGAGGTCGGTGCGCTTACCGGCCATGCCCTGCATGATTTCGTCCTTGGTCCCGACGGATGGCAGATAAAAAGCGCCTATTTCCATTGTCTTGCTCCCCTGATGCGAATCTTTGCTTGTGACGAAGAAGCCCGTGACAGGCTCTTGTGTTTCGTGTCGCACCAGTCATGCCAGCCCCGGGTGCGCTCCATCGCGGTGGTTTGGCCGAAAAATCCGGTTATAGTGTCCCGAAATGAAACAGTTGCTGGCGCGTAACTGTGCCGAAACACGACAGTCGCGATACACATGACACAACTGGAACGCACTGAAGGACTGGACAGCGAAATCGTCAGCGCAGCCTGGCAGGCCTTCATCGAGGGCTCGCCAATTGCGCTTCGGGATGTGCGGCCGGTGATCCATGATTCCTGGTTGCGCTGCAAAAACGCGAACGTGGAACCCCGCGAACAGGTCGCGCCATTTGTCGGGGAGGCTGAACTCGAATCGCGGCTGACCACCCATCTGGAGCTGGTGGAGGCCACCCGACACACACCTGGCAGCTGCTCAAGGACAGCATCCTGCCGAGCCAGAGCATTCTGGTGCTCACCGATACCTCCGGGGTCATGCTCGAGGTGCATGGCAACGGCGAGATGGTGGCAAGTGCGAGGGGGCGTGCCGTGGCACCCGGTTTCGACTGGCATGAAATGCGCGCAGGCACGAATGCGATTGGGACTGCGCTGGCCACGGATGCGCCGACCATTGTGCATACCTCGGAGCATTACTGCTCCGGTGCCAAAATCTGGGATTGCGCCGCGGCCATCATCCGCGATCTGCACGATGGCAGTCCGGTAGGCGTGCTGGACATCACCAGTCTCGGTGGTTTGAGCGGCGCGCACACGCTGGCGTTCGCTGTGACGGCTGCCAAGCAGATCGAGCACACCCTGCACTCGATGGAGCTTGCCCGTTCGGTCCAGCTCCTCAACTGGTACCGGTCACAGCGAGGGCGCTGGCGACGAGGTTTTAACCTGCTGCTGGATCGCCGGGGGCGAGTCATCACCATGAGTGATGCCGCACATGAAGCCTTGAGCGGGCAGAGCGTGTCTTTCCGGATTGCCGGAAGAATCCCTGTGCCGGAGCAGGATGAGCTATTGGTGGTGGATCACCTCGATCCCTATTCGGCGGCACCGCCGGCACACCGCGCGCCCGCAGATCTTTGGCCGGGGGGAGTGGCCACGGTGGCGATCCGTCATCGCCCGGCGAAACTCTCACAGCACGAAGTGACGCGGGAGCGACATCCGGCGTTCGATGCCATCTCTACTCGTGACAGCCAGCTGCTCAACCTCATGCATCAGGCGCAACGCATGGCATTGTCCAACGCGCCAGTGCTGGTGACAGGAGAAACGGGAACCGGCAAGGAGCTGTTTGCGCAGGCCATCCATCGCTGCTCGGCGGTGGCCAATGGGCCATTCGTCGCCGTGAACTGCGGGACCCTCACCCGGGAACTTGCCGTCAGCGAACTGCTCGGCTACGAGGCTGGTGCCTTCACCGGTGCGTCCAGCAAGGGACGCTCGGGCAAGTTCGAGGAAGCCGATGGTGGCACGCTGTTCCTGGATGAAATCGGTGAACTGTCACTGGACGTGCAGGTACATCTCCTACGCGTGCTGCAGGACAACGTCGTCATCCGCCTGGGTGGCAATCGCGAGCGTTACGTGCGGGTGCGCATCATCGCTGCCACCAATCGTGATCTCAGGCTCGAATCAGAGGCCGGTGCCTTCCGTTCCGATCTCTACTTCAGGCTCAAGGTGCTCAACCTTGCCTTGCCTCCTCTGCGCGCCCGGCCCGAAGATTTCCAGCTGCTGATAGACAAATTCCTGTCCAGGCTGCAACGCGAATACGGACTGGGCAGCCGTGTGTTGACACCGGAACTCCGGGAAGTGCTCATGCGCTACCAATGGCCGGGCAATGTGCGCGAGCTGCACGGACTGCTCGAGCGAATGTACATCCTGAGCAACCAGCCCGTGCTCGGGGTCGACGATCTCCCCGACGATTTTGCCCGTCCGCCGCAGCTGATGGCGGAGTCAATGCATGCCCGCAATCCGGCCAACCTCAGGGACCGTGAGCGGCACTCCATCGTCGAGGCACTTGCCGGCTCGGCAGGCAACCTGAGCAAGGCGGCCGCGGCGCTGGGTATTTCGCGCAGCACGCTGTATCGCAAGCTGAGGCAATACGGAATTCCGTTCTAAGCGCGGTAGCCGGGGAGGACGCGCAGTTCCGTCCCAGCGTCAGGCCTCCGGCCCCAGCTCCACTTCCAGCGATTCGATCACCCGGAATCGCGCCCGGTGCGGACGCACCGCCGGTGCAAGGGGCCGAACTTGCGGAAATCTCTGCAGCAGCTTGCCGAAGGCGAGCATCGCTTCCATGCGGGCGACGGAGTTACCGGCGCAAGTGTGGATGCCATGCGAAAAGGCCAGATGGCGATTCGGATCGCGGGCCACGTCAAAGCGTTCAGGGTCGGGAAATTGCCGCGGATCCCGGTTGGCCGCCGCAATCACGAGATGCAGATAGGTGCCCGCGGGTATCGCGACATCCCCGAGTCTCGTATTACGTACCGTGCGCCGATTCCCGATCTGAAGCGGGCTTTCCATGCGCAGCATCTCTTCGATGGCGGTTTTGAGAAGCTCGGGCTCAGCGCCGAGGCGTGCCCGTTCCTCGGGATGACGGAACAGCAGATCCATGCCATTGGCGATGAGACTGCCGGTGGTGTCGTGGCCTGCGTTCAGCATGAAAATCGAGTTGTGCAGGATCTCGAGTTCGGTGAGTCCATCCCCCGCTTCGCTCGCTTCGATGAGCGCCCACAGGACGTCTATCTCCTCCGGCCGCGGAGGTGCGGCGCGCTTGCGACTGATGAGATTGCGCAGATAAGCCTTGGCGTCTTCCACCGCCGCATTCCCCTCGGCGAGCTGGGCTGCCGAGCGTACAGGCTCAAGTGCGCCGAGGATCGCAGTGGCCCAATGCAGCAGAGGCTGTCTCTCATCCCACGGCAATCCCAGCAGGTCACCGATGAGATTGAGCGGGATGACCAGTGCGAAATCCTTCACCAGATCCATCCGCCCGCGAGGTGCAGCCTGGTCCAGCAGTCTGTCCACCATGCGACCGATGGAGGCTTCCATCTGCCGCAGGGTGCGTGCGGCAAAGAACGGTCCCAACAGTCTGCGCACCCGTGTGTGGTAGGGCGGGTCGTTGAATACCAGCGAGGTGGTGTGATGCTCGTAGAGCAGCGAATCCCCGAAGCGGGGCTTGAAGTCGATACGCTTGTCCGAGCTGAAGGTCAGCGGATCCGCCATCACCGCCCGGATGTCCTCATAGCGCGTGAGCACCAGTGAGCCGTCCGGTTGACGACACAGCGGCGCGTGTTCACGCAGCAGGGCGTAGGTGGGATAAGGATCTCGCGCAAAGGCGTGATCCACTTCCGACAGGACGAAGCGGTCGGCGGTAGCGGGCGTCAGCAGCATGCCTTGCGCGACGGGGAGCGGGCTCAGCCGCCCGCAATACCGATCAGGAATGCTATGGTTTCACCATCAGTCAGCCTGTCTTCCATGTACACGCGACGCCCCTTGGAGTCGACGTACATGGTCCCGCGCTCGTTGAGTTCGTTGGTTTCCCGGTCAATCAGCAGCGACTCCATGCGATCACCGTACTTGCCGGCGATCTTCCATGCCAGTTCGGATACGAGCGGTTGCTCCAGTTCAAAGGTCTCACCGGGGATACCGGTGATCTCCCGGAACCGCGACTGGTATTGCGTATGAATCCTGATCATTCCCGTCATTCCCTGGCGAGTGCGCCCTCTGCCGCCAGAACATCGGCTACATCACCGAGGCCCAGCGCTTCCATCCTGTCCCTGCGCTGCAGGCCAGTGGTACGGTCCCAGCCACGCCATTCGTAGTACTCGTCGAGCACAGGCTCAAACATGTTGGCGGCCACCGAACCGGGATACATGCCCTCGGTGGTCGGCTCATACATCCAGCGTTCGCAGATGGTGTCGTGTTCACGGCGCAGGCCCAGTCGGGAATTGAACGCCTTCTCGAGGTTGCAGATGCGCTCACCATCCCGCATGAGTTCCTCGGGCGTGCGCGCGATGCCCGTGACTTCCGTGAACGCGGGCTGGTAGTACTCCTCGGGCGCAAATCCGGCGGGGTCAAGCATCCAGTGGAACAGGCATACGCCGTAGGAATTGATCAATGCCACCTGGTTTTCGATCAAGGCGGTGGAGGCGCCCTTGAGATCCGGGATGGTGAGATCCGCCGCCTCGGTGCGCCCGTTGAAATAGCGCTTGGAAAGATCCCGGCGCTGGAATTTCTCGATGAGTCCTATGCCTTTGAGGTGATCTGCGCCGCGCGAGGCCACCGCCATGTTGTTCATCCAGGTCGGGAAGGGTCGCATCTCCTCCGTGAATGAGGCGCCGCCCTTGCCGTAGGTGGCGTATTTCATGAAGTTCTGGCCCTTGCGCTGGGAGTAGCGCAACGCACCCCAGTAAGGCCCGTCATTGAACAGCTCGGCAAACAGATTGCTGCGCGTGGCCATGTCGTGAATGCAGGCTTCGATGTCTTCCATGTTGCCCCACTCGAGACGCTGTGACCGGCCGAACAGCTCGGCCACATCTCGATCGGAAATCAGGTCCTTCTCTTTCAGCTCCATCAAGAAGCTTATCGAACAGCTGAGATCCTGATTGTCCATGCCATATTCGTTGGTGAGCTTGCCCCAGTGCGCCACTTCGGCCCAATCCCGCACATCCAACGCACCGGCCGCACTGGCGGTGGTGAGGTACTCGGGGCGACGGAAACTTTCGCCGGCATACTTCGCGGCTTTGGGCGATTCACTGCCGTCCAGCTTGTAGCGACCGTCGCATGCGATGAAGCAGTCAGCCGAGCAGACTTCCGAGTATTTGTGGTACTTGCGTACCCAGTTGTCGGAGCGCACTTCATCACCGCGAAACAGGCACCCTTGGTTGTTACGCCAGAAGTGACTGCCGATGTGCTGGTACATTTCCACCGCGCCGAGCGTGCCACGTCGCTTGAAGCCGTAGATGGCCTCATTCGCATCGATGCGTCGCCGAAAGTCGGCCGACCACTTGAGCATGCCCTGCGGATTGTGGACCTTGATGCCACCACTGCCCTGCACGGCAATGGCCTTGAGATTCTTCGAACCCATGACGCAGCCACCGCCGCCACGGGCGTGGATGCGCGAGGCATCCGAAATGACGCCGGCCATGCCCACCAGATTCTCTCCGGACACACCAATCGTCAGGGTGTGCGTGTGTGAGGGGTAGTCCCCCAGCTCCTGTTGCAGGAGTGCGTGAGTCTCGCCGGTGCTGCGTCCCCACAGATGGCTGGCATCGCAGAGCACGGCATTGCCGTCACAGATGTAGAGGTACACCGGCCGAGGCGCGCGCCCGGTGACCACGATGTGATCGAAGCCTGCAAAGCGCACCATGTAAGGGAATTTTCCGCCGGCGGCCGAATCCCCAAAGATGCCATAGGACGGGCTCTTGAACGTGATGCGACCCTTCACGCCGCTGCCGGAACCAGTGCCAGCCAAGGGCCCCACGCCGAACACGAAAACATTGTCTGGGCTGCGTGGGTCGCAGTGGATGTCGTGCTCCAGGAAGTGTTCCCACATCAACCAGTTGTTGATGCCGGAGCCACCCACCCAGCGCTCGAACAGCGCATGCGGCAGCGTTTCGGCGCGCATCTCGCCGGTGGTCAGATTCACCCGCAACAGTCGGCTTTCCATCATCTCCCCCTCGCCGGCCTCAGGCCGAGCTGCTGATTTCGCCGCGTTCGAGCATGGCCTGCATCATGCCCACTTCATCGCGTTTCTCCGGCTTCTGCTGCATCACACTGCGGAAGGCCTTGGCATCGGCATGGAACAGGACCGGCGCGCGTGTGTACTGTTTGCCGGCATTGTTCATTTCGGGACGCGTGGCACAGGCCTCGACGCACGCAGGCTCCCCACCGCAGAGATCGCACTTCAGCAATTCGCCATCGGGTGCAACAAAGACCACGTCGAATGGGCAGGCCGGCACGCACTCCATGCACTGGATGCATTTGTCCTGGGCAATCACCGCCACATTCGTCTTGGGATCGTAGTAGAACGCGTCGACTGGACAAACCTCGGCGCAGGGCGGCGGGTTGCCGCAGTGGTGGCAGATGGCCGAGATGAAGCCAAAACCATGCGTGGCCTTGCGGCTGTTGACGCTGGGTGCATGACTGATCCGGATGCGCGACAGCAGCGGATTCAGCTCGCCTTCCGGTGAATGTACGAGGGAGCAGGCGATCTCGCAGACGTTGCAATCCGTGCACTGGTTCTGGAGTGCATAGAGCTTCTGGTCCACATCGGGAATTTCTGCGCCCGGCGCATACCACTGCTGGCCGGTGACCAGCTCTTTCTGGGGCGGATTGGACATCGTGAATACACCTCGGCTAAGGTTCACCGCACTTAAAAGGCTACCGCGATCGCTGTCAAGCACGCGGACAAGGGGGGAATTGGATGAGTACGCCTGCTGACACGAATCCTCCGGCAACTTCCGGCACTGTGCTCGTGCATCCGGAGCTTGGCATCCTGCCTGCACGTCAGGTGCTCGACTGCATCTTTGCCCTGCATCCCCAAGGCTCGATATTGCACCGCCACATCACGGAGATGCGCACGGAGCAGGACACCTCAGGCACACGCTTCGTGCTTGAGTCCCTCGCTCCGGATCCGGCGCATGCACGCTGCCGAATCATCCCGCCGCGCGTCGCGGAGTTCCGCTGATGAGCCAATCCATCACCGCCCTCAGTCCCGAAGAACTGGTAGCCGCCTGGGCTGCCGAACCCGGGCTTACCTACATCGACGTACGGACCGTTTCCGAATTCTGTACCGGGCGACCCAAGGGCCAGGTCGTCAACATCCCCTGGGAGTTCCATGCTCCGGCAGGTAGCACGCCACATCCCAATATCGGGTTTGTTGAAGTGGTCTCGGCGCTGTTTGCGCGCGATGCCCCGCTGATCACGGGCTGCGGCAAGGGGCCTCGCGCCCTGGCGGCTGCCGAGGCGTTGTGCAAGGGGGGTTTCAGCAATGTGCGCATGCTGGCAGGAGGCTTCGCGGCCTGGCAGGCACAGCGCCTGCTCTGCACGACTGACAACCGGCCCGGGGTAAGCTATGTCTCCTTGCTGACACGTGTGCGGCGTCCCGACGCGAAGATCGGCCCTGCCGGGCACTGAAGTTCCAGCGCAGGCCAATACCAGTTTTGACGGCCAGATTTGACGGAGAGAACAACATGCCGACTTTCGACTTTCACTGCCCGGCCAACGGCCAGACCATCGAAGTGATGCTCAAGTTGCACGAAACCCTCAGCACCTGGGGCGAGCTGTGTGCGCGCAAGGGATTGCCCCTGGGCGACACACCGGCCGATGCGCCCATAGAGAAGCTCTTCACCGGGGCCGTGGTGATGGACAAGTCGAACATGGGCAGTGGGGTGGCGCCGGTGAACATGGCCTATACGGGCAAGTCCGCCAGCTACAACACCTGATCGGTCCAGAACCGGAGGAAGCGTCCATGCCGATTGCACGTCTCGAACGTACCGTCAACGCGCCACAGGCCTATGTCTGGGAATGGCTGGCTGATTTTGGCGCGCTGGACAAGCTCCACCCGCCGGGGAATCTCATCGAATTCCGCTGCGAGGGCAGCCAACCGGGCGCACGCCGGTTCGCGCGCTTCAAACCCGAGATGCAAATCGAGGGGCAGATCATCGAGCGCCTGGAACTCGCCGTGGCCCCGCACGTCATCGCCTATTCCATTGTCGAAGAGTACGCGCTGCCCATGCGGGACTACACGGCGGTCGTGCTCTTCAAGCCGGCCGGAGACAGCCAGACCGCGGTGACCTGGGAAGGCCACTACACGGAACATGGCCTGCCGGCGGAGCAGATGAACGGCCTGCTACGGGACTTCTACGGCATGTTCCTGGACAACATCGAGAAGGCGTGGGCACTGGGTCGCAAGGTGGGTGAAAGTCCCTACTGAGGGCTGGTCTCACCGCGACGGCTTGTCGCTCACTCCTTGGCTTTGAAAGCTGCATTCGGTTGCAGTCTCGTGCTGTTCGGGGTCACTGGCCGGTTGAAGGCGACCCGGACCGGGCCGCACGGACTTGCGCCCGGGAACAGAAAGGAATGCGGATGCTTTCTCGCTCAACAGTCGCCTCCGGCCTGCTGCTCGTGATGCTGGGTCTGCAATGGGTGACTTCTGTCGCCAGCGCGCAAAGCCTGCAGGGCCGCGTGGTGGATGCCTCAGGCCAGCCGCTGCCGGGCCTGTTTGTAACCGCACTCGACGGCGAGGATGGGATCAAACGCACCGTGTACACCGATGCGCACGGGCAGTTCGGTTTCCCGGACGGTCTCGCTACCCCCGCACGGATCCGCATCCATCATCCTCGTTACCAGACCAAGGAGCTGCCGTTCGTCGCCCCCGGCGATTTCGGGGTGGTGGCACTGCAGGCAGCTGAAGATCCGATGCAGCAGGCCTCGACCGCCGCGTGGTTCGCACAGGTGCCGGACAGCCCTGAAAAACGCGAATTCCTGCTGAATTGCGCGTCCTGCCATGAAATTCAGGCCAGCCGGATTTTCAAGGAGGGCAAACTCCGCGACCGTAGCGGCTGGCATGCAGGCATCTCGATGATGAAGGCTCTGGATGTGTACGCCGTGATTCCGCCGGATTTTGACACGGACCACTACGCGGACTGGACAGCTCGCCAGTTCACGCCGGAGAAGCTGGCAAGCCTGGAGGCACAAAAGCCGGCTGACGCAAGCCTCGCCGCGGAACAGGTGCTGGTAACCGAATACCCGATCCCCGAATCGACGGAACTGCCGCACGACCTCGTCTTTGGCCCCGATGGCCGCGTGTGGGTGACCGGCTTCTGGACGAGCCAGATCTGGGCCATGAATGTCGCCACCGGCGCCTTCGAGCATTATGACGTGAACGCCGAGCCCGATACGGTGGCCCAGGTGCGGGCGCTGGAGTTCGACCAACAGGGCAAGCTCTGGGTCGTGAATGGTGGTACTTCGGCTGTGGTGAAGCTCGACCCATCAACGCGGAAATTCGAGACTTTCAAGGTTGGCATGTATCCGCACGACATCGTGCTCGACAGTGCCGGCAATGCCTGGGTCAATGACTACTTCGCGAAGAAGGAACGTGTGGCGCGCGTGGGCGCCGCGGACGGCAAGGTCGAGGTCTTTCCGCTGCCCTCGCTGGAACGGCCTGCCTCCGAAGGCGTGCCACTGTCCTATGGATTGCAGATCGACAGCGAGGACAGGCTGTGGAGTACGCAGCTCGCCGCGAACACGCTCATCCGCCACGACATCCGCAGCGGAGAGTCCCGACTGTACGTCATGCCCGATGCCAACACGGGTCCGCGCCGCAATGCCATCGGGCTCGACGGCAAGGTGTGGATTCCTGAGTTCAATACCGGGCGGCTCACCTCCTTCGATCCTGCAACGGAAACCTTCGAGACCTTCGACACGGGGTCAGGTGCCGCGGGCATCTACGATGTGGCGGTCGATCCCCGCTCGGGTGATGTCTGGCTGGCAGCTTCACTGGCCTCCGAGCTCATTCGCTTCGACGTCCGGCGCAAGGTCTTTGTGCACTATCCCTTGCCCACCGAACCGGCGTACATGCGGCACCTTGCGATTGATGCCGCTACCGGTGACGTATGGAGCGCTTATTCTTCCCTGCCGACGGCCACGCCGCGCGTGGCCAGACTGCAGCGCCGAGCGGCTGCTCCCTCGACTGCGAGCCCTTGAGCTTTTATTGACGTAAACTTCAATAAAAAGGACACTGGGTTGCCCGCCAGAATCACAAGAGGCCCGCGTGGGCCTCGAGGGAGACCCTGATGTCGATCGAAAACGAATCCCCCCTCACGACTTACGACCCGCTGGATGCGGCTATCCGGCGCAATCCCTACCCGTGGTACCAGCACTTGCGCCGGCACGAGCCGGTGAAGTTCCTGCCCGGGATGAATGCTTACGCCGTCGCCCGTCATGAGGACGTCCGCCAATTGATGCTGAACCATGGCGGGTTCTCCTCCGACCCGCTCATCCAGCTCGCCTTCAGCGATTTCAATCCGGCGCCTGGCGCACGTTACATGATTGCCTCGGATCCTCCGGACCACACGCGGCTGCGCACGCTGGTCAACAAGGCGTTCTCGAAGCGCGCGCTGACGGAAATGGAAGACGCGATTCGGGCAACCATCAACCAATTGATCGAGCGTCTGGAGGGTAAGACACACTTCGATTTCATTGAGGAATTTTCCTCTCCGCTGCCAGTATCCGTCGTGGGCGACATTCTCGGCGTCGAAACCTCGAAGCATGCCGACTTTCGTCGCTGGTCCAACAACGTCACGGCCGGCGGCAGTGCCGCCGTGCTGGGTGAAGCACAGCAGGCGGCAATGCACCAGGATGCTGCCGACTTCCGGCAATACTTTCTTGATCGGATTGCCGACGCCCGTGCGCATCCACAGGACAACCTCATCTGCGCGTTGGTGGACGCGGAAGAACAGGGGCAGAAGTTGTCCGCAGACGAAGTCCTTGCCCTGTGCGTGCTGTTGCTAATCGGGGGCAATGAAACGACGACCAACATGCTGGCAAATGCGCTCGTCACGCTCCGCGACTATCCAGAAGTCGAACGCGAGATTCGTGGCAACCGGGCGTTGATCCCGGATTTCATCGAGGAGAGCCTGCGCCACACCTCGCCCATCCAGTTACTGTTCCGGCGGGCAACTGCGGCCACGCGGATTGCGGGGGTGGACATTCCGGAGAATGCGATCGTGATGCCGACCTTCGCCAGCGCAAACCGCGATGAGTCCGTATTTTCCAAACCGGACACGCTTGATATCCGCCGCCCCGATCTGCGCAAGCACGTCGCCTTCGGCTGGGGCATACACATGTGCGTCGGTCGCGCGTTGGCGGCAATCGAGGGCGAAATAGCCCTCAATGCGCTCTTTGACCGCTACGCGAGCATCCAGCTGGCCAGCGCCGATTTCGATCTTTGCGATGCCTTTTATCTGCGGGGTCCCAAGGGCCTGCCGGTGGAAGTTCGCCCGAACTGACCGTCGCTTCATGGCACGCGCAGCCCGCCTCGCACCGAATATTCGCAAGGAGCAGCTGCTTTCCTGCGCCCTGCGCTTGTTTGCCGAGAAAGGCTTTGCGGGTGTGCGCCACACCGAGGTCGCCCACGCGGCAGGTGTGGCATTGCCAACGGTCATCCACTACTTCCCGCACAGGGAAGACCTGCTGGCGATGGCGCTGGAGGAAGTCCGGCGTTTTCTGCTGCAGGACATTGTCGCCCCGCGACTGGAGGCGACCACGCCAGCCGTGGACGCGCTGCGCGACATCCTCATGCACTTCTGCAGCGCCATCGTCACCCGCCCGGAATACATCCGGATCTGGCTGGCTTGGAGCGTGGCTGTGGACACACCACTCTGGCCCTCCTATCTGCGTTTCTATCAGGACGCGCTGGATGGCATCGCAACTCTCGTCAGGCGCGGTCAGTCGGAGGACTCGATTTCGAAGCAGACGGAGCCCCTCGACGCGGCGCGGGTGGTCGTCGGCCTTGCCCACCTGATTGTGCAGATGCGGTTCTCCGGAAGTGACGAAGCTGCCATTGCACGCACGATTGATTCACTGGTCTCGGGTTATCTCGGACCACCCGCCCAGCCACCGTCATGAGAGGAAACTGAACATGCACGCCGCCTACTTCGACCAGTATCGTGGACCCGATATCTCCACCCTGCGCCGGACATTCCTCAAGCGAGCAGGTGCTGTGGCCCTGCTGGGTGGGCTGG
>Ga0194116_10006724_pt1 | contig 12163 bp, 11 predicted proteins | sample TA2MahsurfametaG_4_FD_148617 | JGI IMG/M metagenome (GOLD analysis project Ga0194116, IMG submission 148617) | Freshwater microbial communities from Lake Tanganyika, Tanzania - TA2015008 Mahale S9 surface | ecosystem: Environmental > Aquatic > Freshwater > Lake | place: Tanzania: Lake... | reverse complement strand
CCCCGAATATAGATTTACGGATAATATTCTATTTTAAATATATAATTAAAAATGATATAATATTTTTACGTAAGTATAATTTTAATTCTTTTATGAATTTAAAAATAAAATAAAAATAAATAAAATGGATCTAAAGACATTAGTCGCAACAATAAATAAAATTGAAACTCTTGATAAGCCAATTTTAATTTACTTGCATTTGATTATTAATAATCTTGACAAAAAATCAAATGAATTAAATTTTTATCAAAACCAGTTTTATGAATGTGGAGACAACAAAACTTCGAATGATTTCCTTAACATTATATATCAAAAAGAATCTCAAAATTCATTTTTTAATTTCGCTCAAAATGAATTAATTTTTTCTTTGTTGAAAACTTTGCAAAAATATGTATGTATGAAACATTGAAATAATATTAAAAATAAAAAACAAAGTTTAGATACTTCAAAAATAAATTTAAATAAAAATCAAGTAAATCATGCTAATAGTAATTTTAATAATCAAAATGATCATTCTCATTCAATTTTATCTGATAATCCAACCAAATTTTATGAAAATTGTGTTACTCTAATTATTGTGATTTCTGTGAAGTTCTCAAAAATCAGTAAAATTTTTTCTACAGCAATATTAGAAAATTTCATTGAACATTTAGATATACATCCAGATTGCCTTATCTATTTTGTTTTTTTTTATAGGAGTTATTTATTTTGCAATAATATTAAACAGGTTTGCAAAGAATATGAATTATTTAACCATTTATTTAGCTTTTATAAAAAGTTTTTTAAGAAATCTTATATTTATGAATTAGGTCAAAAAGAAAATTCAGTTGGAAAAAATTTAAATAATAATAATAAAACAGTTAATGCAAAAGAAGAATCATATATAAACTCCGAGGATAAGAGATTTCTAAACAACAAAAATAACAATAATAATTTTGCTCTTAATAATGACAACACAAATAATTCACTAGCAGTAAACAGAAGTATAATACCCACAAACATTAATAATATTAATAAATTCATTAATCCAGAGGCAAATAATGACTTGGATTGTATTAATAATATAATTGACTTTGAGAAATTGTTACATTTAAATAAAAAATCTTACAAAATAAAACAAAGAAATATCGAGAAAGAAAAAAATTTTAAAGGGAATAATAACAAAATTATAAGTAATATAGATTGTTTTCAAACACCATTTACATTCTCTTCTCAAAAACAGACTCAATTTATTTCACCTACTTTCGATAAGAAAGAATATATTATTAGTGTTGATAATGGAGAGATTGGTAATAATCTTAATTCTAAGGGTACAGTTTCCACTAAATCTCAAAATAATTTAAACAAGGAAATTTATAAAGACGAGCAAAAAAATAATTTTGAAATTAGAAAATCAGTACCAAAATTTATAAATAAAAGCAGAAGATATTTTATTGAAAATTTCATTAATGAAAAAAATAATGTAATAAATACTGTCTGTGAATTATCTCAAAATAAGAATGAATTGAGTTGTCAAACTAACAAACTTATAGGAGTGAATAATAGAAATAATATTAACACAGATTGCGAAGGTAGCAATAAAGATAGATTATTTGAAAAAAAAGATATTTGTCAAAATAAAATAACAATAATTCCGAAAAAATTACATAATAAAATTCCAAAGTTAAATTTTAATAATAAAAATTTTTTAAATACAAGAAAGGAAATAAATGAAACTGACATGTATATAAAAAACAGAATAAAAGATCAAATTTATATAAGTAGCGGTAATGAAACAAAATATGATTCCTTTTTTAAATCTAATTGCTTAGAATCTAATAACATTTTACATGATAATAAGAATTTCATAAACAATCAATTAAATAATTTTAACAATATTAATTTAAAAAATATAGTAAACTCTCCAAAAATACGAAGCTGTTCGTCAACTAAAAATAAAAGATTTACTACTTATCATGCTTTTAAAAATTCAATAATAAACCAAAACCCTCTAAATTCTAAATCAGATAGGAAAACTAATCCACAATCATCAGTGGATCATATCATCAAAAACAATTACAATCTAAGTCATACTAGCAAATATACCTATTCGAATAATAATAATCAATCCAATGAAACAATTAATATAAACAGTATCAATTCAATAAATAATCCAAATAGGAAAAGTGAATCTTTTTCTCTAAAAAAAAAGGTTCCATTACTAAATTTCCCTTTGAATACTTATGATCAGCACTATTCTTTGAGTCGTTCTTCACAAAGAAATGATTTTATTAAGAGTAGTGGGTCTTCCACTACCGCTGGTTTACAAAGTCAAAATTTTCGAAAAAAAATTCAACTTCAAAATATTCCAAATAAAAAGGATTATTTAGAGACTGTTTCTGGAAACTCAACAATCAATCTCTCTTCTTCCAATAATGAAAAACTATTTAATCAAAAATTAGTTTCTAATATGAAGATGCAAAGAAATCCAATTAAAAATTTAAAAATTTTAGCGCAAACGCTTGGAGAAAGCTGTTTAGCGGCTGACCTAGCTTCTCTAATAAACCACAAGAGAGATATGGAATTAGAGAAAATTGCAAATGAAAAAAATAAGACTTTAACCAATAATAAATCATCAAGCACCTCCATAATAAATTCAAAAAATTCTCATGATGAAAATAATAAAGTAAATAATAAAAATAATGATTCGATTGCTTCTCATAATCTGAATGTTGATAACTGCAAACTTAATAAAATTAAAATTAATATGAATAATTTTTCTGAAGTCAAATATTCAAATTTAAGCGATTCAAAAAATAAAAAGAATATAACTAGATTTTTCATTGATAATAAAAGCAATGATTTTTCTATAAATCATAATAAAGAAGATTTGAAAAATATAAGACCTTCATTTATTAATAAAAATATAAAGTTTAATAATAGCATAATAAAAGAGGAAGAATTTATAAAGGATAAAGATTCATTAGAAACCGAAAACATCAAAAGAACTGAAAATAATTTTAATGAATTAATTGAAACTAATGAAAATTTAGCAAAAGAATCATTAATAGAAGAAGAAAAAAACAATGAAAACAATAATAATTCTTTTTCAGGAGAAATTAAAAAAAACAGAGAAATAGATTATTTAAACAAATTAAAAAATTCAAAAGATATGGATTCTGATGAAGAATATTATGATAATTTAATAAGTATTAACAAAAATAATTATATGATTGAAAAGAACTTGCAAATAAGAAATATTCTTAATAAACAGCAGAGATTTAAAAATAATATGCGAGATGATAAGGATCTTAATAATAATCCTTCATATGGCAATAATAATAGATCTCAATACAATGGAAATGATCTTTCTGATTTGAAGAAAAATTTCATATTCTCTTTTGATTATCCGCAAGGGAATATGAACTTTTATGATAATAATGATATTGATAAGAATTTGTATAAGATGAGAGAACTATTAATTAATTTTTTGTTGGTTTGTTTAAAAGAGTATTCTCTAGAGGAGTTATACATGTCTAAAATGAATATTAATTTGTTGTATTCTTTCTTGCATTTGCCATCTCTTCAGTATATGAAAAGAAAAGAAGAAACAAAAGTATTTTAATTTGAAATTTTAGAAAAAATTTTAAGTCCTATAATCCTTTAAGTCAGATTTTAAAGCCATAAGATAAATCTAAAATGTTCTATTTACGAATAAATGGCTTTCGAATCAATCATTTTAACAATTAGGAATCTTTTTTAATATAAATTTAATTTATTTTCTTTTTTAAATAGATAAATTTGAATAGAAAATTGACACTATAGAAAACTATGATCAAACGGAGTTTGATATCAATAACTTATATTGTATTGTAGACGGAATAATTGAAATAAAAGAAAACAAAGATATTTTTGGAAAACCTTTTTTATTCTATACATTAGATAAATCAATAACAATAAATGAGGATAATCTTAAAAAATTTAGACCTTGTATATGAAAATTTATTAATAGTTTAATAAAAAGTTTGTAAATTTAAATAGATATTTTAAATATTATATAAAATAAGATTTCAACAGTCGAGATAATAAACATTCTTTTGATAGTATTGTTTCACTAAATTTTGAAGAAGAAAAGAAAAGTCAATTTTCATTAAAATGCGAATATACTGCAATTATGGAAATATTGTCATTGAATTGTACCTATATGGAAAATGTCATGAAACAATTGATATTCAATAAATCAATTTTTAAATCATATGATATCCAAAATCCGGAGAAATTATCTTTTTTTTTAGATGGAATAAATTTTGAGGTATATTAAATCCAGTAATTTCAAATTTTCTATTTGATTATATAAAATTGAATTGAGTTTCCATTCAATATCTTATTACTTTTAGGAATTTTCAAGAATCTCTACAAATGTATTGCGCAAGCATTTTGATCCTATTATTTTAAGAATCAAAAACAAAATTACCTTCATTTTGAAAAATTTTGATTATATGAATGAAGAGAGTACATGGGAAATTTTAAAAACTCAAATAGAAATACTTATTTCATATTTAAATTCTTCAGATTCTAAAACAATTTTAGCCCATATCATTTTCGAATTTGCCGAAATTTTAATTATTTTAAAAAGGAACATTATTGAAAAAATTTTTGCGATTGGGAATTTTAATTACAATAATAAATCTTTTAGACTTAAATGCAAAATTTCAGAAATTCCAGAGAGTCATTCAAATTCAAAATTCAACAAATCTCTTTTGGAATTTTTTGGAATTTATTTGGAACTTATTTCTATACTGATTATAAAGTCCAATATCAGTATAAATTTTTATAATATATTTAACTTTTGATGTTAAATTTAAAATTAAATATGTTGAAATTTTAATATTTAGTTTCTAGTGATAAATTTCTCAATGATTCGTTCATTTCATGTGCTGATTTCCTTGAAATATTTAAATATACTATAAATGTACTATTTAATAAAGACATTGGAGAAAGAAATGACCCTAATTCTAGAATGTTATCTTCTCAAAGAGGGAATTTAAAAAGCAAGTTTTCTTCATTTAAATTCAATTTAATGAATTTTGTTAAAGAGTCTGATATCAGAAATTTAAGAGAAAATCAGAATTACTTTAATTTTATTTTAGAAAGTTTCCGTTCATTTCAAATTATCGCAATTAAATATATAAAATATATTTTAGCTTGCTTGGTTTTCTTTAGAAAAATTATTCATAATAAGCATCTTGAAAAAAATGGTAATAATTTTTAAACGAATTATCAAAAAACAATAAATATTTTAAAATTTATGTTTATTATTAAATATATTATGATGTTAAAAATATATTAAATATTTATACATTTTTTACTAGATAATGAAGAAAAAGAATCTAAAAAGTATTGGATCAAATCAATTGATGAATTCATAAAATTTATATATTATTTCACTGAATCGAAAGGAGGTCTATTTTATGAATATATATGCTCATATGGATCCTATATTAAAGTAAACTCATCAAACAATTTTATGAATTTTAATGCATATTCTGTGAATAATCAAAAATCACAAACATTAAATAATGATGTTTTTTTGAGTAATAATAATTTTCTCATGATAGAAAAAAATATAAATTTAATTAATTTTCCATTGACTAGGATCCTACTAAAGTTATATTCTTTCATATTTGAAATTCCCAATAAATTTTCTATCATTGTTAACGAAATAACTTGTTTAGATTTTATTCGTTTACACTATATTTCGTTTATAAAGCTTTATAATAAGAATTTAGATTTATCCACTAAATTAGGGGATATGACAAAATATTTTGAGAATTGCCAAAAAAATGAAATAAAGAAAAAAATTAAAAAGCTTATAAGAGATGTATATAATGATGATTCATATTTACAAATAATTTTGCAACTTTGTAAATTGCATATAAAATGTTTATTTAACTTAGCAAAAAATAGAAATCAAGAAGTTACAAAAAATTTTTTGCAATTAGGAATAGTTTATTTTATGACAAAAGAAATCGATTTAGAACATGAAGCAGCAGAAAAAATATATAAATATAAGACTCAAAAACTGAAAGAAGGAGAAATGGAGAAAGAAAAAAGTAGAAAAAACAGTAATAACAACACCCTTTCTTCCAATAAACTAAAAATTAATAATGATTTTTTAAAAGAAAATAATATTAATAAAAAATTATCTGGAAATTTGATGCAAACAAATTTTAAATTAAATGATAATTTGAATATTGGGAAAGTTAATGAAGAAAATTTAATTGAACTTTATAATGAAAACAATAATTTGGGAAATAGTAAAAATAAAATTAATAATGATGAAGAAAATATGGTGAAACATAAATTGTCAGAAAAAAAAGACGATAAGATAAACGATCGTGAAAAAAGTTTAAGTGATGAATTTTCAAATTACCTTAGTAGTGAATATTCTGATTTATCATATGATTTAATTGACAGAGAAAAAGTAATTACTTCAAATATAAACCTTAATCTTAATCTCAATTTGAATCACATAATTAAGCCACAATCAATTCCTATTAATAAAAGCAAAGTGATAGAAGATGAGAAAATTAATAAAACTTGTCAAATTATAAATGATATTAAAAAAGTTTCTGATATTAATGATTTGAAAATTGAAAATGAAGAATCTTATAAAAATATTAAAAGTGAAAAAAGTTCCTCGATCTTTAACACCTCTTATGTGGATAATGAAAAAATACAATTAGAAGATAATTATATTCAATCAGAACCCTCAAAAAGGACGCAAAAAAATGAATCTAATAATTTAATTAATAAAAATATAAACTCCAATAATTCATTAAATAATAATTCTATAGAAGATAAAGAATGTTTAGATTTTGACTCCTATAGATCAATTAATTCTTATAATCAATTGGATATTATAGAAAATCCAGGATTTCAAAAAAGCAAAATTCCAATAAAATTAGCAAAATGTAATCTTTATATAAATTTAATTTAATAATAACATTATATTATTATATATATTTATTGCATTTTAAATTAGTAAATCTCAATAAACAAATCAATACAAACACAAATTTCCAAATACAATATAAAAATGAGAACGGAGAACCCATAAAAACAGATTTGTCTAAACAAAATCAAAACAGTGGAATGGATATTACTAGCAAAGATAATAAATCTGAGAATATCGATTTAAAAATAAAAGAGAATATAATTGATAAATTAGAGAAAGATAAAGATAAAATAATTTTTTCGAAAATTTCAATAGAAGATGAAAAATTATTGAATATTAGTAAAAAAGAAGAAAAATTATCAAATTCAGTTAAACAAGATATTGAATATAGTAATTATTCCAATAGTGAAGATTCATCAATAATTGAAAGTTTAGAGGAAGCATGTAATAGCATATTTTTTATTTCTTAAAAATTAATTTCAATCAAAATATCTTAATTTTTTATATAAATCTATAAGCTATAAGGGGAGAAGAGCACAACAAAAAAAGTCAAATAAAACCTCCAGGTTTAAAATTAAATCTAAATTTGGGTGGATTGAGTTTAAATCAAAATAATATTAATACAGATAACCAAAAAGAAATAAAAATTCCAAAAATATTCAATTTTGAAATAAACAAAAAAAAGGATTTAAATGTTTTAAATAATAAAATTGTTAAAGGTAATGGTATAATAAATAAAGATTATGAAATCTATTTATTATATAATTTATTTTTTATTATTTGATTGTTTAAATTTCTTTATTTAATAAATTTTTTAAATTGGAAAATATTAAAAAACAAGATAATGATCAAAATCCTGATTGTATACAAAACGAAAAATTAGATGAAAATATCAAATTAAAACCAGAGACAAAAAAAAAATTTAATGATAAAGAAATAGTATCAAAATTAAATGAAAATTCAGGTATATTTATTTTTTTAAAAATAATATATTATTTAATTTTTATAATAAATAATAGATATTGCAAATCCATTCACTTCATCCCTAAATTTAAATCATGATTTAATCTCTACTTCAATAATTCAAAAAATAAACAGCGAAAAGAAAATCAAGTATTTGGATAGTCTGATAAAAAATCATAAATCTTCAAAAAAAATTATCATACAGAATCCAGATCAAAATGAAAACAAAGAAACAAATAAAGCAGAACTAAAATCATTTAAAAAATCCGGTATTATATATTTTGAATAAATTTCCATAAAATTTTTATATAAATTACTTTCAAATTTAAAAAATTTTTTAAAATAAAATGAATAAATAACGATGCTTGAAATCATTAATTTTTTTTAATAAAGATCTGGTATTATCGAAAACGAAAACTCAAGAAAATTTATTGCCTTTTAATTTTACAAACAAAATCCAAGTTGATATCCAAAACTTTTTGAAAAAGCGTTATAATTTATTTTATAAGCGATTAAAAATTCAAGAGTTGAAAGAAGAGGATCTTTCAAATTTAAATATATTTTATCTTAAAGAGAGAAATAATAGATTACTTTACCATGATAATGAGCTACAAATATACATTATTGGCTTAATAATGTGCTTAATTATTACTCCATTTAGGGGAACATTAGATGAGGTTTATTGTTCAAGTTATCCTTATGAATTCAATAAATCTAACATTTTATATTTACTTCATCACCATATTAATCATCCTAATAATGAGAGCATAATGCCAGGTTTACTGAAGCTAATTTCAAATATCATTCCTTACGGATCAGGACAAAGACTCTTAAAGCTAATCTCCACAAAGTTATTTAACAAATGCATTTATAAAGACTGGGAAAAAATAGCTTTTGGAACCTATGGAAAAGTTTACCAATGTTCCACAGGGCTCCAAGATCCTGTATGTGTTGCAATCAAACAGATGAATATTGCTGAAAGTATTTACGATCCTTGTCATTTATTCGATATTTTTACAGAAATTACAGCATTAGAAACATTTAGAATGGAAAATTGCGTAACACAATTATACGATTATGGAGTTGATAATGACCATTATTACATTGTACTTAAGAGATATCAAATGTCTTTAAAAGATTGGAGAAGTAAACAAACAGCATCTTTTAATGACAATCTTCCTGTTTATTTAAATATATTTAGAGAAATTTTGAAGGCTGTAAGAACAATTCATCATAATTTTACTACCCATTATGATCTTAAATGTGATAACATTATGATAGATTTTCATATAAATGGAAATATAAATACGAACATAAATTTGAGCAATATAATGTAATTTAAGTTTTAAATTATTTTTTAAATCATGCTTAATTTTACTTATAAAAATTTTGAAAAAAAATTTATTTTTAATAATTTTTTAATATAGTAAGAATTAATTTTTAAAATTATTATAGAAAAATTGTTGATAAATTATTTTATTTTTTATTAATGTTTTGGGAGGCGTTTATTCTAAACTCAAATTATTTATTATTTGGCATAAATCAGGACTCTATTTGAGTCAAAAGTTGCATAAATATTAAAACTAAAAATATCAATTCAAATAAAGATATAATAATTTTATTTAGAGAAGAAAATGACTTTTCTATAAAAATTGCGGATTTTGGAGAATGTAAAATGTTCCTAAATGAGCAGGATGAATATTGCATACGAAGCAGAGGCACAAATGTATTTAAATCTCCAGAAATGCTAGCAAATGACCAAGTAAGAATAGAATCAGACAACTACGATCGAAGAAAAAAACAGGGTACCACAAGAGCCTCAGATATATGGTCTATTGGATGCCTATTTTATGAGCTTTTAACAGGAAAATTACTTTTCCCAGAAATAGACGAAGATTATTGTGGATTCACTATAGTTGTAAACCACACTCCATTTTCAGAAATTTTTACACTTAAAAAGAGAGAAGAATTAAATAATAACACATATTTAATTGACTTGCTCAAATTTTTTATGGTTTGCGATCAAAAATACCGTCCAAATATTGACAGAATTATTGAAAGATATGATCATGTCCATGCTATTTTGGTAAATTCTAATACTTGTAATAATCCTTCTTTCAATATAAATTTAATGAATAATTTGAATTTGAAAAATTCGATTATTCAAAAAATTGAAAATAGTTGCAATCATTATAATCGTAATAATGATTTAAACTTAAATAATATTTATCAATTAAATTCTAATTTATTCTTGAATGCTATCGACTCTTCTAATAACCCAACTGCCTATAATTTTGAATATGCTCTTGAAACTATGCAGGAAATGTATAATTCTCTGATTAATAATTATTATCAAGAAATAAATAAAATAAACGTAAAAATAAATCATCAAAATTCGATTTTAGAAAATTATCAAAATAATCAAAATGCTTCAATTAATAAAAATGTTATTACAGAAAATGAAAATATTAATTGGAAAATTCAAAATAAAGATAATAATTTTCTTAATAAAAACAAAAATTATATAAATGTTCCAAATTTACAAATTGAAGATTGTATTAAAAATAATAATAAGGATTTTTTTCATTCAGATAATAATAATTGCAATAATATCAAAAATAGCTATTTAATACAAAAGAAAATAAACATTAAATTAAATTATATTCCATCTATATTTAAAATCACTCAAGATATTTTTATTTGTGATTATAATAATTTTGAATCTGAATTTCAGAATACTCCCAATCGTTTATCTTTTCTTGGGATAACACATTATATTTCATGGAAAAAACCTAATTGCAAAAGAATAGTTGAAAAGACAGAATTTTTAAATTTGATGGAGACCACGACAGATTTAAAAAAACCGATTTTTTATCATATTTTCAAGGTATTAGACTTTCTCAGATATTGTATGATTCATCAAGGCATTGTTTGCTTTTTAGATGATTTTCAATATTCAAATATTCAAGAAAAGCCAAACTTTTTTATAAGAAATTTAATAATTTTATGTTTTTCATATATGATGAAATTGCCTGCGTATGATGCGTGGACATATATCAATTCTAAATTATTATTCTTTCATTTTCCGACAGAAGATTTGATAAACTTGTCTATTTGGATTAATAATCAAATGACTATTGAATTTTGTCTTGCTTCTTATCCTAGCTTCAGATGCCTTTGTGGTGGCTGTGTTATATATTTAAGAAATCATTTAATATCTAATAATTTCAAAATTATTCCTTGCAGCTGCAGTGAAAAATACGAAAATTTTGATAATAGTAAATGTCCTTCTAATGGTTGCTATGACTATATTCAAGATCTGAAAGTCAATATTAATTAAATATTAAATTATATCATTTTTCAAAATTGAATGATATTTTTTAAATGAATGTTTCAAAATGAAATAATTTTTTTGAAGATTATAAAGATTTTTAAAATAAATTTTATTTTATTTAATAAATGATTAGAAGGCATACCGAAAAAATTATGAAGAGCTTCAATGGGCCCAAATAAGATCAGATGATTTATACTCTGGTCCCAATGAAGATAACTTTAGCAATAATCCTAACTATAGAAAATTCGTTACATATTCCAGGGGTCTAGAAATGAATAGCATCTTACATTCTATAAATTTGAAAAAACAAAATAAAATTGCTGGAGTAATTTAAATATATTTTAGTTTTTCTTAATTTTTACTAATTTTTACTAATTTTTATAAAAATAATATCAATTTTTAAAAATAAAAAATCAGTATATGAAATGGTCATTGTATAAATGTAATATATGTCAAACTTGGCTTTACGGAGAGAATGGAGACAATTATCAAATTTTATTTAATAATTTATATAATTATTCAAAATCATTCAATCATAAAAAAAGATTGATAAAGTCAAGTCATTTGATTGATTTGAAATTATCAAAGTTATTAAATTAAATAAGATTATTAAATTATTTACATTATTGTGTTAAGAATTTTTTATTAATTTTTTTGAATTTAATTAAAATGTACAAGACTTACAATTTATATTGTAAATGATAATTGAATAAATTTGGGAAGTATTTGTAAAAAAATTTGAAAAATTAATTATTTAAATTTAGATATAAAATTTTCCTTTTTTAAAAATAAATTAAAAAAAAATATTATTTTGCATTTTATGTCTTCAAATTGATGTTATCTTAAAATATCATTTTTTAATTATGAAAAATTTTATTTTAATAAATCAAAATTTATTTCTTTATTTAAGTTTAAAATTTTATGAAAAT
>Ga0194116_10006722_pt1 | contig 12163 bp, 33 predicted proteins | sample TA2MahsurfametaG_4_FD_148617 | JGI IMG/M metagenome (GOLD analysis project Ga0194116, IMG submission 148617) | Freshwater microbial communities from Lake Tanganyika, Tanzania - TA2015008 Mahale S9 surface | ecosystem: Environmental > Aquatic > Freshwater > Lake | place: Tanzania: Lake... | reverse complement strand
ACATTATTATTATTATTATTATTATTATCCTATTTATTATTATTCTTCTTTTTTATTATTGTTTATAGAAACAAAAAAACCCCTGTTAATTAAGCGGGGGCTGGTGTTACTTTTATTAGGGAGTATTTAATTATTTCTTGTAGAAGTTATTTATCTCAAAAAGAGAGTAAATAGCTCCAAGGGCTATTACTAAGGTGTGAACAAAAAGAGATGCTTCTAGTTTCTCCAAAGAAAAAGTAGCTAAAAAGAGAAAAGAAAACACTACTGTAATTTTAATCAAAAGATTTTTCATATTTATTTAGTTTCAATATTTATTTTTGAGCCAAGAAAAGATCTTCTGGGTAATTACAAAGCAAAAGTAAATATACAGCACAAAACCAAAAAATATAAATCCAGTATAGTTATCTCTCCAATCGTTTGTTATTAAAACAATAAACAAAGGGCTAATTAAAACTGTACTAATTAAGCTCCTGAGGATCGTTTCGGTAAGTAGTTTCATAATTAAAAGAAAGGGGGGCGGGGGGTTAGCCCCGCCCGGTTTAGGTTAAGCCGCCACGGTCCAGTGCTCGGGCCAGTGGAAGGCTTGTTTGAGCTTGTCGCACTCCTGCCATGTGATGAAGACCTCTCGCACATACTGGTCTCCGCCGTCTTCGTTCAGGCGAGCCTGAATGAGCTTCTGGGCATCGCTAGCGCAGTAGAGGTCGCGCTGGCCGATACCATACTTCACCCCGACCAAGGTGTCGGGGCTCCCCTCTGCGAGGAGAGCGAGATCGTCTTTGGACAGGGATCCGTGCTGCTCCATCACCATACGCTTCAGGTCTTGGATCGTCATAGTTTCTACTTTGTTTTTGTGGTTATCTAACTCCAGGAAGTCCACCTTGCACAGGTCGTGCAGGACTGGATCCGTTGGGATGAGTTCGTTCATCGGGGCGCAGGCTAGAGGGCCTGCCAGCCGGTGTCAAACATTTATTTTAGATGAAGCCCAGCAGCAGCAGGGGCGAGGGGCAGCCATGCTCACAGGTCCCGTCCGGCTCCACCTCGCACCCGTGGGTGCAGCAGGCGGGCATGACCGAGTCCTGACACTCGGCCTCTAGGAACTCGAAGGTGTCGCTGTACCCGTACTCTTGAGCCAGCTTCTGAACCGGCAGGTAGTGCTCTGAGGTTACTTTTGTCATAATTTATCCTGCTATACTTTATTAGGAACTAACTTATAAAATGCTACTATAATATCTCTTATGGTTATTTTGTTACTCTCTACTTCAGCTTGTTCAAGATCTTTTAAGGTAAAGTAAAAGGGAGGGAAGTATTTATCCTTATCCTCTAATTTAACTGTGTAGTCTTTATCAGAAATAAACTTGCAATTATCTGAGATATTTACTGGGTAAACTTCTTCCCAGTTTTCAATCTCTATTAAGTCTGAGGCCCACAAAGCGGCTAATACCTTTTCTATTTTAGACATAATTTTATTCCATTTTACAGTTATCTAACATTTCATCTATTAGCAAAAGCAGGGATTCTGATGCTTCTTTTAATTGTAGCAAAGTTTGTTGGTGATGTTTATTTTCTTCTATATTACTAATCTTAGTAGTTATTTGATCTAGTTCTTCTTCTAAAGTAAAGTTCATTTAAGTATATTATAAAGAAAAGGCGAGAACAGAGGATTTGGCCTACCGGGGGCTAACTACTACCTGATCTTGTTCTCTTGGGATTTCCCATCAGCCGCTACGCACAACGACCATAGCCCTCTTCGCCGCTGAATCGTCCCGACCTTAAATAGTTTTAATCTTTAAGTATTTCTTTTGCTATGAGTATAAAGATCACAATCAAAATATAAACCATCACAAAAGTTCTTTTACTTTGTTCCAGTATTTTTTGGTGGCAGGTTTGGTGTCTCCCGCTGGACCACCGTTCCAGATGCGAGCCTTCTGTTCAAGAGTTTTCCCAGACGCATATTTATTTAGATATGCAAAGAAAATCTTTTTGCTGTAATCTAATTTTGAGCAGTCCCTATAGCTGCCCTTGATTGTCTTGTCGTGCTGGACAGCGTCTTTCCACGTTGCGTAGTGGATCTGGAGCGGCCCCAACGCCTTCCCACCGTCGCCCCTCACCGCCCCGATCCTGCCTCCACTCTCTACCAGATGCACAGCCGACACAAGGTCGCCAGCTCGGGCCGATAAACTAATTACTAGGATTAAAAACAGACGTTTCATACGGGCTATTTTGTTTACTTGTTAAAGTTTCTTTTTACTCCAATAGAAAGGATATCTTTAGCTTTTTGAACGTCACTTAGTTCATGTGCATAATATACTTTGTCGTTTGGATTAGAGTGAATTACTCTTAGTATAGCTCTTTCTGTATTTTGTAGTGCGGCTCTGATTTCAATTATTTCTTCTACAGTAAAACCAATTACCAGTTCATTGCTCATAGGTCACCTTTTCTTTTGGAGGTAAAACTTGTTCAAAGTCAATTTGGGATCCGCTCAGGTCGCGCAGCAGTTCGCGGCTAACGTCGTCCAACGTCTTGCGACCTGTCAACCGAAAAAATATATTCTCATGTTCTTTTACAAGAAACTTTTCTCGGTGAACTCCATAGATGTTTGTAACATAGTACTTAATTTTCATTTTAAGACAATTTATTGTGAAAAGGAATCATCTCTTCATCTATTTCAAAGCTGCCCTCAATGTACTCTGCGCCCTCAGGAAGATTAGCGTCTTCAGCCTTTCCTAGAGCTTCCTCTAGGTTGTTTGCCTCGATCTCGTAAAACCCATAGACGCGCCAGTGGCAAGGGATCTTAAATGTTTTCATATCAAAGTATTTCGTAATTGTATCCTTCTACGCACCAACCAGTTTTGTTGCTAATAGTATCTGCAATTTCATCTTCAATGTCACAGTCTTTATCTATTTCAAGAATTATTTCAGTTGGCAAATCCAAATCTGTATGAACCACGCCGTCGCTTTCCGTATCGTAAACAATGTTTGTAACTTTAATTTTCATATCAATCTATGTCCAGATAAAAGTGATTCTCGTCTAGGACATCAGCAGCATTAGTGACGCCCGCAGAATGAACTGGATAGTACTCGTCTTGCGAACCGAGGTAGACGGTTACGGTTTGATTGAGCTGCTCAACATTGAGATTGAGTAAGCTAATTAGTAAATCTTTGTATGTCATATTATTTTAATAAGTATAATCTACAGTGATAATATCATCTACAATAGTAAAACTATCCCTCTCTTCATTGAAATCATCATTCTCTACTAAAAACTTATGAATGTCCTTTAGGGGCATTTCTTTGTTTGAGTTAAACTTAAATACGCAAGACCCTCCATTGCGATACTCTACAATAACAATTTTAGTATACTCTTTCATATCAGGATTTGTAGTATAGTTCTTTGATTTTCTCAGCTAGACTTTTAGTTTCCTGTAGTCTTTCTTGCCAGTACTCTATGTGCCAAGCTATGTTTAATTTTGTATTCTCTAGGATTCTAGTTTCTATTTCTGAGATTCTGTGATCTACCGCAACAGAGAGTTGAATCCACTCTTTTGCTGTTAATTTACTTTTCATGTAGTTTGTCAGTAAAAGAAAGTTCTGGTCTGGTCGTGGTGAACCGCTTTGCCGTCCACCCACTCAATACCGTAGGTGAGGCCGGGTGCAACATCTTCTTTCCTTAAATATCCGAAACCCTTGTAGGCTCCGGCATCCATCAGGAGCATCGTCGCAAGGTCATGGTGACCCTTGCGGATGTCCTTGTGCTCGTTGGCTGAGAGAGAGAGGTAGGCGTTGGCCCGCTCTTTGATCTGGGTGACCTCAATAGTCTTTCGTGCTTTCATCTGGGCCTGACACTAGAGGTTTCTACTTGAAGGGCAAGGGAAACAAAACAAATTATCTCACCTGTTTCGGGCAGGTTGGCACGACACCTGCTACAGTAGCAGTTCCAGTGCCATTTCTTTTATTTTATTTTCCTCTTGACAAGGGGTTTGAGAGATGAGAACTTCTCCACTTTTTGTTCTGCATATAGTTATTTTGTTGTAATCTTTTTGAGCCCAGCAGGCTGCAACTGTTATTGCATTTAATAAACCTTCTTTTGAAGCAGGAAAATTATACTCCAGAGAGCAAATATCCCTATCTACTTCTACTCTATATTTCATTTCCTAAAGAATAAAATAAACAACATTACAGCTAAAATAAATATCACTTCCCACTTAGACCACTTACTCTTATCTATAGTCATTGTTTGTTATTAAGTATATTACGGTTAAAATCGCGCAAAGTATCCTTAAAAGAGTTAAAATACTTATTATTATTTATTATTTTAACAATGCTAATTACACTATATTTACTCAGAACTAAAACAATCTTTTTGTTGTTTTTTATTGCGCTTATTTAAGCTAGTTAAGGTAAACTTTAATGCTATTATTTAGAACTTTATTGTAGTTATTTTTATTTTGTATTTACCCCGGAGAAAACCTTATTTTTATTGGGGTTTTTTAATATTTTTATTTCACTTATTTAGCATAAAATTGCATAAAATTACAGTTAAAATAGCCACACTTAATAAAAATAAAAACTCACAAAACCTACAAAAGAAACTTCTTTGGGGGTTTTTTGCATTCATTTTTTTTTGCTTATAGGGATTTTGCTTACCTGCCTAGGTAAAAAGAGTATAATTTATAAGTTATTAGTAATGAATGACTTACAACGAATAAAATTGCAATATAAAGGATTTGCTTAGTATATTTTATTTGATTTTTCTGGGAAAATGGTTTTATTTATTAAATTAAAAATAAATGTGGCACAAATCCACCTCTATTTATTTTAATGTATTATTTATCTATTACTATTCTCCTATATTACTATATATATTTACTATATCTTTATTTATCTCTTATTATTTGTTGTAAAGTACTGTAATATCAGGGGTTTACGCATAAAAAACGCAAGGGAAAAACTAACGGTTTTTCAAGGGTTTTTTTGGACCTGAAATACCCCCTAAAATACCACCTAAAATACCTTTATTTTTGTTATCTAAATAAACCTTACTCTTAACACTCTATTATTTACTAATAGAAACAAACTAAACCCCTTTTAATATCTAAATAGAACTCTTATCAATACTAAAATAACCCTTTTGCCCTATTAAGATATATATTTATTAAAATACGCCCCAAACTCTATAATTATCCTTTAAGCTCAAAATACCAGCTAATCCTTCTTCCTTTATTTCATTTATATTTGAATTAAGGTGAAGGTCCTCGTCGGCTTCTTTTATCTGAAGATTTCTTTGGTCTCGCACCATACCAATCTTTATTCCTATATTAAAGGCTGATTCTTTTGACTTTGCTATAATAAATCTGCCGCCTCTAGCGTTGGTATTCTCTGCCCAATATATTTTCATATTATTTAATCAACATATCTGCCTTCTCTATTTCTTCTGGAATACTCATTAACTAAATTAAAATACTCTTCGTTGCGTCTCTTGAGCGCCTCCTCTAGCCTCTCAATTTCGCGCTTTGCAACCTCGCCAGAACGTTTTGCCACCTCTCGCCATGCCTTGTCAAGCCCCCATCTTGGGTCAGCGTCAGCAGTCACCGCAGCCCCGCCTGAGTAGCAATTCTCTGTCCACTTGTCAAGGATCTGATCTGTAACGTGTTTAATTACCTTGTCGTTACAAGAAACAGACTCAAGAAACTCTGCTATATTTTCTTCTCTAACACTATCAAGAAGATCATGTAAATCTATTCTTAAATTACCTTCTTTGTATTCTACTCTCATATAGATTTAAGATATTGTTCAAAATCTTCAACTAAAACTCTTTCCATTTTAACAGTATAACCCTTTCCCTCCATAGCTTTGTAAAAGGTATACAGGTCGCAATCCTCTTCAAGGTAAAACTTTCGTTTTTTTATTGGGCTATAATCTGTAATCTGGTCAAAGACGCCAGCTAAATCTCTCACATCCTCAACCGGGACCTCTAGCCAACTATGTCCCGGATCTTCTATTCTCTTGTACTGAAAAATTAAAGATTGTGTCATTTTAATTTCCTCCAAACATTTGCCCTACTTCATAATACTCTAAATCGTGCTTTGTCATTTCACAAACTTCATTATTATTTACCCTATTATAAAAAAAAGTATAAGTCTTTTCCTCTTTCAAAATAGCAATCATTTTAATTGCCTCCCATAAGTTGACCAATTTCATTAGCAGTATAAAAATCTAAACCTAAATCAAAACTATATTTTGTATCTATTCCAATCTCACAAATTATTATCTTAAACCCTTGATCAGGAACATTTAATAACCAAAGTAATTTAGCCTTTTTCATTTAGTGTAAAACTATATATATGGATAACGAATCTAATTTCAAAGGTATTTCTGTAAGAGCTATTATTGTTTTTTCTCTTATTTTATGTTTCTCTGGAGCTGTTTTTCTTAAAATTGAGAATCAAACACTAAATAGCTTAACTATGGCTGTTGTCGGCTGGTACTTTGGTCAGAAAAACATTGGAGTTGTGAATAAGAACAACTCCAAAGACGTAGACTAAGCTAAAGCAGAACTCATTAGCTTGTCAAACTCATTAGTAAAACGCTCAGGCCACGCAGGGAGCCTGTCGTTGTGCTGCGTATGATGTCTAAAACAGAAGACTCGTTCGCCATTGCGCTCTTCAATGGTCGCATACCCAGAAACGGTCTTCCACCTGATATTTATGCTTGCAGGAATAGAAAAAAATGTATCTGCGGTCTGAGCTAAACGCGCAGCACGAATCGTGCCATCGGAGCAAAGTAAACGGTGCCCATGACGGTTGTACAATCCCCAAGGATAACTTTGGCTAACATAGGTTTTTTTCATATAAAATACTCTTCAGATATACTATCCGAGACCACTTTATAGCCCATTTCGACCATGTCAACATCTTTTTTGGGTAGCTGACTAAGGAAAATCCTTATATCTTGGTCGTTTTGAAGGTAAATATCGCTTTCTTTTTTATTTGATAAGTAATTATACTTTGCTACCTTCTCGATTTGAACATTTCCCGCCCAAACATGAAGATGACCTAAATTATTTTGTTGAATTGTAGCTTTCAATCTTCTTCCTCTATATAAATATCAAAGTCTTTTCTCATTTGAATACCAGCTTCGCTATTCCAATCTGGTTCTAACTTAGATTCAAAATAACCATTTAAAATAACATGGCTACCAATAAAACAATTGCCTTGTTCGTAAAATTCGTTTTGAAAGGTCAAAGTTGGATAGATTTCACTAGCATTGATCAAAAACTCTGTAGGAGGCGACCAAGCTGTTTCAATATTAATATTAGCAGCAATTTCACCATTTTTGAGATCATCAATATCCCAATCATCGCAAGCAGTGCAATTCCACTTTGTGCCCCAATTATTTACTGCCCAAGAATACCAATCACTAGCACCATACTTTTCATTGAATTTAGCGGCTAATTCTGCATCAAGATTAGGCGCTTGCTTATTAATCAATTCTTCTGGCATTGGTATAATGCCATTAAAATTAAAATGTGGAAATCTTTCATCACCTCTAACCGCTTCCAAAAACTTCTCAACATCAGCTTTTGGACCTTCAATTCGAATACTGTTAAAACACCAGTTTGGCATATTATTATTTAATTATTGGTTATTTTTGTGATGATTTTAATGTCAGCATTGCAAATATCAAAAGTCTCGCAAATATATCTATTCAAATACTCTTTTATTTCAATCAGTTCTTCTTGAGTAATAGTTTCTGAGGTTTTAACTGGCAGATTTATTTCTAAACTAAAGGTCTTTTTCATTGCTCGCTAAATGGGTTATCTGTCGTTTCGGTGCGAGTAGAGCTGGTTTTTCTCGCCTTGTCAAGGGTCTTTTCAAACTTCGATAGCGAAAAGTCATCTAAGAACAAAAAATCTCCTAAAATTTCTTTCTCAACCGAATTTTGATCTATCTTTAATTTTTCTAAGGTTTCAGCGTAAACTTGAATTTGAGCTTTTAGTAATTCCGCAATAACATATTTTTGATTTTTAAGATATTGTTTCTGTAATTTATCTAATTTCATATGCGCCTTATTTCATTCTCCATCTGCCAAAATTATGTAACCAAAAAAAATCATTACTGCAAGCAAAATTATTCCCGCTATTGTCATAAGTCTTTTTCTATTGTTTCTTTGTCGTATTGACACATAGCTTCTACTAGTAAATCTCTATTAATTGGTTGCCCACAACCATCTTTGAAAGCATAAACAATATAGCTATTTGATCCATTTGCTTTTTTGACTCTTTTTAAATGATCTCTTTGCTTTCTTACTGCTGCCATTAAAGAGTTATGCTTGCTAATTAAAACATTATTGAAACTGTCCCAAAGTTCAATTCTTTTCATATAATTAGCGAAAGGTCAGGATTTAGCACGGGATCCCCAAACCAACGATTGATTGTCGTCGCCAACTCGTCTGGCGACTGGTGCTCCCAGTCAGCCAATGCGTCAGCAATTTCTGCGTGACCGGCGACACGCAGCCCAGCCCCCAGACCATCAAAAAAACTAGGCTCAATCGCCCCTCTGCCAAGGATGCGCTGGATTACCCTGTCAGCGACGGATTTCATAAGTTCAGTTTTCATATCAATAAACCTGTTTCATCACGCAATCGTGAACGAAATCACTGTGTTCTCTATTTAATTTATCTAATTCATCTTGAGTTAAATGCCTCTGCAATTCAGGAGAATAAGCGGAGACAATGAAAGCGTCCACAAAATCTAGAGCGTCTTCCATGTCAATGTCGTCTAACTCAACGTCAGTGAGTGTTTGGATATTCATTTTTTTATTCACTATTACCTAATCCATCTTCGATTTCTTTGATTTTTTCATCCGGTATGGTTTTTATTTTTGTCAAGGGTTTGCCCGTTACTCTTGCAAGATATTTAACAAAGATATCTTTTGGGAATTTAGTTTTCTTGAGTTTTGCGGGTTCAGCATACTCTTGCTCTACTTCGGCATTAACAAAAATTTCATCATGCTGTTTACCAACTTCAAATTTCAAATGAAAACCATCTTCTTCATCAAAAATAATTTCAAAAATAATAGCACAATGAGGATCGCCCTCTCTATCTAGTTTAGAGTACAATTCAACTTTGTCTTCCGCATCAAGCACAGAGTATGAACCATCAGGCCATTTAGCCAAGAACAATTTATCAATAATAATCATAGAGTTTAATTTAGTTATTTTGTGTTAATCCAAATCCAATTTGCATCCTGCGGCGCAGGTTTAATAATTTTAGAAAGAATTTTTACTTTCCACTGTGGAATCTGGTGCTGTCCAGAACCGTTCTCACGGTGGACACGCAATATAACCTGAACCAGCCGCTTCCACAAGGGCAAAATTTCGATATAATCGTTGCAGCGAACAGCGAACCTCTTACCGAAGAACTTCACGTTATCGCAGCATCCGCAAGTAATAATATTCATAATTGTTTTCCTTTCGCCTGCTACCGTAGCAGATCCAAAACCTCATTCAAGCCCTAAAAATAAATAAAAAACACCTCTCTAAGGTGACTTGGCACACTCTATGCTCCTACTCTGAGAGTTTGTGTTCTTCTATTAAATAATTATGACTATCTTTGTACATATTACAATACTTTTGCGCGTTTTCTTTCATCAAATAAACTTTTTCAATCGTTCTGTCTCCTGATCTACTGGAAATAACGAAATAAACTTTGATTTCAGTTATTGTGTTTGCATATACAACACCAATCAGTAATACATAAAATAAAAATTTACTCATATTACTTTTCTAAAGAAGCTAATTCTTTCTCAGCTTCGCCGCTTTTTACGAATTTAATAAGTTTTTTAAGATCTTTTATTTTTAATTTATTATACATCTCTTCTTCCCGCTGCCCTCTCAATTTTTCTTTGTTAATAATACTATTCCAATGTTCGTTCCATTCTTTTGTTACGTCTTTGCTTTTGTTTTTATGAATGGTTGAATCGCCATTCTTGTATACTTCCACCCATGAGCAAGTATATTTACCAAACAATTCTCTTGGGATAAGTTCGCTGAGTCCATGGCCTAACACAATAATTACTCCCCGGTGATCCATTTTCTTTACATTAAAGGTTGTACCTTTTTTGTAAGTAGTTTTTGATCCCATGCAATCAAGAGTGAAATCTTCATTGAGTGACGCTACTGTTTGCTTACGAAGTATCTTGTACAATTTATTCATAAATAAGTATCCTTATAAAACTACTAATTAAAATAATAAAAGCAACAACCATTAAAACCCTAGAAAGTAAATTCATTTATATTTTAAATCAACTGAACTCCTTTAATAATAATAGAATCTTCCTTTGTCGGCTTATCTTTATTTAATAAAACTTCGTGTTTACCATAATACCATTCAGTATTAACATTCAATTCAATATCGCACAATATACATTTATCTATATTATTTACTCCGCCTTCATATCCATGAACTACAACCATTAATTCAGGATCTAATTGGGATAATTTTTCAATCAATTCTTTTACTTTCATGTGTTTATTTCTTTTTTAATCTTTTCTCAATCAAAAAGGCGCAAAATTTACTCAAATCATTGTCTTTACTGTGTAGTGAATAAAGTTTAATCAGTAAAGATTTTGTTTTCATATTAATCAATATCTACTCTTTTCTTAGCAGCTATTTCCCATCCTTTATCACGATCAATTCGCAGATTCTTAATTACTTCTGCCGCGATTTGGGGCCATTCCTGCTTGGAATTTTGGTGCCAGTCTTTGAAATCTGGCGGCATGACAGCCGAAATGCAAGTATGGAAAGCATTTAGTTCTCTTTCTAATTTGCTGCACTCATTAAACAATTCATAGAATCCATATTTTTCGGTCATTTTGTAAGCTGCGTCTGTTCTTGGTGTGTCGCTCATATCAATCCTTCTTAATAAACCTACTCTTGATTTTCTTCGTATACTAAATAACCTTCAGAACAAATTTCTTTAAAAATAAATTTGCTTTAGGTTTTCAACGATTGTTTTAATTAAACTTTGTTTACAAAGTTCGTAATCGTTAAAGGTTGTTAGATTGCCAGTGTGTTTCCAAACGCTAGTTTTTGGTTTATCTTTTTTTTGATAATGCACTAGAAAACCGTCGCTAATTTCAGACCATTCGGTAATTGCTAATCCATTTAACAGTAAATTACGGCGATTTGATTGATCTTTGACGATATAAGTGGCATAACCATTATTATTTTCACTACGTTCAAAAATTAAATTTACTTGCATATATCTTTTTTATTCTATTTTTTGTTGATAAACCTACTCTCGATTTCCTTGAGAATAGCAATTGCAGCATCAATGTCAAGGCCAATTTGTTTGGGGTTCAGCTTATATTTTTCAAAATCAATTTTACCCCGCCGCCAATCTTGAAATTTTTGGAGCCGAAAAATTAATTGACTCAATTCAGAGTTCTTTTTTTTCATACTGATAGTGTCTGATATATAAGATACAAAACGGCGCAATGTCTGATTTATCTGATTTTAATTATTTATTTTAGGTAATTTCCAATCTGGCATTTCAGCTTTTCTAAACCAAAAAAAATCCTCTTCAAAAGAATAATAATAACCAATCCCAGTAGAAGGATTATCTGCGCGAATCACTAGTCTGTCTTTTATGGTAAATGTTTTACCTTTAAAAACAAAATTAGGATATTTATCTATAATCTCTTTTGGAACGTGGCTGTTCATTAACTAAGTCGCGGCTTTGTAACGCGAATCGTTACACCTATTTTTCATAATATTTCAACCAAACATTGATGGCTAATGGATTACCATAGCTAGATACAATTACAACCCTATCTTTTTTTTTATCATCTATGTTATAAGTATTGATCCAACCAATTCTATGTTTATTAATCCAGATAGAAGGTATTGTAAAAATGTCTTATAAACAAGCTGACGTTATTCTATAATTTATTAAATAACCGTAAATGTTAAACTTCTTATCAATAATTTAAAGTTTTTGTCTTTAACTTTACTTAACGATAGTTTAATATTTTTTGGATATCCAAATAAAGATGTATTTAAATCATTTGTTAATGACTGTTTACCTATTCCTATACTCATGTTAAAATCATGAGAAATAGATAAATCAGTTTCAATTGTTCTACCATCTAAAATATTAATTTT
>Ga0194116_10006721_pt1 | contig 12164 bp, 5 predicted proteins | sample TA2MahsurfametaG_4_FD_148617 | JGI IMG/M metagenome (GOLD analysis project Ga0194116, IMG submission 148617) | Freshwater microbial communities from Lake Tanganyika, Tanzania - TA2015008 Mahale S9 surface | ecosystem: Environmental > Aquatic > Freshwater > Lake | place: Tanzania: Lake Tanganyika... | reverse complement strand
TCAAAGAGGAATTTAAAGAATAGTCCTCAATATTTCATTGATTTTATTAAAATATTTGAGACTTGATTTTATGATTTATTATAGATATCTCAAAATTTTATCATCATTCAAGAAGATTTAGAAAAAAAAATATGAAATTTGATATTTTTTATTTGTTTAAACCAGTTAAGAAACTTTATTAATCCTAAATTAAATTGTTATATTAATATAAATATATAATATTAAAAAATCGGATGAATTCGTTTTATTCTTGCATTAAAAATCTATTTAAAATTAAAACTTAAATTAAACCAATTATTAATTTTTTTATCCAAAATAATAAGAATAAAATGAATCTATAGTTAAATCTATGTTTTTGATTTAATCTCATGATTCTCACTCAAGTTTAATAAAAATTGTTCAATTATCATTATTATTTAAATATTTTTAATATTGTTATCTGAAATGATTGACAATCCTACCTTAAAAAAAGCAGAATTTATTTTTTCGTCATTCATTTCTGCAGTTATTTTATCATTGAATTGATTATTCTCGATTTGATTATTATCTTTTTTTTCTTTCTCATAATTTTCATCATAAATATTCAACATTTCCTTCTTTAACGACATATTTCCTACACTATCATTTAAACTACTTTCTGTATTAAAAATCCCAAGTTTTGCAGTTTTAGTAATTTTTATCACTTCAGAATCAACTTGAGCATTACTGTTCGAGTTAAATTGGTTTCTATGAGTTGATAATTGAGTATGATTAATAACTCCAATATTATGATTCAAATTATTATTAAGATTGCTGATATTTCCTCTAGTGCTTTTGGTTTTATTTTCTTTTGCATCACTAGTTAAATGAAAAGCACTAGAAGTACTATTCAAATGATTGTTCATGGTATGAAGCAGATTACTGCTAAAAATTGGATTTACATTCATGTTCACGTTTATAATATCTAAAATATTGTTTTCCACATGATTACTTATTTGATTTTGTTTACCATGAATTAGATTAAAATTCGCACTTGTCTTGTTAAAATTTATATTTACTTTTTTATTATTTATAGAAGAAAGCTTGTTTTTCGAATTTGAGTTATTGTTCAAATCCTTTACATTTTGTTGGTAGGTATTTGCATAATTATTTATTATTGATAGAGAAGTGTTTATTGGATTATTAATAATTCCATAATTCGTTTTTGAAATTATTGAATTACTTAAAGAATTTGAATTAAAATTCATTAAATCTTGATTGAGAATTGGAATATGGTTGCTATTATTATTTAAATTATTAAATTGCCAATTGTTTGAGCTGTTGTTTAAATTCTTCAAAGGAGCCAAATTGTTCTTTGGAATTTGTCCTTTCAAATTTATAAAATTTGAATTGCTAATAAAATTTTGATTAGAGCTATGATTATCACTGTTACTTACTTTTGATTTACTTTGACTATTCGGAAAGGAATTGAAATCTCCATTATTTTGATCTTTACTATGTATTTTGTTAATGTTATTATTCATATTAAGATTTCCTGAATTTCCTAAATTAGAAACTAGGTTAGCATGAAAATTTAAGTGGCTATTATTTAGATGATTGGGATTAAGGCAATTTTTCTTCATTATCTCAATCTCCAATTTTGATTGGTTCAATTGCTCAGTTAAGCTCTTTAATTTATTGTTTGCTGCTTCTACATTCATTTTATTTATATCTCTCATATTTGTTACATCTTCTTTAAGCTTATTTAGCATATTAACAAAATTTCTTTTATTGTCCACTTCTTGAGTGTATTTTAAATGTAAGCTTTCTAAATTTTCCAAAATTATTTTTAGATCACATAAATACAAGTTTTCATTATTTCCTATAGGAATGATGCTGTTTTCTTCTGCATTGTCAGAACAAATTTTTTTTATCCTTTCCAAAGCCCCAACTAAATTAGTATTATTTTTCATATTATAAACATATACGGCTTTTGTTTCCTCTTGTAATTCAAGTGCTTTAATATTTTCCCCTTTTCTAGCATTATTGATAATATGATTCGCTGAAATCATTGAAATTTGCTTTTCTAGATTCGTGTTTGTATCATGTGATTTTCTTATTTGAGTCTGCAATTTTTTGTTAAATTCTTCAGCATACGCAAGGCTCTTTTGGGTTTTAGATAATTCTTCTTTTAAAATTTTTTCATTTTTCTCCGCTATACCAAGTTTATCCCAAAGATCTTGGTTACTCGAAAGCTTTTGGTTTAATTCTGCCAAATTTTTTTCAAATTCACTTTTTTGCAAAAGCAATTTCATTCTATAATAGGCATGTAATTTTGAAATATCTTCATACAAGTTATCATTTTTCATTCGTTCTCTATTAACTTCTCTATTATAATTAGTTTCAATCTCCATTTCTCTTTTAAAATGTTCGAAAAATGAATTTTCGCCTTCTCCACTTTTATCTAGTCCACTTTTATCTAGTTTATCTTTATGTCCTGCGTTTTCTTGCAAGTTTTTCGCTGCTTCTGCTAAATTTTCATGTTTTGCTTTTAAATCTCCAAGACATTTGTTGTATTCTTCAGTAATGTTTTGAACAGTTGAAGAAATTATGTTCGTTTTGAAATCAGAAAACTTACTTTCAATTATTGAAGTTTGGTTTTTTAGACCTGTCACTATTTGCTTGAATCTCTCTTCGAAAAAACTTTTTATGTATTCCTCCATAACAGAAACATTATCGCGCAAAATTTTCAATTGACGATATAAATTATCCATTTCATAAATGGTACGGTTTCCTTGTAAAGCTAGTTTTGCATTGCAAATTTTTTCAAAATTATTGTCATAGTCTTTTAGCTTTTCTTTTAAAATGTTTATTATATTTTCTTGTTTCATGAGTTTTGCATATAAGCCGAAATTTTCTGCGTTGTTAGTGTAATTTATGAAATTTCTTGAATTGACATCATAAATTATAAAATCACGAATAAGGTTCTTTATAGAATTTTCAAACTCATATTTGGTTAATATTACGGCATTTGAGACTGTATGAGTTTCTACTTCCAAAGATATGTTTTGGATTTTATTGAAGAAAGTTTCAAAAAACGAAAATTTTTGATTAATACTTGAATAATGCAGATCATCTAAATTTTTTAAAAGTGAGCTTGAAAATTTATTTTGGAATTTAATAATATCCAAATCACTTCTGGATTTATTGAATAAATCAATGATTGCTGAATTTTCACGGTTTACTATACTTATTCCTTTTTTAAGTAAGAAAACTTTCAGGTGATGTTTATAAAAGTCGAATAGCAGCTTTGAGCCTTTCAATAAATACTCAATAATTATATGCTGTTCTAGCTTAATGTTACATTCTACGAGTTTGTTGTTGATTAACACATCTTCCAAAATTACGTTTTCTTTTTGTGATTCCATTAATTTCAAAAAAATTAAAGAAGATTGTCTTACACTTGGATTATAACCATTTTGATTAATAACAGAACCTCTTGCTCTTTTTCTTTCGTTAGATTTACCATTCAAAAAGCTTTTTTGCTTTATTAATTCTTCATCATCTTCATCTGTAAAGTTTCCTTTATTAAAATTCTTGCTGCTTTTATGCAATTCATTTTTTTTACCAGATGGAGATGAATTCAATTCATTTGTCTTTATACTATTATTATGAAAGCGCTTTTTAGAAACACTAATTTTCGGAATACTATTGTTATTTTTACTCAAATCAAAAGAATTTCCCGAACCCTGGCTTTCACGACCATCTTTGTTTTGATTATTATTAGGATTTTTACCGGATATTTTCGCTATAATATCAGAAATTAATTTTTCATTTAAATCCTCTAAATTATCATTGGGAATGATATCTGTATAAGCATTTTTTAACTCTTTTTCAAGATTCTCCAAAACACTTTCGTTGAAATTAAGTATTTTATCATTGCAAATAATATAATATTTGTATTTAAATTCACATATTTTAATATAAATATCGAAGAAATTTATTTTTCTTTTATTTAATTCAATAGAATCAGTGTTGTTTCGGTTAATTTCAAGAAATATCATAAACTTCTCCACAATCGAATTCATTTTAAATGTCAAATTCCTTATTTCGCCAAAACGCCTTTCGCTAAGGAATAAAAAGTCGTATTTTATGCTTTGAAAAAGTGAAAGATTTTCAGCATCAAGATAAGAATTATTAAAAACTGGAATAAAAAAATTATTTTTTATATAATGCAATTCCTCTTCCCCATCACCTTTATTGTAAAAAGATAAGCTTTTCAAAAAAATATTTTTTATATCGAAACATTTGTTATTATAAAGATTATTATTATTTTTGGAGTTATCTATATATACACTAGTGATATTCGAACTGCATAGATTAATTACATTTACATCATTGTTTTTGCTTTCCATTTCGGATTTATCATATGTTTTAGTAATGTTACTTTTATTATTCAAGTTTATATTTTTTATATAATTATTATGATCATTATTATTATTTGTTGTTAAATTTGGTTCACTTGGCAATCCTTTTCCAAAATTTCTACCGTTATTACTCGAGTTATTATTTACTTCATGAATATTGGCGGTGAAGTTTGAATCATAAAGCATACCTGGATTATAAAAATTGAATTTATTATTCTCTAAATTATTTAAATAAGTTTCATTAATATGACAAGGGAAGTTGCAGATAGACGCCTTAAAATAATCATTATTTTTAATAGTTTTTATTAACTTAGTCAAGTAAAAGCTGCTGCTATAATCATTTGTTTTAATAGAACTTTCTCGAGCTCTATAGAATACAAATAGCCAAAAATTAGTAATGATTTCAGTATAACTTTGCATATAAAGAATAGGCTTTTTTGGGTCTTCATCTTTTTTGATATAAGATTTAATATTTTCTAAAATTTCTTCAAATTCTATTTTAAATTTATCAAAATTTAATCTTAAATTCATATAATTTTTTTCGTCATTTATTATGTTTTCAACAATATGTATTGGTAGATTAATTTCTTCAATATTCGCATTTAAAGGAGTAATTAGCTTTTTATCTCCCCAGAAATCTATGCCTTTTTCTGTTGATTCGATTAATTTTATCAAATCTTCGTTTTTTAAATTTAAAGCCATTTCCATTAATTGGAAATTAATAGTATTTATGAAGAATTGGAAATATTGCAAAAGATATAAAGGATTTGTTTGATAGTTTATTGCTTCGACAAAGAATTTATTTCTATACTAAATTTGAAATTCATTAGAAAGAATAAAAACGATTCTTTTTAAATAGATAATTAAAAAAAAGTTAATTTTTAAAAATAGAAAATAGATAAAAAAATATAAGAATTTCAAACTTTTAAAATGATTAAAAAATATTTACAAGCTCAATAGAATTTTTTAGAGTCGGTGATTTAAAGAAATGATTAATCTGAGAAAAAAATAGCGGATTATTGATTTCTTCGATTCTATCCATGGGTTGATATTGTCTATAATGGAACATTCTATCAGCAGATGACTGTGATTCTAGTCTCAATATTTCTAAATCACTTGGTACGTAAAAAATATTAAAAGGCGATTTTCTATCGTTAAAATATATAAAATTCTTGTTTATGTAATTCACAATAACTTTATTTTCATTTTCTAAAAATCCAGAACTATTTACATCAAACAATCCTTCCTTATATTCTTTTGGAATCATTTTTAGCAATTCTCTTAAAACTTTTGCTGATTTGCAAGCTTGTAATTTTATGGCATCCAAATAAACTTCTGTCATTTTTTCCTTGCTATAAGCATTTATGTATACCAAGCGAAAATGCCTTGACATAATCCTTTTAACTGTATGTCCTTTGGTACTTATGTTTATTTGAGTTTCTAAAAATGTATGATATTTCTTTTCTATGAATTCTCTTTGCTGAAATTTTCTATCTAAAATATTAAAAAAAAATTCTCTTCCTAGTTTGTTAATAAAAACATTCACTCTAGATTTCATCTTCATCAAATGCATATTGAATTTTGTTTCATCAACTGTCTCAAAAAGCTGGTTTAAATCAAGCGATGTATTAAAAACAATGATTTTATGGTTTTCCAAAAGTTCCAATTCACAGCTATGAGTGTAAGCCTCGTGTAAAAAGTTATAATTAAATTGAGTTCCTATAAGTAAGAGATAATATTGCATATACTCATATTGGGCAAAAGTTTTTACTTCGTAAAGCCCTGTGTCCAATAAATTCATTTGACAAGTTAATAAATCGTGGAAATTCATGCAATATTGCAAAGTAGGTTCAAATTCGCTTATTAAGAACTTTGGAGTTGGATAATATTTAATGGATTGAGACTGTTTCAAATTATTGTTGTAATAATCCCAGTTGTCAACGAAGTTTTTTTTACTTTCGATATTGTGTAAGTATTCTAGGCTGTATTGATATTATTAATATAATTAGAATAAAATATTAATATAATTCTTGTTTAAAAAAAATATTTATTTTTTTGAGATATATTAATAGTATATTTTTTAATTTTATATAATACTTCAAATGCTTTTTAAATGTTAAAAGATTTTCTTTGCCTCCTATTAATATCTCTTTTTGCTTATCGTAAACAGAAGTTAAAATATTTGAATAATTTATTAGTCTTTCAATAAGCAATTTTGTTCTGTATAATTCTATCAAATTACAAAAAAATTTAACTTCTGTTAGATTTTTATTATTAAATGAATTGATCCAACCAGCTTTCACATCTTTTTTAAGCTAAAAATATTTTTAAATTATCTTTTAAAAATAAGAGAATCAATTAAGGATATTGATTTATTATAATTTTAATAAATTAAAATGTTTATTTAATTTTTATTCATATTTTTAGAGATACTTACAATTTGAATAAGAGTTCTATTCAGTTCTTCAAGTTTTATATTTTCTATATTTTCCAAATTTATTACTTTTATATTATCGTCCGGATTTTTAAATTCAAGCATGTCAATTTCCATTTTTTCTAATATAGAAATTGGAAGTTTCGCTATAAGTTGCGGTGGTATCCTATTTATGGTATCTGATAAAGTAGCTGTTAAATTTCTTACTATATACATCATATTTTCAGGATTATTTAGGAGAGAATTATTAAGAAACAAAAGGGTCTCAAATTGTGTATTTTTGATATTTCCATTTATATATTCTTTGTATTTTCCCCAACAATTTATGTAATTTTCTAATAAGCATAATTCAATTGATTGTTCACTCAAAAAATTTTCTGATTTGAAATTCTTTTTAATTTCATTCAATCCTTCAGCCATGAATGTATAAGTTGGAATCAAGATACTCAAAGATTCGAAAAAATCAAAGTTCTTTAAATGTGATTTCTGACAAGTTTGATCTTCTTCTTTATTTAAAAAATCTTCATTTTTATACTCACTTAAAATTTTCATAGGAAAACCTTCAGTAAACTGATAAAATGAAATATCTTCTTTTAAACTCTCTATAATAGTAGAATTAGTTTCTACTAAATTTTTATCCTTTGGATCTTTAAATGGATAAGGAATGTTTAGTAATGATCTAACCTGAAAATTTAAAATATCAATGTTATTTGTTAAATTATTATTTGCATTTTGAGATGCTTTGGGATATAATGAATAAAACCTTCTGCTTTGATTTGGATTTTCACCCAAAGGAATGTTATTTTGATTCAAAAACTTCCTTAAAGGTTCATAGTTTTCTATAAGATCTAAATCTGATATTTTTTTCCATTCTTCTTCTGATATTTTGATATCTGATGTTGAATAGTAATTAAGATTGAAGATGTTTTGATTATTTTCAGGATTTTCACAATTCTGAATGATAGTTTGAGAGAACAATTTTTTGAGAAATTTCAAAATAATGTTTAATTCACAAAGTATTTTTTCACTTTTTTTATCTACTTTACTCTCTTCTTTATCAAAATTTAAATTATTATTTTCGGATTGTAATTTATCTTCTAATAATTCTTGATTATCATCAAATTTTTCTTTCTCTTCTGTTGGATTTTTAAGAAATTTTTTGCTCTCAGAATTTAATTTTTTTAAATTCATATATGATTTATGGCTTTCATAAAATTTGTTTATTTCCTTTCTTTCATCAGAGGTTTTTATATTTTCACTTTTTTCTAGAGCTTCAATTTCTAGAATTTCCATTTCATTTAACAAATTCATCTCATTTATTCTTTTCTTGTTGGCTTCGATTTTTTGCAATCTTTCTAATTCGGACAAATCGCTTGATTCTTTTTCTAATAATTGTAATTCCGTTGGACTTTCTAAAGAATCAATTTGGATAATGTCAGTTTTTTTACTTGTAATTATGCTAATTTCTTTATTATTCAAATTTTCATTTTCAGATAATTTTTCTTTTTCTTTTATTAAAATTTTCTCTTTTTCAATATTTTGATAAATTTTCTCTTGATTTGTTGTTTTCGAAGTAGAAGATATGATGAAATTACCTTCTCTATCTACTATTAATTCCTCTTCTCTAACAATTTCATTTTGCTTTGAATTTTTTTTATTGGAAGAAGTTTCTTCTATTTTTATTAGGAAATCTTCTTTTTTATCTTCATTATTAAATAAATCTTTATGCAACATCATTTTTTCAAAGATATTAATGAATTTTTCGATCTCTAGAAATTGATCTTGATTATCATTTTTCCCTTCGTTTTTATTCTCCATATTATTCATAATATTGTTATTTATTAGGCTTTGATTTTTTGTAAATTTTAGTTCATTTCTTTTTGAATTTATATTTTCTTTAAGTAAATGTATATCACATTTTTCTAATCTAATATGCATAATTAAATCAAGTGCGCATTCTCCCATAAGCCAATAAAGTTTATCATTTTTTTCATGGATGAGTTTTATTTCTTCAATTTCAATTTTGATTTGATGATAAATAAGTTTTTTCAAAAAACTTGTTTTCTTTTTTAGATTTTCTGTTTCAAGAATATAATTTTCATTAAAATAATAAAAATTCAAATCCAAGAGAGGCCTTTGAGCAATTAAATCCGTAATCATTTGAATTAAACTTTTTTGCATAATTATATCAGTAATATTATCATAGCAAAAAAGCAATTGATTTACAAGCTCAAATTTTGCATATAAAAATTCAAATTCTTTAGTAAATAAATCCAATAAAATTTGTGACCTATCTATCATAGAATCGGATGTTGTTTCATAATCTACAATCAATTCCTCTCTTTTGTGTATATAATAGCTTCCAATTTTTCCAAGTTCATTTTCTAATTGATCCATATCAGAAATTGTTGCATCGTAAATTATATAATTTCCTTTGCTGTCTTTTAATCTTACAATTTTTTTATCTTCTGAAAACTCAGGTCTTTCTTCAATTTCATCTAATAACATTTTATTAAAATCATGATCCAAGTGATTTGATTTTGTCTTATCTTCATTTTCCTCATTAAATATAATAGAATTGTTTAAATTCACACTTCCTTTATTTATGTTATTTGTATTTTTAGAGTTCATAGAAATAGAATCAGGAATTTGGCTTTTATTTTCCAGATTCTTAATGTTTTTATAATCGAGATTACTAAACTTTTCTTTGATTTTTTCTTGATTTTTTTTATCACAATTATTATTTGTATTATTTTTAGCAATGTTCATAAATATATCATAAGATGGAAAAACAGGATTTGTTTTTTCGACTGTATGAAAAATGTCTTTGTCAATCAATACTTTTTCGGGATCACTTTCTAAATTAATTTTTTCACAATTTTCTTTATTTTCAATCGAATTTTCGTATGGGTATTGATTCATAGTCTTTATTAAGCTTTCATAGTCTTCTGCTTTTTTCCAGTTTTTATTTTCTATTTTATACAAATCAATCACAAATTTTTTTTGTAAGAATCTGAAATAATTTAGAATATTTATAATCCAAAATTTAACATCCCTTATCTTCAAGAATCTTAAAATTAAATAATAGCGAAGTAAATCTAAATTAAGTTTATCTGTATAGTCTTCTTCTACAAGCAAATTATCTGATTTTATAATTTTTTTTTTAACATCACTTATTGGATGTGCATTTGATTCATTAGAATTGTCTACAATATCTTTAACAAGATGTTTTAATGCAGAATATTCATTTTCCTCATTTTTGCTAGTTAAAAGCTTAACATTTTTTTTGTTTCTTGATTTTAAGTTTATACTATAATCTTCTACTAAATGGTTTAATGTGTTTAAATCAACTTCTCCGATTAAATGCAGTTCATAAAGCAGCACTGGATCTATGTAGCCTAGTGAATCAATCTTTTTTTTATTAGAAATATATCTCTGATTAATTTTCGGATATATACAGATAAAGTCCAGCCAATTGGCTTTTTTTTTAAATATTTCAGACTTGAAACTTGAATTTTTAAGGTTTATCTCATTCAAACTCTATAAAAATTATATTAAATTTTAATAGCAATAAATACTGAAAATAATTCTTTTAGAATAAATATATCGAATTTAATGCATTTTTGCATTATAAAGATATATAAATTAGTTTATTTACAAATTAAAAAAAAATTTATGAATTACATATTCACTATGAACATTAAACCCTTCAATTAAGTGATATTTGTCTCTCAATATATCTGTAACCTTATTTTCTAATTTGAACATTTCATCGTTCTCATTATTATTGTTTCCATTTGCAACTAAATTATAGTTTCCAGAATTTACTGCATTTGTGCTATTTCCATTTTTACCAATATTTTTTTTAAGCTTAATATTCTCGTCCATTTCAATAAGTTCATATAAATTATAATTAAAATAATTTTTTTGATTTCCGAATATTTCTGGAATTTTTCCATCTAAATAATAGTAATAAGGTTTGCCTTTGTCAATTGATATATCAAACTCCAATGAATAATGGTCACACAACTCTTTTAAATAATATCGAATTTCTGAATCGATAGTAATTTTCATAGGTGGATAACATATATCGTTTATATAGCTCTGCATTACTTTTACTTGTAAACTTTCACTTTCTACTTTTTCTTTTAGTAAATAGTAATATTTGTATTTATTTTTAAAATATTCTTTAAGCACCTTTCTTTCTGCAGGAGCACAATTGGATTTTTCATTTTTATATATTAATTCTAATTTTTTTATTTCATTTTGATATAAATTCTCAGAGAAACCCTTTAAGAATATTTTTGAATTTTTCCAAATTTCATATCCACTCTTTAAGTTTACAAATTTTAAATTTGGCTCAAAGTTTCTTATTTGATAAAATAGCTGATCTTTGAAACAAATTTCCCTTAAATAAACTTCAAAATCATCTTTACGCAAATTATAATGTAGATCTACTTGCTCTTTTTTGAGAAATATAGTATCAAGTTTTCTTAGTTTGAAATGTTTCAGATAATATTCAAAGTCTTTACCTCTTACATCTTCTTCTTCTAAAAGGCGTAAAATTCTTTTTAAGGTAAAATCGATTTCTGCATTAATTCTTTTTATTTTAAATTTTTTTAAACTAAAAACACTTTCAGTCGTGAAATTATTATTTTCATTATTTTCCTTATCGAGATTATCATTTTTTAATTTGTTCAAATTTCCAAATATATTTTTATTGGGATCATAGTTAGTTTTATTGTTTATATCATTCGATTCTGATGATATATATGAACTATGAGTTTTTATCGTTTCTTTGTTTTTAATGGAACTAATGCAATTGAGTAAGCTATTCGCACGAGATATTATTTTTTCCTTTTTGTTATTCAACTGAAAAAACTTTTGAATAAAATGATTTAACAGCAAATCTTTTATTTCTTTAGGAGAATTTCTATTTTCCATTTCTTTCAGTTGATTATATTGCAAAAAATCGCTAAAAAGAAAAAGTGTTTTTGGTAATTCATCTTTCGATTCAAAAAGTTGCATTATTTTCTTTATGTTTTCTATTTGTTCTTCTGGTTCTTTTATGAATTCATTATTTTGCATTATCATTGAAACTGCTTTACAATAATTATCTTTTAAGTGATTTGAACCTGGATAAACTTTTTTTAAATTATCTCTGTAAATATAATGAGATTTATACAATTCTCTTTCTAATAAAGTTGTGTCTTCCATAGCGTTTTAAATTTAATTAATATTTAACAAAGAAGAAAAATTTAAAATAATTTAATTTAATTATATCATTAAGTAACCATGAAAATCCAAAAAAAGTAAGGATTTTCTTATTAATGGGGATTGGGGAT
>Ga0194116_10006720_pt1 | contig 12164 bp, 12 predicted proteins | sample TA2MahsurfametaG_4_FD_148617 | JGI IMG/M metagenome (GOLD analysis project Ga0194116, IMG submission 148617) | Freshwater microbial communities from Lake Tanganyika, Tanzania - TA2015008 Mahale S9 surface | ecosystem: Environmental > Aquatic > Freshwater > Lake | place: Tanzania: Lake... | reverse complement strand
CCAATCCCCAATCCCCAATCCCCAAATTTAGTTTAGAAAATAATATCTTTTTCTTATCCCCAAAAAAATACTTTTTCTTTTAATTTTTTAATAAATTTTTTTTTTTTCCAAAAAAAATAATAAATTAACATCTAACACTTTAAAAACTTCAGAAAAAAATGAAATAATTATTTCCCTTCTGTTTTATAAAAAATTTTCATTTAAATATTTTTTTTTAATTTTAAAGCAAAAATGAAAAACAGAATTGATATTTTGGAGGAAAGGATAAATCATTTTAATGACATGATTGGAGAAGTTGATTTTACAGACATATCAAATAAATATAAAACTTTATCAATAAAGGATAAATTCAAAACTTTGTCTGATGTAATTATGCATCTTCAAAAAGATATATCAGAAAATGACAGTATTTACGTTAAAGAAGTCTTCAAGAAATGTAAAAAAATAAAAAATAAAATTTACAGTTGAAACATTAAAGCCTTTTTTTGATGTTGAAAAATTAATAACCAATCATCAGATGAATGAGAAAGAAATGTACTTGCTTATAACAGATAAGTTAGAAGAGATAAAGAATTTTGTTGAGCATATTACTTTTTTTAAGGAGAACTTAAATTTTTTGGATTTGAATCCTATAACAGATAGTAATAAAAAAATTGAAATGATTAAACCAATTGAAGTTGAATCAATAGATTTAGAATCTAAATTATCCAATGTCAATAAAAATGTTGATATTTTGTTGAAAAATTACAATGAAACATGTAGTGTTATAAATAAAAAATTCGCTTTGTATGATAAATTATTAAAAAGATTGGAAAATAAAAATTAAAGAAATGTTAATTAAACATATTCTTTTTTATATTAATTAATAAATTCAAGCATCTCGCACAAGAATTTATCGGTTTTTTTAATTATCATTAAAAAGTGATAAATTTAAAACTAAAAAATTATTAGAATCTTAAAAGTAAACAATTAAATAAGTTTTTAAAATTCGAGTTTCAAATAATTTTTTTATACAACAATCAACAATTTACTTATTTTTTATAGAAATAAATAATAGTTATTTAAAATATTAGTTTTTAAAATTACTGAAAAATCAATAATAATTTATAAATTATTTCATTTATATATTTTCTTTATAATAAATCATTGACTATGTATCACATCTAATATAAAATAAAAGACATCTGGGTTATTCCAGTACTTCATATGAGAATATAAAAAGCCAATAACATTTATTGTTTTTTCAGGAATACTTTCTTGCAAAATATAATCATACCTTTTCTTATTACTCGAATAAAATTCATTATCTTTTTCATCCTCAGAATTGAAAAATATAATATTTAATATTTTACTAAGAAAAACATTTTTTATTCCTTTATTCAAAAAGTGGGGTAACACACATGAAGTTTTGCCCATATCATAATCATAAATTAAATGTTCAATTCTATAAGCAACAGGATCCATTGGATGTATTATATTATGAAAATCTTTGATACTCTCCATTTCATATAAAAAGGGCTTTTTACCACGTTCGATAGTAAGAAATAAAGAAAGAGGACTTCCTATTAAGAAAAAATGTTCAATTGAAAAAATCATAGGAAGAATTTTTTTATGTTTCGAATATACACGGAAATATCTATGATAGTCGATATTTTTATTGAATAAAATATAATTACATTCATTTGTAAAATCTTCTATCGTAGAATTTAAAGTTATATATTGTAATTTTTGCTCATAATCAGTTTCTAAATTTGTGTTATTATTGTTATACAAAATTTGACTTTTATCATCAGAATTCTCATTATTTTTATTTTCTAAAAATATTTTATGTTGTGTCTTAAGATAAATTCTACGTTTATAATCAAATAGGTGTTTTTCCAAGATTTCATTTAACTCAAAATTTCTTTGTTGTTTGGTAATATTGACTAAATTAACATTTTTAATTTTTGAATAAAAGCTACCAATTGTATTTCTAATTTCGTCTAAAGGTATTGTTTTAGTTTCTCTTCTTCTACCGAAAATTTTTTTTGAATTAAGATCAATTTCGGTATTTTTATTAATTTTAATTTGTTCTTCATTATTTTGTAAAGAGCTAGTATTCAAGATATCATCTTTTAATTTTTTTGTTTTTTCTAAGTTATTAGGATCAGTATTAATTGTTTTAAATTCATTTGAAATTTTATCAAATTTATTTGAACTATAATTTTTATTATTACTTAAATCGAGATTTAATCCAGTAAATTTACTAGTTTTATCTTCTTTTTTTTTATTTAGCGAAGTAAATGAAGTATTTAATTTTATAGGATCCCTAACAGACTCTAAAATTGCAGTTATAGGAGTTTTATCATTTTTGATTGTGTCTATTTTTTTTTCAGATTTGTGATCTTCTTTTTCAATTTTTACCTTTATTTTTAGGTCCAATCTTTTTTTGTCTAGCTTTTTTATTATCAAATCATTATTTAATCTTACAATGATTTCTTTTCCATTCTTAATCTTATTTTCAGTAATGATTATCTCTTTATAATCTGCTTTTCCAGAATTCTGAAAAGTTTCATTTAATTTTATTTCTGGAAGTTTTTCATTAATTTCTTCTGAAATAAATAGCTCATCATTTTCATCTACAATTTTTATTTTAGATAAAGTATTTCTTCTGTCATTTCTTTTTATTAACAGAAATTCTGATAGATATTTTTCTTCTTCATGAATATTATTTCCGTTATATGTATTAAGGATATCGGTTTTATCATTAAGAGTCTCATTATTTAATTTATTCCTTAAATTATCAAATTTGAGATCTTTAAACGAAAATTTTAATTCATCATGGTTTAAAGAAATATTTTTAACGCTTTCTTTATTCATTATTTTGTCTTTGTCCAATTTTTCTTGTATGAAATTGTTATTTTCCCCTTCTTTCAAATTATTTAAGTTAGAAATTCTAAATAGTTTATTTTTTTCTTCATCTTTATCTTTCTTTTTATCGGATTTGTTATTTAATTTTGCTGAAACTCTTTCAAAAAAAATTTTTTCAAAATTCTTTTCTAAAATATCTTGATTAAAAACCTTTTTGAAAAATTCTTTTTCTCCTAAGCTAAAATTCTTATTCAAACCAAAATTTCGATATTTTTCATTTATAGTCATATTACTCAATATTTCATACATTATAACACTTCCAAGTGAATGTCCAATAATAGAAACATTTCCTTTAAAATTTCTTCTGTATTTTTTCACCAAATGATAATAAGAGTTTATTTGACTGACAACATCATTAATAATTTTATATTTATTTCTTTCAGACATAAATTGCATAAGATCCAAAGGAACATTCTGTATAAACATTTTAGGGAATTTGCTTTTATTATTTTTATTAACTAAATCATTAAAATTTTCTTTTTCTCTCTCATTTAACGGAGTTTTCCAATCAATCATTCTAAAATGTAAACTGCTTGAGAATTTAGGATTATCTTTTTCATATAAAATTTCCACCATTAATTTTATTCTCTCATTCAATATTTTTTTCAAATTTTCTTCAGATTGACCTATACCATGGACTATAAAGATTAATATTTCTTCTGGTTCTTCTGGGATGAAATTTGAGAAATTATAATTTTTATTTTTTTCGCTATTAAAATCTAACTTATGTTCGTGGAGAATAGTATATTCATCATTAGTGAAGATTCCTTTTCTAATATTTTCAGAAAATGAAGGATGAGGGATTAAATAATTATAATAATTCAGAAATTCTAATTCCTCTTCTGAAGTTTGTTTATTGTTTAAACAATAATTTTCTGAATCGCTTTCTACGCTTTTTTCTGTTTCAGTATGAAAAAAATTGTGTGGATCTGATAGATTGTTAGTGATATTATTGCAGTTTTTTAATATATTTCTATTTGAAGGGGTAATGTTTTTACACTGGCTTGTTTTATCGGAATCCATAGATTTTTAGTATTTATAAAATTCTGTTAAATATTAATAAAATTACGACAATTAAAATGTTATGATAAACTCAGCTTCATCTTATAAATGGAATATTAATAAAAACATACTATTATAATTTTTTTTAAATGAATTATTTTCATTTCGATTCCTTTTTGTAATTTGTAGAGTTTTAATAATAGAATGAAACTAATAACAACTAAGGGCATATTTAAGGATTATGAAAAACTTCATTTTATGTAAAAAAATTAAGAGAATTTTTATATTTTTTGACATCAATAAACTTCAAATTTCTCAGAGTAAATTAATTTTTATTTTATATTGGTTTACTATTTTTAAATATTAATCAAAAATTATTCGCAAATAGAACTTCTAAAAATTATAGGATATCATCGAACATACTTGTATCTATTCCTTCATCTTTATCTTTTATATAATGTTGAGAAGTGAGTTTATAATTCAAAATTGAATGATTCAATATATTTATTTTCATATCCATCGATATACTTTCAGACTAAAATTTTTATATTAGAAACAAATAAAATTTTATTCTATGTAATTTAAGAATTTTACATTTAATTTAGCAATTGATTGTTTAATATTGTTGACGCTAGAAGTGTCACTGACTGCTTTAGATGTAGATTCGAATTTACCATTATTATCAGATATTTTTTCGTCTAAAATATCCAAATCTCTTTGAAGTTTTTCTACTTTGTCTCTGATTAAATTATATTCTTCTAATTGATCAGTAGTTTCTTTTTGCCTTCCTTTATAATCCGATATCTATTAAGTTTGATAATAATTAAAACTTTTTTTATGCATTAAAAATATTCGATTAAACAATCATAATTACAATATTCATAAAATTTTTTGAAATTAGAGACTCCTTTTTGGAAATTTTTTCTAAACTTCTATCAATATCATGAGATAAGTTTTCTAAAATTCCCCTGCAGTCAGGAATAGACTTTGTTATATTTGTATCAAAATTCTTGATATTTTCAAGGTGACCTCTCCATTCAGCATTATTTAAATTGAAATTATTATAGTCAAATTTTAATTTTGATGAAACCTTTTCAACTTCTCTTTGCCATTCTTCTGCAGGAATATCTGAAGTTAAAATATTCGACATTAATTCTTTTTCTTCTTCTTCATCTTTTTTATCTCCTGTATCTTTTGCCTTGTCTCCAAAATCAATTTCCATATTGATCAAGTCAGGCGATTCTTCTTCAATATCGACCATATTACCTCCTTTATCACCCTTGTCGTTACTAAAAATTTTTGGATTAAATCATATTATTTTTATTAGAATTTTTAAAAAAAGAGTAAGGAACAAATAATATACATCTAGTAATTTTAATATTTTTAAAATATGTATAGAGTAATTAAACGATTAGTTAAAAAGAAAAAATTATAATCTAAAGACTTATATTGAGTATTTTTTAATTATTTCTGGAATATAAACTCCTTACTCTCTATCAGTACGTAATTTTTTGAAATTGAATCTTTTCCTCTCTAAAGCTTTTTCAATTAATTTAGATAAAACGATGCAAATATGATCCCCATATCCCTATTCAATGAATTTATTTTAAAAAAAGATATTATATTAAAAATGAAAAATGAATTTGTATTTAGTATTTGAAAGTTTTAAAAAAATACAGTTCTTAGTTTATTTGGCGCAACATCAACATTAATCCCAGCATTTTTCATCTCTGAAAGAATATTATTGGCCATTGTATTCGGATCATCATATTTTTTATCGCCTTGGATAGAAATGCCACATAAAGACAAAAGCCAAATAGATAAAGAACTAAAGTAAATGAATTGTTCTCCTGGATTTGTGGATTTTGTTGCAAAATAATTTCTCGATAAAGGGCGATGTCCTCTATTTATTTTTATTTTGTAAATTTTACTTCACTCTAGAAAAGTTAACTTCATAGTCCAATAATTTTAATTTATCTAAAATATCTTCCATTAGAATTAATGGATCTATATCCATATCTCCACTGTTATCTTCTTTTTTGTTGTTTTCTTCCATTTACTTATTAATTGTTATTTGAAAAATGATTTTTGAATTTCTAATATTCAAACAAATATTTAAAGATTATATTTAATTTAACTCTTTAACGAAATTAAAATATATGAAGAGAATTGTAAAGCTATAAAATAATACTTTTTTCGGGAATTAAAAATAAAAGCATAATCAACACTTATCATTTAATTTAATTAACTGAATAAATCATTTTATTTAAAATAATTTATCATCACCAATAAAATAAATGAAATTGATTTATTTTATAGCTATATTATTTTTAAGAGTTATTATTTAGTTGAAATTAATCAAATGATTTTTAAAAAACTAAAAGATAAGAAAAATAAATAATTTGATTATTTCTAAATAAATATTCTCGTTGAAACAATTCATTTTAAACAAAATATAGAAGAAAAATAAAAAATTTTTAATTAACTAAAGAAATTTATGTACAAAATAAATGACTTTTATGAATCAAATTTTAAATGGAAAAATTAAAAATTACATAATTGAGTTTTAAAGAAAATAATTATTTTATAAAAATTTAAATTAAATAATAAACTAAAATCATCACAAATATATTTTTTAATTTATTTAAATACGAAAAACATTCTTTTTCCACTTCTGAGCTCAGGATTATTCCACACATAAGATAAAAATTGGAAATATGAAGAATAAATTAATCAAATTTCATAGACTGAACATTTTTACTTTTAACTTCACCACTTTGTGCTCCTCGAGGGAAATGCTGATTTTCTTTAAATTCATAATAAACAGAAAAAACAAGATGTAATGCTTCAATCAAACTTCTTTCATCGTTTAATTTATGAAGAGGAACATCAAGCATATTACATATAATTTTTGCATAACTATCAGTAGGCATATTAATATTTCCATCTGGGAAGTCAAGATCCTTAAATAAATTTTCCATTCTATCTGGCCAAACTTGCATAAGGCTCTCAACATCTGGCATATTTTTTGAATAAGAAACATTTGAAGACATTTTTTTTTGATGCAATTCACTTATTGAGTCAATCCAAGATTGAATTTCTTTAGGTTTTTTTTCTGCATTGTCTACGGTTTTGATTATCAAATTAGGATTAATGTTTTTGTTTTTTCCTGTATAGGATAAATCTAAAGAAAAAATTACTGGGTCAACACCATTTATTGTAGGCTCATCTAAAACAGAGAGTCCGAGTTCTTCAAGCTGGTTATCAGGTCGATTAATTTTCAGAAAAGCGTCAACTTCACCGATACTTGGTATGAAATTTGGAATAAAAGGTTTCATTTTCGTATCTAGTTTGTTTTCATTTGGTTTAAATCTAAATGAAAAAGAATTAAATTTGAATAAAAACATGATATAATTGATTTAGTGAAGAATTTATATAATTTTAAAAATAATTTTTTTTTTTTTTAAAATTTATTTTAAAACCTTTTGTTAATGGTAAAATTTTGTTTTAATGTAATTCAATTTCGCATTGAAGATAAGGAAAAAAGGAGTATTTTATAATTTAAAGTATTTTTAATTATGAAATCTAATTAAAAGTAAAAAATTTCAGTAAAATATTTTAGATTATTAAAAATTTACTAAATACTTTACTTTGACATAATAGTTAGTAATTCTTTGACATCAGCTCCGAGATTTGGTAGATTATAAAATTCAGATGTGTCAAATTTGGGCAATTCTTTTAAATTGCTAGAAGGTTGGGCCTGATATGCATTTTGAGGGTTTCTATCATAATATTCTTCTTCTTCCTCTTCCTCTTCTTCTTCTGATTTTTCCTTTTCTTTAGTTTCAGAAGCCTTTGAATTTTTGGTAATATCATTTTCATTCTCAACTATTTAAAATATAAAAATTTAGTCCATCGATTCAATAAAGGAAAATTTAGTTTTCATTTGTTTTAATTTTCTTTAAAAATAATATCTATTTTTAATCACCATCAAAAACAATATCATAATGTTCATTTTTAATAGCCTTTCCATGTATTGCTTTGTCTTTATTTTTATTATCATCTTTTCCGCTCTAGAAAATTTAAAATATTGGAATTGCGTAAAAAGAAATTTTATTTTAATTTTCTTAGAATTATCATTTATTAATTATTTTTAAATTCATATCATACATCATCTTCATTTCCTTTGTTATAATATGTATCTATATCATCATCTTCATAACTTTTGTTTTGATTTGAATCCATTTTTATTTTGATAATTATTTAAAATAAGTTTTAATATTTCCTTCAAAAAATAAAAGGAAATATTAATATATAAACCTAAAGGAATTTTTGAATTTGTAAAATTTATAAATAAAAAGTTTTTTAATTTTTAGTAATAAATTAAATTAGAAAAAAACTTAAAAGTTATAATGGAAAAAGAAAATACAAAAAACACAAATAAAGATAGTGACTGGGAAACTGAAGAAGAAGATTATATTAGATTGAAAATTGATAATATTTTTCAAGTAAAACAAAAGATTAATACATTTGGAAAAACTAAATTAATGAAAGTGAAGAAAATGGATAAAGATAATTATAAAAGAATAACAAAATCAAATGAATATTTAAATGAATGTGTTTATCCAAATATTCGTTTATTACAGCCAACAAAATTTAAAAAAGATTGTATTAATTCAGAAACAAAAAAATTTGAGGAATTTAATAGTAGTAAAATTACTATTATTCAGAGATAAAATTTTTTATAATTCATTTAAGATATTTATATTAATAACAATAAATTTTCTAATTAAAAATGAAGATGAATTATTGGGAAATTTGAATAATCTAAATCATTTGCTTTTAAATAAAGAGGTTTTTAATGTATGTAAGAAACCTGAAATTGGTTCCCTTATGATTTTTGAAATTTTAAAAACAACTGAAGAAAAAAATATTCAAGAAAGTGCTCTAAATTCAGATTTTATTGATTCCAAACCATCTAAAGATAGACAAAGTATCTTAAAATAAAATAAGGATTATTTGATTATATATTTTTTTGTTAAAAACATATGTAAAATATTTTTAAGCTCAAATTAAAAATTTTCGAAAGATGAGAATTTGAATAATTGTTCTGAGAATCAAGAAGTTGAGCTCAAAGGTGTTAGTACTGATTTTTATGATGCAACAACGAAAGTTCTTTTACCCAAAAAAAAACTTTTAGAATATTTATTAGAAAATCAAGATAAAATTTTAGGAGATATTGAAAATAAAAACAGTCAAATTATTATAAAAGGTATAAATGAGACTTTAAATAACAATAATAATGAAATTATTGAAGAAATATGCAATAACAAACAAGGAATTAAAAAGAAAAAAAACACTTTAATTAATGAAAATTTTTCATCAAATCCCTTATCTAGAATCGAACAATCCTATAATAATTTAAATAATAAAAATGATAAATCCAATCAAGATTTTAAAGATGAAGATAAATTAAGAAATTCAAATAAATTTCCTAAGAATTATTTTAAAAATTGTAACAATATTATTACTGATATGATTAATACTGACGCAGTTCAAATAACAGACATGTTTGAAAATATTAAAAATAATAATGATTATGAAGATTGCAATATAAGTTTAAATGAAGGATACAGTGAATCAATTGAAAATTTAGAATATTCGTTCGATGAAAATAAAGATAAAGCATTTAGAAAAAATTTTATTAATTATAAACAGAAAAGTTCAGAAAATAATGTTGAAGATACATGTTCAGATTTGATGCTTATTAAAAATTCTGAATTTATTGCAAGAAAAAGAAAAAATAATTCTCTTAAAAATAAAAATTGTAAAAATAATGAAGATTTAAATTTAGATAAAAAAGAAAAATTGTATCATTTAAATCCTATTGAAAATGAAAATATATTTCATATGACTAATAATTATATTTATGATGATGAAAATTATAAAAATTTAGAAAAAAGAAAAATTATCCGTAATAATGGACCAAATACTAAGAGAAAAAAAAGAAAAAAATTTAATTATAAGAAAAATTCGACAATAATTGAAATAAAAAAGATTAATTAAATATTTTTATTTGATTTTAACCCTAAATATTCCATAAAATCTTTTATAAAAATATAGTGTGCAAATTAAGTATTATGATTAAATTATATAGAAATTATTTTTTTAAATTTTTCGCAGTAAATGAATAAAATAATTAACTAATCAAGTTTTTAAATTTAAAGACATTAAGAATTAAAAGACTTTTATGAATAAATATTTAAATAATTATAAAATATAATGATAAATGTAGTTTATTTTCAAAATAAATTATATATCCTGAATGGATTGACAATTAAATAGAAAAGTTTTATAAAATATCTTAATTTACACTCAATTTCATCTAATCCTACAAGCCTCAAAACAAACTGTTTAGTTATTTTTATTTTATAATTACATTTTTACCGCACTTAAAAATCTCTTCAATTCTAATCTTTTTATATTTACAAAAGAAACATTAAGCATTTTTATTTTTTCTGATTATCTTAATTTTGATTTAAAACTTCAATATTTATGATTCTACAAAATTTATATCTTCCTTTTCATTGCTTTCGAATTTATTATCTTCATAAATTATATTTAAATCTTGGTTTGAAGTAAAAAACCTTGAAAAATTATTAGTATTGCAATTTGTGTTGAGCTTTGTACAGCAATTATTACTAGAAAGATTTGCTTTTATATTATTATTGTTATTATTTATTGTATTTTGTTCTAATAAAATTGAATTAGTATAGTTTCTTTCGTAATTTCCAAACAAATTAATATTATTTGCACTTATATTATTGGAATCAGAAACAGCAAAAGATGAAAAAGTAGGAGTTTTATTCAAGGAAGAATTTTTGCTGTTTTCTAATTTTATTTTCGAAAAATCCAATTCACTACGATTAAAAATATCTTTATATAAAATAGGATTTGAATCTAAAATCTTATTAAGAAGAAAATTGTCTAATTCTGTAAAATTGTCATTAACATTGTAAAGATTATTAGCTATATTAGCTTGAATCGTATTGTTTGTTAAACTTTCATTTAAAGTTTGAATATTATTTGAAACAGAATTTTTATTGTTTAAATAATTTGAATTAAAATTTATGTTATTATTCAAATTATTATTTAAGTTGACTAAATTTTTATTAGTTTGCGCTTTTAAATATTTTAAATTATTTAAAGTTTTTTGTAAAGAGCCTATAGTTCCATTACTTGAAGAATTGTTATTCGAACTGAAATACATTCTTGAAGAGTGCATAAAGGATGATTTTTGATAAGATGGAATACTTGACATACTTGAATTATTTAAATTTGGGTTGATATATATTATATTATTGCTTATATTTGTTGATAAATTATTGTTTTTATTATATACTCCATTGATTTTTATTGTCTTATTTTTGAAAAATTTTGTTAGAATTTGGAAACTCTTAGAGAGATTATTAAATAATCTATAATTTATTCAAGTATTTTATTGTAAATTTATTTTATGCTTAAATTTTTCGAATTTTCGAAAAAAATTAATTGAATTATTTATAATTCTAAAACATATATAAAATATTTTTAAAAGAAAATAAAAAAAATTAAAAAATAATCATTACAAGAATTTAATAAAAATTTTTGAATCTTCAAATGAAATTTGAAAGGAATTAAATAAAACCAGTTAGAATATTACTTAATATGTTTAAAAAAATTCTTTGATGAATTATAATATAATATGCAAATAATTAAAATAATATTACTTATTTGTTTTTCCTGTTTGAGTTAAATCTTTAAATCCCAAAAAATCAATGACTCTCAGCCATAGGTTTTTAGAGAGTTTGTTTATATAATTAATTTTGTCGAATTTTGATTTATCTATTCGAATAATATTTGGATTCTTTAAACTTATAAATTTTTTATTATTCAGATTATTATTATCCCCAGATTTATTTCCATCAATGATAATAAGTTTTTTAGCTCTTAAACAAGCACACCCCATTTATTCGTAATAAAGTTTAAAAGTTTAAAATATTGTTAAAGTTCTGTTTAATAATATAATTTGAAGATGTTAATTTGTTCAAGAAATATTAAGCTTTGTTTTAGTGTATTTTTTTTATAAAACAATTAAATTCCTTATTTGTTTTATTTGAATTTTATTTATTGTTTTTTATTTTGGGAATTTTTTATTTCAGACAAATTTAATTATTTGAAATATTTTTATAAAGATGATTTATTTCGGGGAT
>Ga0194116_10006716_pt1 | contig 12167 bp, 9 predicted proteins | sample TA2MahsurfametaG_4_FD_148617 | JGI IMG/M metagenome (GOLD analysis project Ga0194116, IMG submission 148617) | Freshwater microbial communities from Lake Tanganyika, Tanzania - TA2015008 Mahale S9 surface | ecosystem: Environmental > Aquatic > Freshwater > Lake | place: Tanzania: Lake Tanganyika... | reverse complement strand
CGCTCGGATCTTTACCGTTGAGATAATTTTCCATGATCTTTTCATCCTGATCAACAACTTTTTCTACTAATTCTTTTCTATATTTATCGGCCTGCTGCTTAAGATCTTGAGGAATTTCTACATAATCAAATTTCGCTCCAAGTGATTCGTCTTGCCAAATTACCCCTTTCATTTTGACCAAATCAACAACGCCTTTAAATGTATTTTCAATACCAATTGGTAATTGCATAACAACTGGATCTGCACCTAATCTTTCTTTGATCATATCCACGCACATGAAAAAGTTTGCTCCAGTCCTGTCTAATTTATTTACAAAGCAAACTCTTGGAACTTTATATTTGTCAGCCTGACGCCAAACAGTCTCTGATTGCGGTTCAACTCCTGCTACACCATCAAAGACAGCAACTGCACCATCTAAAACTTTCAAAGACCGCTCAACTTCAATAGTAAAATCCACATGTCCTGGAGTATCTATAATATTTATTCTATGATCTTTCCAAAAACAGGTAGTTGCGGCTGAGGTAATTGTAATTCCTCTTTCTTGTTCTTGCTCCATCCAGTCCATCGTAGCAGCACCATCATGTACCTCACCAATTTTATGAGCTTTACCTGTATAATATAAAATTCGCTCTGTAGTAGTTGTCTTCCCAGCATCTATATGTGCAGCGATTCCTATATTTCTATATTTTTCAATTGGATATCTATCGTTCATACAATTACCATCTAAAATGAGCAAAAGCTTTGTTAGATTCTGCCATTTTATGTGTATCCTCTCTTTTTTTTATTGCTGAACCCTTATTAGATGCGGCGTCCATTAATTCTTTTACAAGTTTATCATGCATACTTTTGTCAGTTCTTTTTCTTGCAGCGTCAATGATCCAACGTATAGATAAAGCCTGTGCTCGATCAGCTTTTACATCAACTGGAACTTGGTAAGTTGCTCCTCCAACTCTTCTAGATTTTACTTCAAGATTTGGTTTAACATTTTTAATCGCATCATTAAAAATTTTGATTGGATCATCTTTTGTTTTTATTTTTAATATATCGAGAGTTTTATAGAGAATTTTCTCTGCAACAGTCTTTTTTCCTTCATACATTAAAGAATTCATAAATTTTGTAATAACTTTAGACTTGTAAACTGGGTCTGGTGTTACATCCCTTTTTATTTGTTTTCTTCTGCGAGACATATTTTATTTTGGTTTTTTAGCTCCGTACTTAGACCGTTGTTGCCTCATTTTAGTAACCCCTTGAGTATCTAAAACACCTCTCACAGTATGATATCTAACACCTGGTAAATCCTTTACTCGTCCTCCTCTTACAAGAACAACGGAGTGTTCTTGTAAATTATGACCTTCACCAGGGATATAGCTTGTAACTTCATATCCATTTGAAAGTCTAACTCTTGCAACTTTTCGAAGCGCCGAATTCGGTTTTTTTGGTGTAGTAGTATAAACTCGTGTGCAAACACCTCTTTTTTGAGGGCAAGACTCTAGAGCAGGAACTTTGTTCCTAACTTTTGGCTTTTCTCTTCCTCGTCTTACGAGTTGATTAATTGTTGGCATAAATTTTATTACTTTTAGGGAAGAAATAAGAAGACCTTAGTTCGGTAGTTGTTTAAGACATTAAAGATCTTACTTGCTACCTTAAAAGTTGGCGCATAATACTTAAAAAGTTGTAAAGGTCAAATTTACAAGCTAAGATTAAACGGTAATTTTCTTTGACAAATAGGGACTATTTTATTGGTGCTTCAGCTTTTTCAATTTCCTTAAGCTTAGTATTTTGAAGATCTAAATCTCTCTCTTGAGCTACTTTTGAATACTTAAAGGTGCTATGACCTGTTCCTGCTGGAATTAATCTACCAACAATCACATTTTCTTTAAGACCATGGAGAGTATCAATTTTTCCTCTAATAGCTGACTCAGTTAAAACTCTTGTTGTTTCTTGAAATGAGGCTGCTGAGATGAATGACTTTGTTTGAATGGATGCTTTTGTAATACCAAATAAAACTGGTTCAAGTTGAGCTTGTTTTTTCCCTTCACCCTTAAGTTTGCTGTTTAGATCTTCAGCATCCATTTTTTCAACAATTTCGCCTGCCAAAAATGGGGTGTCACCTGAAGATTTAATTTCAACTTTTTTAAGCATTTGCCTAACAATGACCTCTATATGCTTATCGTTAATTATAACTCCTTGTAATCTGTAAACTTCTTGTACTTCATTGATGAAATAATTAGCAAGAGCCTCAACGCCAAGAATTCTAAGAATGTCATGTGGTGCTGGACTGCCATCAAGCAAGTATTCGCCTTTTTTTATTTCCTCTCCTGGGTTGAAATTAACCTGCCTTCCTTTTGGAATTAAATAAATTGACTCTTCGCCATTTTTAGATTTTATAGAAATCTTTAATTTTCCTCTAACCTCTTTTCCAAATTCTATTTTCCCATCATTTTCAGCAATTATTGCTCCATCTTTAGGCTTCCTTGCTTCAAATAATTCTGCGACCCTTGGAAGACCTCCAGTTATATCTTTTGTCTTTGAGGTTGCCTTGGGTAGTCTTGCGAGAACGTCTCCTGCACTAATTTTGTCACCATCCTCAACTGAAAGAATAGTCTCTGGAACAAGATAGTATCTTGCCTCATTATCATCAGCTTTTTTCACAACCTTACCTTTACCATCTCGAAGAGTAATTCTCGGTTTTAAATCAATATTTTTTGATTGAGATCTCCAGTCTAAAACTACCTTTGTGGATATTCCAGTAGCTTCGTCAACTATATCTGTAATTGAAGCACCCTCAATTAGATCAACAAAATTTGCAATACCCTCTGTTTCCGCAATTACAGGTAAAGTATAGGGGTCCCACTCACAAAGTTTTTGATTTTTTTTAATATCTTGATCATGCTTAGCAAATAATTTTGCTCCGTAAGGAATTTTGTACATTGCAACATTTGTTCCGTTTTTTTCAATTGTAATTTCTGTATTTCGTCCCATAACAATTAACTGTTTGCTAGAATCTTCAATTAAATTTTTATTAGATATTTTTAAAACTCCATCTGATGGAGATACAATTGAGGAGTCTTGTTTAATTTGTGCGGTACCTCCAACGTGAAAGGTTCTCATGGTAAGCTGAGTACCGGGCTCACCAATTGATTGAGCAGCTATCATGCCAACACACTCGCCTATAGATACCAATCTTCCTCGCGCAAGGTCTCTTCCATAGCAAGTAACACAAATTCCATCATTAGCTTCGCAAGTTATTGGTGAATAAACATCAATAGATTTTACTCCTGCAGAATCCATTAAATCACATTCTTTTTCCTCAATTAACTGTTTAGCTTTAACGATTATATCGCCTGTATTTGGAGCTTTAACATCTTTTGCAGCAACCCTCCCAAGTGCTCTTTCTGTTAAACTTACTATGATATTTCCGCCCTCAATAATCTCGTGAATATTAATGAACTTCTTAGTTCCACAAAATTTGGTTTTAACAATAACGTCCTGAGCAACGTCGCATAATCTTCTAGTTAAATATCCTGAATTTGCAGTTTTTAATGCAGTATCTGCAAGTCCCTTTCTAGCACCATGCGTTGATGTAAAATACTCTAGAACAGTTAATCCCTCCTTAAAGTTTGAGATAATTGGCGTTTCAATAATTTCGCCTGATGGTTTGGCCATCAAACCTCTCATACCTGCTAATTGTTTCATTTGAGCCGCTGAACCTCTGGCACCAGAGTCAGCCATCATGAAAATTGAGTTAGTCTTAATAGACCCATCTTTATCTGTTTTAGGAGTTGAAATAATTTTCATCATTTCGCCTGCAATTCGATCGGTACACTTAGCCCATTGATCAACAACTTTATTATATTTCTCTCCTTTTGTTATAAGACCCTCAGAATACTGATTTTCATACTCTTCAACCATTTTTTTTGTATCTAATACTATTTGATCTTTTGTCTCTGGTATTACTAAATCATCTTTACCAAAAGAAATTCCTGCCTTAAAAGCATTTTCAAAACCTAAAAACATTAGTTTATCACAGAAAATTACAGTTTCTTTTTGACCACAATACCTAAATATAACGTCGATTAATTCTGAAATTTGTTTTTTTGTTAAAAGTTTATTTACCATATCAAAAGTAATTTTATGATGCTTAGGTAAAATGTTAGCTAGTAAAAATCTTCCAACACTGCTTTGATAACTTTTAAAAATTTTATTTCCTTTTTCATCTACAGTTTCAAATCTGGATGCAATTTTTGAATGAATATTAATGATTTTACTTTCTAAACCTTGTTTAATTTCATCTATATCTGCAAAGTAACCTAAAGATTTACTATCAGCTGCACCAAAAAATTGTGACAAATAATATAAACCAAGAACCATATCCTGCGATGGAACAATAATTGGCTTTCCATTTGATGGGCTAAGAATATTATTTGTAGACATCATTAATACTCTTGCCTCAAGTTGAGCCTCTAAACTAAGTGGAACATGAACAGCCATTTGGTCCCCATCAAAGTCAGCATTGAAAGCAGCACAGACAAGCGGATGCAATAAAATTGCTTTTCCTTCAATCAAGATTGGTTCGAAAGCTTGAATTCCAAGACGGTGTAAAGTTGGTGCTCTATTTAATAGAACTGGGTGTTCTCTCACTACTTCTTCTAATATGTCCCATACTTCAGATCTTTCTTTTTCAACTATTTTTTTTGCTTGTTTAATGGTTGTTGCAAGTCCGAGTTTATCTAACTTTGCATAAATAAATGGTTTAAATAATTCTAATGCCATTTTTTTTGGAAGACCGCACTGATGTAACTTTAATTCAGGTCCAGCAACTATTACTGACCTTCCGGAGTAGTCAACACGTTTACCGAGAAGGTTTTGTCTAAATCTTCCTTGCTTACCTTTAAGCATGTCAGCCAAAGATTTAAGGGGTCTTTTTCCTGTTCCGGTGATAACTCTTCCTCGTCTACCGTTATCAAATAACGCATCGACAGCCTCTTGAAGCATACGTTTTTCATTTCTTACTATTATATCTGGGGCTCTTAACTCCATTAACCTTTTTAACCTGTTATTTCGATTAATAACTCTTCGATAGAGATCATTTAAATCTGAGGTCGCAAATCTTCCTCCATCAAGCGGAACTAGAGGTCTTAACTCTGGCGGAATAACCGGCACTACTGTTAAAATCATCCACTCAGGTTTATTTCCAGAATGAATAAAATTTTCAATCAACTTAAGTCTTTTAATTATTTTTTCTTCTGTTACCTTAGATGTTATGGTCTTAAGAATTTCTCTTAACTTATTTCTATCCGCTTCAAGATTAATGCTTGATAAAACATCTCTTATGGCTTCTGCGCCTATGCCTGCTGTAAATTGATCTTCACCATATTTTTCTTGTGCACTTATAAGATCCTCTTCAGTTAGTAATTGATTTTTTTTAAACTCAGTAAGGCCTGGTTCAATAACTATAAAATTTTCAAAGTATAAAACTTTTTCTAAATCTTTAAGTTTCATATCCATTGCTAGTGCAATTCTGCTTGGAAGTGACTTTAAAAACCAAATATGTGAAACTGGGGTTGCAAGCTCTATATGTCCCATTCTTTCTCTTCGGACATTTGCCTTTGTTACTTCTACACCGCACTTTTCACAAATAATTCCTCTAAATTTCATTCTTTTATATTTACCGCATAAACACTCGTAATCCTTTACGGGGCCAAATATTCTTGAACAAAATAATCCGTCCTTTTCAGGTTTAAAAGTTCTATAATTAATCGTTTCAGGTTTTTTAATTTCTCCAAATGACCAAGATTTAATTTTATCAGGACTCGCAAGAGAAATTTTAATATTATTAAAATTATCTTTATTAATATTTTTTTTAAATAAATTTGTGAGCTCTTTACTCATATTAACTTGTTAATTCGATGTTTAGACCTAAAGATCTTATTTCTTTTACTAAAACATTAAATGACTCTGGAATGCCAGACTCAAAATCATCGTCTCCTTTTACAATTGTTTCATAAACTTTTGTTCTACCTGCAACATCGTCAGATTTAATTGTTAAAATTTCTTGTAATGTATAAGCTGCACCATATGCTTCAAGCGCCCAAACTTCCATTTCTCCAACTCTTTGACCACCAAATTGGGCCTTTCCTCCAAGTGGCTGCTGAGTAACTAAGCTGTATGGTCCTGTGGATCTAGCGTGAATCTTATCATCGACCATGTGAGCTAATTTAAGCATATAAATGATTCCAACCGTTACAGGTCTGTCGAATTTTTCGCCAGTTCTTCCATCATAAAGCGTTGTCTGTCCACTTTCTGGAAGTCCGCTAAATTTTAAAATATCAGTTACATCTTTTACACTTGCACCGTCAAATACTGGAGTTGCCATAGGAACTCCTTCAGATAAATTATTTGAAAGTTCTATAAATTCATCTTTTGAAAGCTTTTCTATTTCGGTGCTGACTTCGCCTTCATAAACCTTAGAAACGTAAGTCCTCAAATCATCCAATTTAGACTGTTTTCTCTGAACATCTTCTAATAATTTTTTAATTTTTAAACCCATCTCTGAGCAAGCCCATCCAAGATGAGTTTCTAAAATTTGACCAACGTTCATACGACTTGGAACACCCAATGGATTTAGAACAATATCAACTTGTCTTCCATCTTCCATGTATGGCATATCTTCTGCAGGAACTATTCTGCTAATAACACCCTTGTTACCATGTCTTCCTGCCATCTTGTCCCCAGCCTGCAGTTTTCTTTTTGATGCAACCAAAACTTTGATCATCTTCATAACGCCAGGCAATAATTCATCACCTTCTTGAATTTTATTTACTTGATCTTCAAATCTAGTTTGTATGTCACTTTTTGCTTTTATAAACTGTTCTTTTATTTTAACTAAATCTGATAAAATTTTGTCATTTTCTACTTTGAGCTTTAAGAGCTCATTTGCAGTTATGGATGACAAATTTGAATAATCCAATAGAGTTCCAGATTCTAGGGATTTATATGTTTCTATAATCTTAGTTCCACTTAAAATATTAATTATTCGATCTTTAATATTTGACTCTAAAATTTCCTCTTCGGCGCTTCGATCGTTTTGCACTGCTTCAATTTCAGATCTTTCAATTGACAATGCTCTCTCGTCTTTTTCAATACCATGCCTATTTAAAATTTTAACATCTATGACAACACCTGGTGTTCCTGAAGGCATTTTTAATGAAGTATCTCTTACATCTATAGCTTTTTCACCAAAAATTGCTCTTAAAAGTTTTTCTTCAGCACTTACCGGGGAGTCTCCCTTAGGTGTTACCTTGCCAACTAAAATATCTCCAGCTTTTACTTCTGCGCCTACATAGACTACTCCAGACTCATCAAGATTTATTAAATTTTCTTCAGCTGTATTAGGAATATCTCTTGTGATTTCTTCGGGTCCAAGTTTGGTATCTCTTGCCATAACGCTGTACTCTTCAATATGAATTGAAGTAAATACGTCATCGGTTACACACCTTTCGGATATAAGAATTGAATCTTCAAAATTATAACCTCTCCAGGGCATGAAAGCTACAAGCACATTTTTTCCAAGCGCTAGTTCTCCAAATTGTGTTGCTGGACCATCTGCAATAACATCACCTTTTTTAATTTTGTCACCAACTTTTGCTAATGGTCTTTGATTAATACATGTATTTTGATTTGATCGATTAAATTTACTTAGATTGTAAATATCTACCGCAGATTTTGTAAAATCTTTTTCTTCTGAAACTCTTACAACAATTCTCTTACCATCAATTCTATCAATTACTCCATCTCTTCTCGCTACAATTGTTGCTCCTGAGTCAATTGCTACTTCTTTTTCTATGCCTGTTCCTACATGTGGTGACTCTGTCTTAATTAGTGGTACAGCCTGCCGCATCATATTAGATCCCATTAATGCTCTATTCGCATCATCATTTTCTAAAAAAGGTATTAAAGCTGCAGCAACTGAAACAACCTGTTTTGGCGAAACGTCCATAAAATCAACGTTTTCAGGTTTTGAAAGTTCAAATCCCAAATCTTTTCTGCAAGAAACCAAATCGTCTTCGAATGTATTATCTTTTTTTAATTTAGAGTTTGCTTGAGCAATAGTATATTTCCCCTCATCCATTGCTGACAAGTAATGAATGTCCTTTGTTACTTTTCCATTAACAACTTTTCTGTACGGACTTTCAATAAAACCATACTTGTTGACTCTTGAATATGTTGCAAGACTATTAATTAAACCAATATTTGGTCCCTCAGGAGTTTCGACAGGACAAATTCTTCCATAATGAGTTGGATGTACATCTCTTACCTCAAAGCCAGCTCTTTCTCTGTTTAAACCACCAGGACCAAGTGATGATACTCTTCTTTTGTGAGTTATTTCCGAAAGTGGATTTGTTTGATCCATGAATTGCGAAAGTGGAGATAGACCAAAAAATTCTTTCATGCACGCAGCTATTGGTTTTGAATTTATAAGATCTTGCGGCATCACATTATCGATTTCTAATGATGCCATTTTTTCTTTTATAGCTCTATCCATTCTTATCAGTCCAATTCTGAACTGATTTTCAACAAGTTCACCAACTGATCTCATTCTTCTATTACCCAAATGGTCAATATCGTCTACTTCACCTTTACCATCTTTTAGATTTAACATTTGTTTAACTATTGCAAGTATGTCCTCTTTTCTTAAAACTGTTAGTTTAGGATCTGCGTCTAAGTTCATTCTAGAATTCATCTTAACTCTTCCAGTTTCAGATAAGTCGTATCTAGTCCTTTCGAAAAAAAGATTACCAAATAAATTTTTTGCAGTCTGTGGTGTGGGAGGCTCCCCTGGCCTTAACACTCTGTAAATATCCATGCATGCCTCGTCTTCGTTTAAATTCTTATCAACGGAGAGAGTGTTTCTAAGAAAAGGACCTCTATTTATTCCATCAATATCTAGTAAATAAATGCTCTTAATTTTTAAATCTTTTAGTTTTAAAATTAAATCTTCATTAATTTCATCTCCAGATTCTGCAAAAACTTCTCCAGTTTTTTCACTTATGATGTCATTTGCAATATATTTACCAAAAAGCTCCTCTGTAGATACAATATAACTATTCAAACCATCTTTTTTAAACTTGATAGCTTGAGGATAAAGTATCTTGCTATCTTTTTTCGCAACCACTTTTCTATTATCTGCATTTATTAAATCAAACCTTAATTTGAAGTTTCTAAAGTTTTCTGGAACAAATTTTGTTTTCCAATCATTTTCAGATGTTAAGTCATACTTAATATTATCATAAAATTTGCATAATATGTCATCTCTGTTAATTCCAAGAGCCATCAATAAAGTTGTAACTGGAAGTTTCTTTTTTCTATCAATTCTAAAATTTAAAATATCTTTCGCATCAAACTCAAAGTCTAACCACGATCCTCTATAAGGAATTATTCTGCAACTAAACAGTAGTTTTCCACTAGCATGTGTTTTTCCTTTATCATGATCAAAAAAAACACCTGGACTTCTGTGCATTTGATTTACACAAACCCTTTCTATTCCATTAACAACAAATGTTCCTCTTGATGTCATCAGGGGAATGTCACTCATGTAAACTTCTTGTTCTTTGGCAGACAAAACTTGCTTCGTTTGTTTTTCTTCATCAATATCATAAGCAACTAGTCTAAGAGTTGCTTTTAAAGATGCAGAATAAGTCAGACCTCTTTGTTTACACTCTTCAACTGTATATTTGGGATTTTCAAATCTATAAGAAATATATTCTATTGTTCCAAGACCTGAAAATTCTTCAATTGGAAAAATGTCCCTAAAAACTCTCGTTATTCCAGAGTCACTTTTATCTTCAAGTGTACCTTCTAAAAATTTTCTATATGAGTTTACTTGTACTTCTATTAGATCAGGTATCGATACTATATTTTCTAATTTTCCAAAACTTTTTCTAATTTTTTTTTTATCTGTAAAAGATAATTTCATTAATACACTTTCGGACAAAATTAATTTTCCGAATTAATAAAGTTTAAAATTTACTTAAGTTCTACTTTTGCACCAACTGCTTCGAACTTTTTCTTAACTTCCTCAGCATCTTTTTTGCTAACGCCGGCTTTAAGTTGCTTTGGGGCTCCTTCAACTAAATCTTTGGCTTCTTTTAAACCCAAACCAGTAAACGCACGAACTTCTTTAATAGCACCGATCTTGTTATCACCTGATGATACAAGATTTACTATGAAATCAGTTTTGTCTGCTGCTGCTTCTGTCGCTGCTCCTGCTGCTCCAGCAGCTGGCGCTGCTGCAACTTGTGCCATTGCCTTAACACCCCATTTTTCTTCAAGAGTTTTTGAAAGTTCCGCAGCTTCAACAACAGTTAGTTTTGATAATTCTTCGACAATTTTATTTAAATCAGGCATTTTTTAAAACCTATGAATTATTTTTCAAATTTTTAGCGTGCAGGACATTAACTATTTTTTGACTTGGCGCAAGTAAAATACTTGCGATTTTTTGAGCTGGAGTCGCTAAAATTCCTACAATTTTAGCTCTAGCCTCGGGTAACGTCGGAAGTGTTGCAATATGCATCACATCATTTGGCTCTAAAACTTTCTCATCCATCAAGCCACCTAGAATTTTAAGTTTTTGGTTCAACTTTGAAAAGTCTACTAATGCTTTTGCTAAACTAATTGGATCTTTGGAACATGCTATTGCAGTTGGACCTTGAAAAAATTTTTCAATTTTTTCTGCTCTAGATCCTTTTAACGCAATTTTAGTTATTCTGTTTTTTGTAATTTTTAGAAAACCACCATTCTCTCTCATTTTAGATCTTAATTTTTCTAAATCTTTAACTGTAATACCCTCGTAGTAGTAAACTAGTATTCCAGTATTATTTGAAATTACATCTTTAAGATTATTTACATACTGCGATTTTTGTTCTCTGTTCATACTGCTGCACCCATTTTTAATTTGACTGAAGGACCCATGGTTGTAGAAAGATAAACTGAACTTATGAAATGACCTTTAATTCCAGATGGCTTTTCTTTTGAAACGACTTCATAAACACTATTAAAGTTCTCCTCTAATTTTTTATCATCAAATTTTATTTTACCAATTGATAGTCCTAGATTTCCATCTTTATCACACTTTATCTCTATTCTTCCTTTTTTTATAGCTGATACTGTCAGTTTAATATCTTTTGAAACTGTTCCAAGTTTAGGATTTGGCATTAAACCTTTTGGTCCTAAGATTTTTCCGAGCTTTCCAACTTTTCCCATCATGTCAGGCGTTGAAACTAATTTTTCCTGAGTTAATCTCATTTATTAAATCATCAGAACCAAATTTATCTGCACCTGAGCTTTTAGCTTCATCAATTTTATCTCCACCACAAATTACTGCTACTTTTATTTTTTTTCCATTTCCATTTGGTAAATCTACAACAGTTCTTAAATTCTGATCAGTTTTAGACCTATCTATATTTAAAAAAAAAATTGCTTCTAATGACTCTTCAAACTTTGCATTAGCCTTTGTCTTAAGAAGCTTTATTGCATCAGTTATTTGGAGCGCTTTGTATTTATCATGTCCTTTAATAATCGCTTGATATCTTTTTGATCTTTTAACTGGCATCAATCTTTAACCTCCACACCCATGGATTTAGCTGAGCCGGCAATAATTTTAATGGCTTGCTCAATACTAAATGCATTTAAATCTTTCATTTTAATTTCAGCAATTTTTTTTAATTGAGCTTTTGTAATAAAGCCAACCATATTTCTTCCAGGCTCTTTTGATCCACTTTTAAGTTTTATAGCCTCTTTAATTAAAAAAGAGGCAGGAGGAGTTTTAATTACAAAATCAAATTTTTTATCTTTATAGATTGTAATAACAACAGGAACTGGTTGCCCCATTAAAGACTTTGTTTTGTCATTAAACGCTTTACAAAACTCCATGATGTTCACTCCACGCTGGCCTAAAGCAGGACCAACCGGTGGCGCTGGATTTGCTTGGCCACCTTTAATTTGTAATTTTAAATAACCACTAATTTCTTTAGCCATAAATCAAATCTTCTCAACCTGTCCGTATTCTAACTCTACTGGAGTTGGCCTTCCAAATATAGAAACGGATACTTTTAGTCTAGATTTTTCTTCATCTATTCCTTCAATTAGACCACTAAATGATGCAAAAG
>Ga0194116_10006715_pt1 | contig 12168 bp, 23 predicted proteins | sample TA2MahsurfametaG_4_FD_148617 | JGI IMG/M metagenome (GOLD analysis project Ga0194116, IMG submission 148617) | Freshwater microbial communities from Lake Tanganyika, Tanzania - TA2015008 Mahale S9 surface | ecosystem: Environmental > Aquatic > Freshwater > Lake | place: Tanzania: Lake... | reverse complement strand
ATAACGGTCAAAGTCAAGTATGGACACATCCACTTGCTTGATTGCCGTTCCCTTGATGTATTCGGCAGTTCCACCGCCACAGTGCGCGTCAAGGTCTAAAATGACGACCTTTGACCCCCTTTCGGCGGCATACAGGGCCCCGAGTGCCAGCGAGTTCACCGTACAAAAGCCCTTGCCCTTGTTTCGTTTGGCGTGGTGTAGTCCACTAGATAGCGAGCAACTGACCTTTTCGCCACCCAACACATCGTCGGTAGCCGCCAGAATGCCTGCGGTTGAGTTCAGCACCATCGGGTAGATGCCCTCATCCCACCCTAAACCGTTGGTTTTGGCTAGCCAGAGAGGGTTGCCCGTCATGATGGCGTTGAGATAGGCAGGCTCAACACACCTGCTTAGTGCGACATGCGCCTTTGCGAGTGCGCTGGGCACATTTGCGGGGTCTACGATTTCGACCGAGTCCCGTAATACGAGACCGAGTTGAGAAGCAATCTCCTTTGACTTCTGAAAGGTCTCAAAGTCAATACGAGGGGCGCAGTATTCGTCATTCCAATAGATTTTCATAGTGCTTACCATCTTACTGATAAATCAGCAGGATGTCAAGGGATTAGAGTTCGGGGCCCCCGCGCTTGCTGTTCCAAATCCGTAATACAGATACCAGAACACAGGCGACGATGATTGTGTATGAGACATACTCGCTTATACGAATGGTCAAGTCCATCGGGGTCCCGCCTTACACCAAGTCCAACGGCACGGTTTCCGTGCTGTACGGTTCGGCTTTGTTGTTCCAATAGTTGGCTATCCATTCGGCTTGCGCCTTGTCCAAGCAAGGGATTTCACGCCTGATGAAGTCGCTCATGTCGCCTGTCGGGCTTTGGAAGTGGAGTTCCACCGCCCATTCTGTCTTTACGCCGTACTCAGTGGTAGGTGAGAACACGACCTGTGCGCTCGCTACCGTTCCCTTTGGGCGGTATGTGGTTTTTGTTGTCATACCGTCATCATACAGCCTATTATGTCTAGCGACAACCTGACGCACCCCCGCATCTTCCAAGTCCCGATTTACACATCCACTAGGAATACGATTGTTATACAAATACAGTAGTTCCTACGGTCCCGCTTCGCGTGACTTCGCGCGTTCTGCGCCTACGGCGCATTCATCGCGCGTAAAGGGCTATAAAACCAAGAAACCCCCCTGACGGGAGTGGCCCCGCTTCGCGTGGCTTCGCCTCGCGCGTTCTGCGCCTACGGCGCATTCATCGCGCGTAAAAAATAAAGAACTCAAACCCATCCGCTGCGCGGCCCCGTCAAAACCAACACAAAAAATACATAAACGGGACCAAAGATAAAAGAAGTCTCTGTCTAGAACATACGGTGGTGGAAAGCAACTTTGCACGTGCGGGTTAGTCCCGCCCGCAACCGCTGTCGGCTTACATCGGACTACGCCGTTCACTCAGGGGGGCAGGAGGGGACAAGCCCCCCCACCCCCCGTCGTGGTATGACGGCTTCGCCTTCGGCGTAGTCCCGATGTCGCCGACAGGTGCTTGCGAGCCGTTAGACATAATAGGCTGTAAGATAACGACAGAACGATGGGAGTGTACGCCTACTGCGTAATCGTCACGCTCAGAGACAAGCGAAACCAGCCCTAATCTGACGGTTCACCCACCGAACTCATTAGCGACAAAACCAACTGCGCCCCAATGCTGGCATCATCAACGGCGGGGCCGCCATCAACGGCGGTGTTTACGACTTTGCGTTTAGAAGCGATAAGTGAGTAGATTTCTTCGTCAATAGTGCCAGCACACAGCGCATAGGTCGCCGTGACAGAGCCCTGTTGCCCCATTCGGTGTAGCCGTGAATAGGTTTGGTCTAAGTCGGCTGGTGTCCACGGCAGTTCTACAAAAATGATGTCTTGCGCCGCCGTCAGCGTGTGCCCCGTTTTGGCTGCCTGAATAGAAAGAGTAATGACTTGGCATTTCGGGTCGGTTTGGAACTTGCGCTTGGCTTCCTCAACTTCTTCTACCGACATACCGCCCTGTATTTTCAGCCCACCGAAGCGATTGGCGAGTTCATCAACAATGTCTCTGTGGTGAGCGGCGATTACCACTTTGGCTCCGTTCTCCGTACGGGACTGCACCCACTCAATAACGCTTTCCATTTTGGCTTTGGCTGCGAGGCGACGCAAAACCGACAGTCGCACCAAGTCCTGAGATGCTTCCGCGCGTATGCGCGCGCGCACGGCTGCCGAGTGAGGTGATGTACCAAGTTCCACGGCGAGTTTCTTGGCTCGCTCAACCAAGAAAGCAACAATGTCTTTCTGCGCCTTTGCGTAATCGGCCATCGCGGGTCCCGCCCCTATCAGAGTGAGTTCCTGATGGAATACGGGTGGCAGTTCGGTGAGGACTTGGTCTTTGGTTCGCCTGATGTAGCAGACTGACCTGAGTTTGTCGTTCAGTTCTTCTAGATTTGACGAACCCTCCAAGTGCCACTGACCCCACTTGTCTTGGAAGGCAGCGCAATAGCGACGATAAAAGCCCCAAGTGCCACCGAAGTCCTTGATTTTGCCCAAGATGTCCAACTGCGCCACATACTCAGCGGGACGGTTGGTCACGGGCGTTCCAGTCAGACACAACACGGGCGTACCCGAAGGTGACGAAGCAACTATCTTGCGAGCAGATTTTGTTCGCTTGGCAGTCAGAGTTTTACAGTAATGACTTTCATCTAATACATACGCACAATGACCAGTGAGGTGTGTCTCCCAATAGGAAATGTTTGAGTATCCGATTACCAGAACGTCGTACGTCCCGCGTTCGGGGAACTCTTTTTGACCTTTCCCTGCCAAAACTGTGGCGACTTTACGGCTTGGTAGCCACTTTTCGTATTCAGCCTTCCAGTTGAGGACAAGGTTGGGTGGGCACATCACAATCGCTGGATAAGAAGACGCGGGGCCGTCAGACAAGACCTCTAGGGTCGCAATCGCTTGTAAAGTCTTACCCAAGCCCATTTCATCTGCGATAAAGCATCGTTTGGCTCGCTTCGCATACGCGACACCTGCCTTCTGGTACGGCAGCAGGGCCTTTTCGAGTCCCGTGTCTCCGATGGCGATTTCTGCTTCCACAGCACGACTGGCTTCGGCAAGTTCCAATAACTGCGAGTTGATGTCCTTTGCCTTTACGAGAACATCTGGCGAGACTGACTTACTGAACCGCTCAGCCCATTGGATTGCTTCGTTTATGGCAGTCAACGGGGCCCGCCATGCGGCAGACTTCTTGTCCCATGTGACTGAGGGGATTTGTTTGACTGACCTGACCATTACAGGGTCGTAAGGAAACGAGATGTAGATGTCGCCGTTTTGTTCATAAACACCCGTATCTTGTGCGCCCCGCCTCGGCGGAAGGGTGAAAACAAGGACTTCGTTTGAGACTTGGAAGCCGTGTTTGACGGCGAACTCGCGTGCTTGCTCTACGCGAGATACGGGGCACCGCCACAGGCGAGCCACCTTATCCCATTTACAGTCGGGTATTTGTTTGACTTCGGCTACTTGGTTTGCGTCGTAGGGAAAGTCAAGGGCAAGGCTGTCGTTATCTAGAAACAGGCGTGACTGCTTGGCCCCGAGTTGCGTCATTAGTGGGTTCTCATCTTAGCACTTGGGGGGGGTGCCCCCACCCGCCATTGGAGCGGTGGTCGGGTGGGGGGGGGTTATTCGCCCCTAACAGTCCTCCTCGCTGTCTGGGGTGTTGTGGAAGGGCAACCATGCCCATCCGCCGTTGTTGTGGCACTCGCACTCGTCATTGACGATTTCGCGCGAGCAAGCGTCGCACCAATCCGCATCGTAGGGATTGTTGCTAGGTGTTGGTGTGTTCTCCATGCCCCAACCTTATAGCCTATTATGTCTAACAACAACTCAGGTTTATCCACAGGTTTATCCACAGGCGCGTATCCACAGGTTTATCCACAGGCGCGTCACGCGCCGCGCGCGGGACTAAGAAACTAAGCGCTGTCTCTATCTTCTACGGTGGTGGAAAGCAAAATAATAATCGCGAGCACAAGTCCCGTGAGAACTAATCCTCCAACGATGATGTACCAAGGAGTGAAGTCGTACCCCCAACAGGTTGAGGCTGGCGAATACGCACAAGTATCTCCGTTGCAGAAACAATCATCTACAGCCACATCCACTCAGTTCCGTCTGGCTTCCATTGTTCTTTGGTTGCTTGCTTCAGCCACTTGCTTGCCTTCTTGGTGCAGTCGTAGCCCCGAAACACCTGAACAAGGGTCTGCCCACTCGCATCTTCAGTAAGAGTTACACGACGTACAGTTCCTTGATACACCGTGCCGTTTTGCCTTAGGTCGCCCTTCTCGATTTTCACTGAATAAGCGCCCACGCGGGACTCGCACGAAACTTCCATGTTGATGATTTCTACTACGAACTGAGACACTATTCGCTTTCCCTAATAGAAACCCAAGTCCCACCAACTCCACAAGCCAACTCTTGGTCGGCAGCCCAATCCTCGTAGTATTCCTGTGCCAAGGCATAGACAGCGAACTCGTCTCGCCTATCGCAGTAATGTGATGGTTGTCGGAGAACTCGCTCTATCCATTGTTCCCTGATTTGTTCTGGCAAGTCATCCCACTTCGGGTGCTGGGGTTCGTTCATGCCTTCATACTATAGCCTATTATGTCGTATTACACAACTTGGAAACAGGTAAGTGCGTATTCCCGTTTGGCCCCGTCGCCGTACATCTCTTCTAGTTCCGTCACGGCAAGCCAACGCTCGTATTCTTGGGCGTACATGTCGTACTCCTCGTCGGTCATCGCTATCAACTGTTGGTCAGTCGGCTCGTAGCCTCGGGGCCAACGCTGCCACGCATAAACGGTTGGTACGGCTTTCATTTCAGTCATCCACATCGCAGTCCAGACATACGTAATCGTCAGGATGCCACAACACATAGTTGTCATCTCCGTCGTCCCGCAAACCCGTGTTGATAATGATTTGCCCGTCGTCATCTTCATCTATCAGATAATGGGGGCAAAACGCAGCGAGTTTGGTACGAAACAGTTCTCCACTCGTCATCTTCTTTTTCTTCTTTGCCTTTTTCGCAGGCTTACGCTTTTTAGTAATCATGCGCCCATCGTATAGCCTATTATGTCTAACAGCAACCTGTTTGTTGCTCGCCAGTCTCATGGGCTCCGACAGCGATTATCTGCCCATCGGCAAGCAAGAACTCAATGTGTTTCTCGTACTTGTCCATAAGGGCAGGGAACAAATCAAAGAACTTCTGCGCGCAGTCCCGACATACGCGCCACGGCTCAACACGACTGTCGGAGAACGGCATGTCAAAGAAGCCATCGTAATAACTCATTGAGTAGGGGTCAAAACAAAGTCCACCATCAGGATAACTTTCTTGCGTCGTACAGATGGCGGGGCCCCCGCAGGCGTCGCAGGTGATGGTTCGTGGAGAGCCAAAGTTGGGGGTCATGCTGGCGTTCCTTCCTGTATCTCGGCGATGAGTGCGCCGATGCTTCGCAGGAGTTCCGCTTCGTCACACCCGAAGTCTGACGAAACGAGCCTGTCGTTGAGCAGGTCGTCGGCAAGAGCCGCCAACGCTTCGTCACGCAGGACTACGCCGTTGATGCCCAAGTAGTTGTGGATAAGGTCATGGATTAGTGGTGCTGTGGTCATGCTCCCATCTTAGAGCCTATTATGTCTAACAACAACTCCGCGTTATCCACAACCCCTGTGGATAACCGAGCCCCTTGCGTGGGCGGGACTGGGGGACAAAGCGCTATCTCTATCTTTCACGGTGGTGGAAAGCAGCCAGGCCCCGACGATGATGGTCAGTTTTTCCTGAGTTGCCGTAGAACCAACGTTGCGTCTCGAATAGTTTTGTACCAAGAGAACTTTTTCCCTGTCCTTGCTTGTACCAGCACGTCACGGGCAACACATCGCACCCCATTGTTCGACCGAACCAAGACCTCCAAGCCTTCCACGATGGTGGTCAGATTCTCACGGTCAATCTTGATGTCACCGTTCTCCTCTATCCAGTCAATCTTTACGCCAAGGACTTCCTCAATGGCGACCATAAGTTCGTTGATGTTCTCTTTTGTGTTCATACGCCTATCCTAAAGCCTATTATGTCTAATAGCAAGCGAAGTGGACAAATCTCTGAATGACATCAGCGATGGCCCCGCCCACGTGTTCACGTTCCACATCAACTTCGTCAAACTTGGGCATGCCCTTGTCGTCGTACTTGTAGGGAATGCATACGGTTCGTGCGTTGCCATCAAGGTCAAACAAGAACGCCGTAAGGCACTCAGTTATCCCCTCCATCTTGCCAGCCAAGAAATCCTGTTCCATTTGGCCCCGATAAAGGTCGAGACCATCGCCACCTTCGCGTGCATACGCCTCAACAACAAGGCTGGCGATGCGTGGTTTTCCGTGTTCGCCAAACACCCTAGCCAACGCCAACTGTACGGCGACTGGCGCAATGATTTCTTCGGTGATAATCAGTGGTTCAGTTTTCATTTCGTGTTGTTCGGTAATCCACAACAGCACGGGTGGGATGTCTTCGGGGCCCCTGCTCGCCTCACATACCATCTGTTTGGTCTCTTTGGATAGCGAGATGATTGCTTTTAGGAAACCTTCCATAACTTCTTCAGGGTTCTTGTAATGCTTTTTTGCCATAGTTCCGTCAGCCTATCGCCGCTTGTCGGCTAATCCTCATCATCTTCTTTTTCTGCGAAGATGAGTTTGCCGCAGATTTCGCAAGTGTTTGCGTGGTCTGGGTGTGGCTGGTGGCTGTGGGGTGGGTATTCGTGGAATGGGTCGTTGTATGGCTGTGGGGTGGTCATGGCGTCACCTTATAGCCTATTATGTCTAACAACAACCCAACAAACGAAGACCCGTGCGCTTGGGCCCCGTTGGGGAAAAACCAAAAACATAAACGCGGGACCCCGCGAAAGTGGTGTGTCTCTATCTTTCACGGTGGTGGAAAGGGTGCGCCCGCGCGCGGCCCCGCGCCCGCGAGGGGTTATTCCTCGTCGTTGATGTACTCTTTGATTTCGCACTCGCAGTACACGCGACCCGTCTGAAGGAACAGTTCGTGCTTATCGCCGTGGATGTGCTCGTAGGGGCAGGGGGATGTGGGGGGTGTGGTGGGTGTTTCCATGCCATCATCTTAGAGCCTATTATGTCTAACAACAACTGAAATCAGCCCTCGTCGGGTCGGGACTAGAACAGAGTTTCTTGTTGTTCCCTAAGTTGCTTATCAACGCAGAAGTCGTGGCGCAGTCGGTAATGTTCTTGCTCAATAGATGCGAGCGTACGGGTCTGGCCCCGCACCCAGCCCGTAGCAAGGCGCAGAGTATTCGCTCCTTTAGGGTCTATTGCCAAGCCACATAACTCACAGGCATAAAGAGGTGGAACTACCAGAGCAACTCAACCTTGTCGTGAAGTTCTGACGACAGTTCGTTCTGATAGAACGGGTCAAACTCGCTGCCAGCAATACTGTCTGCGACATCGGGACGTATGGCGAGAAGCATCGTAAAGTAAAACTGCCCTAAGCGCAGAAGTTTGTTTGGCGAAGTCACCTTCATGTGTGCGTCGTACTGAATGGCGAGGTCGGCAAGGAACTGATTGTAGGAGTAGCGGGACGTGTCGTTGTCAGGCGAGGTCAAGGTATCGCAATCCTCTCACGATGTATGGAGTTTGTTCTCCCACCCACGCACCTTGACAGTTGTACTCAATGTATTCTTCGGCTTCATCCAAACTCATTGAGTCCCGAAACATCAGCACCCGAACCATCTTGTCGTAGTCATACACGGCGCAGTCGGGTTGGTTCATACGAGTTGTGTAGCCGATGAACGCATCCTCAAATCCATCCATGAGCAACAAGTTCATGTCAGCATCCACCAACGCCTTGTCAATGTCGGGGCGGGTGACCACGACTTACTTTACGAGTTCGTTTGGCTTGACTGCGAGTGCGTCACACAGACGAAAGATGGTGTTGAGGCTTGGCGAGAAGTGGTTGTTCTCAATACGGTTTACCGTCTTGCGGTCAATACCTGCCCTATCGGCTGTTTCCGCCTGTGACAGGCCCCGCTTGATGCGAGCGTCAAGAAGCCGTTGGGCGACTTGCTTTTCCTTCTTGCTGATTTGCGTGTTATTCACAATAACCCTCCTTGTTGGGTTAGCACCATCGTACAGCCTACTATGTCTATTTACAAGTCTTGGCGTGGGGTACTATGTTGGTATGAGCGATGAGCAAGACTTTACAGGCTGGAAGTTTGAAGCCCCGAACCGTGAGATGCTGTTGGAGCGCAGGGTCAAGGAGTTGGAAGTGATAGTCGCACGGCTGGAACGAGAGTTGCGAGCCAACAAGCAGTTGCCAAACGAATACGACCCTAATAAGCCAACTCGCCATCCCACCATCGGGGCCATTGCTGGCACTATCGGACAGTCAGCACCGCCAATACCTGAGGAGACACAGGCAAGTGGGCGACGATAAGCCGACCGAGCCCCGTGGTGAGGGCAGCAGGAAGCGAAGCAGGAGAAACCTCGCCCCCCTCGATTTGTAGAAGTCCAGCCCCGCCGACCACCCTGTTGCCCTCGTTAGCGGGGCCCCCGCGGCGGCAGGCTCTCTGTGGGGGTTGCCCCCCCGTTGTCGTGGTTCTGTTCCCACGCTCATCCCCAAGCGCGGACACGCCGAGCGTGTCGGGTGCGTCACGGCATTAGCCGTTGAGCAGGTCGCTCACCTGACGCGCGACCAGCGCGCGCAGGCGGTGCGTACCGTGCCAACCGTGCTCCTGAACCGCGCCGTCAAGAACGGCGAGCAGGGCGACGAGAAGCGCAAGGCGGTGCGACTTCATGGGGTCTCCATAGTCCCCCCCCACCCCCCGTCGCACCATAGGGGGTGGGGGCTGTTGGTGGGTTGGTGCGACCCCCCAACCTTATAGCCTATTATGTCTAACAACAACTTGTGGATAACCTGTGGATAACCTGTGGATAACCCACACGCGCACGCGCACGCGCGCACGCGCGCGCGGGACTGAAGGACTGTGTGTTGTCTCTATCTCTTACGGTGGTGGAAAGCCTATGGGCAGTCGTTGTATGGCGCGGCCCCGTCTTCACACGAACACCAACCGAAGATGGCAACTTGTGTGTTATGGGTGAGTTCGCCTAAATCTTCATAACTGAACGAACGCTGAGATGGGTCGTCTTGGCAGTCCCGACATAGGTGGCTGTTGGTTTCCAATAGTTGCTCAACATGAGGGCAGAACCCCCACCGTTTTACACGCTCTACAAACTCGTCAGTCACCGCTGTTCCACTTCCACTTTCGGCACGCTTCCTTGCTCGCCTTCTTACGGCGGTCAGCAAATGTCTGCGCCTTGTTTCGCACACCGTCTTGGTGCGCTTGGCGTTCGTGGGGTAGCCACTTGTGTCGCTTGGTCATGCCGTAATCCTATAGCCTATTATGTCTTACAACAACTGCGACATGAGTGCCTTACGCACCCACACGCTAAGTTTCTCGCCAGACACGGCGGCCCCGTTCACAACCTTGTCGTACAAGTCTTGGTCTACACGCACAACAATAAACTTGTCGGCTGGATTATCCTTGCGCCTACGCCCGCGTCGGGGCTTGGGCGTTAGTCCTGCTTGGTTCTGTCCTGTTGTTGCCACATCTGGTAATACTCCTGTCGCTTTATCCGTCGCAAGTGGCGTTTCCAACGGAGCAATAGTCGTAGGTAAAGTTTCATCTCTCATGCCTTTACCTTATAGCCTATTATGTCTAACGACAACATTATCGCCACTCACGCTTGGCTGGCTTGCTCGGCGGCTTGCCATTCGTCAAACGACGCCGTTTTCACGACTTCATCAACCGTAATGTTGCTGAGTGCGTCGGAGACATTTCCTAGCGTCGTGCCTTCTGGCAGATACATAATAACCTGCGTAAGGTGTCCGTCTTCGCTCGGAACGGTGAGTTTGAGAACGACGAACCAACCGTAGTCGGTGTAGTTCGCTGTGGGTAGTTTGGCTCGGTGTATGGCTAGGTCAGTGGTCATGCGTTCATCTTATAGCCTATTATGTCTAACGACAACCTGCGTTCGCCCACTCCTGCGTGAGCGGCCCCGTGCGCCACGCCACACGATAATCGTAATCGGGACCCCGCCCGAAGGGTATGTCTCTATCTTTTACGGTGGTGGAAAGCCCTAGTCGCTGGCGAGCCCAACGCTCTTCTGCGTGACTTCTTCTTCGTCTTTATCCCACGCTTCTATGACGGACACGCTGGCGTTCCAGTGTCCCGCTTGGTCGGCAAGGATTTCTTCCATAATCGTCATGGCGATTTCTGCCGACGCTTCTGGTGTGCTTTCCATCTCTTCCATCGTCACGACGATTTCCATCTTGACGACATGGGTATTGGTCTGGGGTTGCTTGGTCTTCATACCGTCATCTTACAGCCTATTATGTCTAATGGCTACTGTCGTTCCATCTGGCGTCGTATTCTTTCCACTTGTCGTCGCAGAACCTATCTATGATTTCCAGCAAGATGTTGCCGATGGCACACAACAGTTCTTGGGGCGTTGCCCCAAAGTCATCTGAGTTCAGACGGTTGTTGAGTAGGTCTTCGGTCAGCGCAGCGAGCGCACCCGATGGGGTTGAGCCGATACCTAGATAGTTATCGGCAAGTGCTTGTATGGTTTCAGTCATGTTGGTCATGCCATCACCTTACAGCCTATTATGTCTTACGACAACTTACCAATACGCAGTATGTAGTCAGCCAGCCAGCCATCATCTGACTGCGCCCACGCAACCAAATGCGTCATCACCAGGCCCCGCTCGGCGTCGGTGGCGAGTTTATTTAGTTCAGCCATGTCAGCGTGGACTTCGGGTAGTTGATTATCCTTGTCGCCCTCGTCTTCTAGTTGCCAGCGAGTGAGTAGCAACAACAACATCTGCTCAACAGCACCTACCTTGTCCAAATAGTCGGGGCTGTCGTTCTCGTCTGCTACCGATACTCTTGCCATGCTATCCATGAACGCCGACAAGGTTGGGTAGGTGAGGGGGGTATTCCCCCCCATCACCGCTTGGGGTGCGGTCACACCGCCACCCCTACCGTAATCCGTGTGTGAGGCTTGACGGTCACGACCTGCGCTACCGCTTGGGCGGTAATCGTGCCTGCCTTGACTTCTGCGTCAAACTTCTTGGGTTCTACTTTGAGTGCGGTCACTTTGTCAAATGCGTTGGGCGCATGGACTAAGAGAGCGTCTATGTCAAACTCTCGTCGTTCCACCTGCTCAACGGCAACCATGTGTCCGTCGCTCGTTGCGTGTCGGGTAATGCCTGCGAGGGCATAGTCCGCTTCCAGCGTCGTTCGTGCTTTCGCAAGTGCTTCCTCAGCACTCTTGAGAGCGTCATACGCCGACTTGTAAGCGTCTGCCGTTTGGGTTAGTTGTGTCATGCCCCCACCTTACAGCCTATTATGTCTAACCACAACCTGTCACAAGCGCACAAAGTTATCCACAGGTTATCCACAGGCGCAGCGTCCTGCGGCCCCGCCGCACATGGGCGGCGATAAACGCAGCGCGGGACCCCCGAAGGATGTGTTGTCTCTAGGTCTTACGGTGGTGGAAAGGCTATTTCGGGAAGTACGACGACGGCAAACACCCTGAGCGCGCACAGTGGTCAAGCGTTTCAATCAAGGCATCCAACTGCTCTTCGGAAACAACCGACGCAACGGCCCCGACCAAGAACTCTACGGCATTGTCGCCCCATACTGAACGAACAAGTAACGCTAGATGGTTTTGTTTTTCCGCAAGTCTCACGACACCAACACACCTTCAAGTGGGTTGGGGGCTTCCTCGCCAAAGACGGTTTCATACAATGTGCGACCAGCCTGCCAATCAGTCCAATCACCGTCTGAGCGAACCTCTACTAAGTCACCGTAGATAACTTTCGCACGGATTAGCACGGCGCATACGACAGCGTCGTAGGGCTTGTGGGCGGTCTTACAGAAGTCAAAGATTTGGTGCGGGTTTCTGCCCTCGGCTGCGTAGTGCTTGCGTTGCCAATCGGGTTGCTCTGGCAGTGCTTCCCATACAAAGGTTTCGTGGTCATGCCCCGCTTTAGCGTCACCGTTGAAGCGGAAGTACGCCTCGGTGAACTCTGGCTCGCCGTAGCC
>Ga0194116_10006714_pt1 | contig 12170 bp, 16 predicted proteins | sample TA2MahsurfametaG_4_FD_148617 | JGI IMG/M metagenome (GOLD analysis project Ga0194116, IMG submission 148617) | Freshwater microbial communities from Lake Tanganyika, Tanzania - TA2015008 Mahale S9 surface | ecosystem: Environmental > Aquatic > Freshwater > Lake | place: Tanzania: Lake... | reverse complement strand
CACAATCCCCAAATTCACACATTTTTAGTGTTGTCATTAAATATAAATAATAGATTAATATTATCGTTTTCATGAATTTTAGAAATGTATTTATTATTAAATAACATAAAAAATTTTTTATATTTAAAAAAAATTATAATTAATAACAAACTCTAATTAATTTAGAACTGAAGGTATAAAATTAAAATTTTTGGAAACATTAAATTAAAATTAATAAAAATAATTAAAGTATTTTAGCGAATGGAAGAAGAACTTTGTGAAAATCAAAAATTAATAATAAGATTAGATTCCTTATATGAAATTTTAACGAATTTTTTTACTATCGCTAAAATAAGATATAATAAAGATTCAGATTTATTAAATATCTCAATTGATGATGAGAATAAAAATAACAAAAACACTAACAACATATTCGATTTCTTCAAAAGTAATTTGGAAGATAATGAAAACCATAATTATAACAATTTATTCAAAAAAGAATACAATATTTTTCATATAGATAATAACTCAAAATCTTTTTTCAATTCAGAATTTTACTATTATAATAGTATCCAATCAATTTCGCAAATAGAAGTCAATAAAAAGATGAAGGAGTTTTTTTTATTTTTAGATAAATATATTGAAAATTTTAAAAATAATTTATATGAATTGATTAAAGATGAAACTCTTTACTACAATCATTACTCAAACAAAAGTAGTAACATACCTAAGAAATCTATCCATAAAGAAAATAAAATTAATGAAAATTTTTTGAAAATTATCAATAATAATATATCTATTAATAATAACAAAGATAAATTAAACGAGAAAAAAACAAAAAGGGTTTTTTTTATCTATGATGAAACTCATAATGAATCTACTATTGGATTAAAAGGTCAAACAAATAGTTGTTCTTTTTATGAATTTATAAGAAATCAAAAGATAAAAAAATCATGCTTCGATTTTATTTCTAAAAACATTGAAGATTTCAAGAATAATTGCTTAAAAGTCTTCGTCACTTTTAAAAGCAAATCTCAGTTCAAAGATTTTTTTTTTGAATTTTTAAAAAACCAAAATTTTCAGAATATCAACAATAAAAAAGATTTCGACAAAAACGAAAGCATAAGCGTTGATTACAATATAAATTCAACTAAAATTGATTACATCAATCTTGATTTTTTAAGAGTAAGCTAAGTATTTATAAATGTGAAAATCTTTTTCTAATTTAATTTCTAGTTATTACAAATTTTGTGGACTTTACTCAGAACCATCAGCACTAATGATATCAAGGAACAGACAACCTTAGAAGAAAGCATGAATCATAGGGCTGTTCCAACCAATGATAAAAAAATTAAATATTCTCTTAATGATTTTGATTCAATTAATAAATTTTCTATCAAGAATAAATTAATTGAAATTTTTAAACAAAAAAAAAATAATGAGTATTTTATTATTTCTGGAAATAATAAGGCATTCAATGTATATTTTCCTCGAAGTTTAATTATATTAATAACTTTAGAATTGGATGAACAAATATTTTTAGGCTTTTTTAAAATTTCAAAGCGACATTATTTGATTGATGATTTTGTTTTGCACAAAGCAATCTATGAAAATAATATAAAAAAAATAAATGATTTATGCAAAAATGAAAGGTATATTTACTCATATTATCACTTATTATAATATGTATTTTTTTTAATCCTATTTAATATTAATTCAAAATTTGAAAACCTCAAATTTTTAAATTTGTAATTTAAACTTAATTAATTTAAGCAATGATAATTTATTCTGCGATTTAAATGAGATTGATCATGAAGGGAATAGCCCACTTATGCTCGCGATTAAGCTTAATAGACTTGATGCCATAAGTGTTTTATGTGATAATAATGCTGAAATAAAGCACTTGAGTTACAATGATTCTATAAGTCCGTATGATTACGCAATTATAGACAAAAATATCAATGTACTGAAGATTTTAATTAACGCTTTTAAAAAACAAAAGCTTACTTTTTGGCATCGAAACCAAAAAGATTTAGCAGAAATAATAAAATTGATTCCTGATTTTTCTATGGAGTTTACAGTTAGTTTGAATTCAACAATTTTTTCAGTAATTAAATCGATTACTCCCAAAGATGTTTTTAAAGTATGTTTTTAATTAATCTTAATTCAGATGATTAAATTAGATAAATTAGTGCTTTTTAAATATTTAAATTTTTTTTTTTTTCAATTAGAATTTAGAATAAAATCGAATAAAATTTAAATTAAATACAAATATTTCTAAAATTAATTATAAAAGATTTCGAAAAAAGGTTCAAATATAAGAATTGATATGAATATAAGTTCGCTAAATACAGCCCTAAAAACATTCAAAGGCAAGAGCTCTTTTATAATCAGTGAATTCGTAGATACAATAACAATTAAAAAATTGGATTTCCAAAAAAAAATTGTAAATCTAATTAATATAAATGATAATTATTAAATTTTATAAAAAATCATAGATTTATTGATAAGTTTAATTTAACTAAACTTACCAAAAATAATTAGTTGTATGATTATATTGATTCAATAACTGAAATAAAAGATGATGAGAATAAGTTACAAGAATTAATATCTGAAGGATGGAAAAGCAAAAAACTGAATAATATTGATTTAAAAATTCTTCAGCAAAACAATAAAAAAAAAGAAGAAAAAGTTTTGGGCTTTGATTCGCAAAGCATGACTGGAAAAGGAATGTTTATATGGCTCAAAAGAAAGGTAATTAAAAAGAAAGTAGAAGAATTATGCGCGAAAGAAAAAAAGAAATTTTCTGAGTTAAAAAATTTTGAAGAATATTCAAAAATTCAAAATAATGAATTTATTGATTATTGTATCGATAAAGAATACAAATTTTTTGAGGAAAAATACAAAAGAATTCTAAATGGATTAGAAAAATATTATTATAGCAAACAAGACAACCCTTTAACCAATGAAGACAATCATCCTAAAAACGCTTCTTCTCAAATCTGTTATAAAGGTCTAATGAATAATAATACCAAAAAAGAAATGGAGACCAAGATCATAAATCCACTTTTATTTTCATTTGAAAATCGAGAAAATACCGTCATATGTCAGAGTAATCAACCTCTTGTGGAGCCTTCAAGCAAGCAAGAATATCATCATCATGAAAAATTATATAATTTTTTTAATGAAAAAGAATTTTTAATTCTTAATTTGATTACAACATATTCTTCGAATCCAGAAATTTCTAAATTTATAGAAAATTACCTGGCACAAAAAGGATATGAAAAAAATTTATTTGAAGAGACAGTATCTTCTCCAAATTCTTCGAATAATAATATTTACACTCAAATAAACTCAATTATACAAACCCCAATAAAATTCAATCACAATCAAGAAAAATTTAATTTTAGCAAAAGCAAAAAATCAAACATTTACCATGGTACTCTTAATTTTGATTGCAATAACTTAAATAAAAAAAAAAATATCATTAAAAATCTTCAATCAAATAATAATGATATAAAATTTCGAATAATATCAACCAAAAACCCTTCAAATAAAAACCTCAAAAATATTAATTTTAAAAAAGGAATGGAATTACATCTGCAAAATGTCAATAATAACTTTAGTAATTTAAATAGCAGCAAAAATCTAAATAATAACTTGAATAATAACGCATTAATTCATAAAAACCAAATAAATATTGATAATTCTTGCAAAGAAAGTCTTGTTGAAAAGAAAATTTCACAGAAAGAGATTTCTTTAAATCTTTTAACTTCCAAAGATTTTCCAATAAAAATATTTCATTTTATTCCTCTAATTCACATTCTCTCCTTCACATCTTCAGAATTTTCTCTACTTAATACTATTCTTTGCAATAAATTTCTTCCATTTGACACCTTCCCGATGAAAATCGAGTTTCCTATAGGACTGAGTTTAGCCGCTTCATTATCAATAACAGAATTTACATCAAATATGATTCAGGAAATTTCGCTTGATGATTTTCAGAAAGAAGGTATTGTTGATATACAGCAAAAAAATAATAATATAATTAATTTCAAAGATATATCATCTAATGCAAATCATAGCACCGCTCTACTGGATGATAAATACGCAAAAGAATTCTATGATAAATATTTTCAAGAGAAAAATATTGATGCTTTCTCTGAATTTTCAGAAGAATGTTATAATAAAGACAATTTCCTCAGAGGAAGCAAAACTAATTACTCTGAGTTATTTAGAGATGAAGAGTATACTGATAATCAGGTTCAGAATGGGGGGAAAAATTGCAATTTTGAGAGAGAAAATCAAAAGTCTTTTGAAAATTCAAAATATATTTTAACAGAATTAAAAAATTCTGAAAAGGAAAATTATTTTAATAACAATTATGAAAAAGAATCAGTGATAAATTTAGTAAATTGTCAAGAAAATCAATTCTACAACCTCAATAAAAATTTTACTAATGCAATTGATTTTAATGTAAAAAATAATAATAACGAGAAAGATTTCAATAGTAAATACAAATCTACTTTTGAAAGAGAATTTTCAAAAGATAAAAAATATAATACTATAAATACTAAAGAAAACTCCATACCTAAGAAAAATTATTCTATAGCAACAAATGATTACAAAAATAAAAAGATTGCTATGAAAACGTTTATTCGCTCGAATTCTAATTCAAATTCAAGACCGAATACCAATAAACATTCACAGCAAGAGAATATAGAAGACTTTTTTAAAAACAAAGTTATACCTAATAAGATTACCAATGTTTATTGTAATTTAAATACTCATATTCAACACACGAAAAAAAATGAAAAAACATATATCCAAAATAATGAAAACAGATTTATTTTTAATAGAAAAATAAATATATCCGAAATCTCAAATTCTAATAATACAAAACTTGAGAATTTATATCAAGAAAACAGTAAAGAACAAAACTCATTTAATGATATTTCTGATTTTGAAAAAACCATTGAAGAAAACGCGTCCTTAAATATTTCCAAATATACACAAGATTTAAAATATAAAAAGCCGCCAGATTTCAGGCAAAAAGTTAAAAAGTTCCTTAAAGCTTCAGATTTCAACTCTCAATTAAAGATTCCTCCCCTTTATCAAAAAATTGAAAATTCGTTTAATACTAATAAAGTAGATTTAGCAGAATCTGATAAAGGCCAATTTGACTTACAAGATTTTTCATCAAATAAAATAAATAAAAATTTCAACAACAGCAGAAATACAATAAATATGAACTTTATATATAATAGTAATTTATTATATTCACACTCCCATATTTCTTCAACAAAAAACAATATGTTTCAAACAATGAAACATTACAATAACTACAATAAAAATAATCTAAACAAAAATATTAATTATACAATGGATTTTGAATATAACAAGGAGATTAAAATTGAAAAAGATTTTGACAAAACAATTGATAAAAATAAAATTAGTAATCATAATATAGACAGAAATAATGAAAATAGAAGCATTTACATCCCTGCAGAGGAATTCAACAACTTTTACATACCTACTTACTCGAATGCAGATAATAATGATTTTGATAGGAACAGTTGTCTTGATAAAACAATTTTTTATAACATCCGTAATAAGACTTACACAAATTTTTCAACTTTATTTAAAACTAATAACATTAAAGATTGTGATAATAATTATCTAAACTATGAAAATTTCAAACATGGCAATCCGAATATGGAAACAATCGAGCTATCTGATAATTTAATCAACTATAATATCAATAAGCATTCCAACAAAATAAACTATTTTAACAAAACAACCAATTCATTAATTAATAATGAATTTGCCTATAATAGCATAAACACAGAAAATTCCAATCTTAATCTAAATTTTGATTCAATCAGCCTCTGTGTTAAAAATGAAAATTATTCCGAAAATCAAAATTTTAATCATACAAAAAACTTAACCTTAAATAGCCGATTAGGGAAGTTAAATAATTATAAAAATGATAATTCTTTTTTCATCCATCCAGGAAAAGCTATTAAATTAATTACTGAAAATAATACGAATAAAAACTTTAATACAATAAATATAATAAACAAATCAGAAATAAATTATAACATGAATAATTCAGAGACTCCTATGAGTTATTTTGATAATCAAATAGACTTATTGGAAAATACACACGAAGAAAACATTCCTTTGGAAAAAACAGTTTATAACAAAATAAATAATTTAAAGATTTTACCTATAAAGTTTATAAAGAACAATAATAATAATAGCTTGCATAAAAAAAAGCTGGGCTTGGAGTACGAAAAATTAAATGATAGGAAAAATCTTAATAAGAAAAAAATTAACATACCTAAATATGTTAAAAAAACTGAAAAATAAAAAAGAGATCTTGAAAGCATTAACAGTTTTCACTTATATTTGAATTAAGATAGTTTCAATTTTAAGTCTTTCAATTCAACAGTTTAATTGAGACAATACATATTATAGAATATGTGATGAATTTTATTTTAATTTAATTTTTTGGTGTAGCATTATAATTTTATGTTTATGATAGCTTTTTTCAAATATTATATTTTTTTTATTAATTTTATAAGATAATTCAAGAAATTTTCAAATTTACAATATTTTTCTTTATGTTAAATAGAAGCCTTAATTGTCCTTATAGATGATTTAATCTATTAAAAATATATAAAATGTTTTTTAGAGAAAAGATTAAATTTACTTAATGATTAATTATAAAATTTTATATATAAGCAATGGCAATCATCCTATTTATTTTCTTTTTTATTCTTTTTTAAAAATTTGCATGAGACTTTATGTTTAATAATATTTTTATTGATTGTTATTATAATTATTACTATTTATTGTTTTGATACTTATATCAATATAGTCTCCTATTGTGAATCTAAGCTGTTGCAGGCTTTTATTATCATCTTGCCCTTTTTTATACATATGTATACTTCCGATTTCTTTTCTTTGATATTTTCCTTTACTATCAGGGAAAATAAAACTATAATTTAAAATAGCATCCTTTCTTTTTGCAAAATCAACAGAGTCTCTAATTAACATAGTTAATTCTCTTAAACTAGCATCCATCCAAGTATAAATATGCAATTCTCTTGTAGAAGGATATCTACTTGTATTCATATCTTCTAATGAATTGAAATCGTTTTCTTTGTAAAATAATCTAATTAAAAAAGGGCATATTTTTTCTCGGTTGATTTCTTGAGTGGTATTTTTATCGTTCATTTTTTTAACTTTTAAAAATATAGTTTCAAAAAATAAAATCTTAAAAATATTTAAATTTTTCGGAAAAATGTTAATTTTTCTTTAAAGAAAATTGAAAGTAAATATACATTTGTTGAAGACATAAATAAAAAAATTAATTGATTGAATAAATTTTAAATATGAATATAGAAGAAAATTTAATTTTTTTTATTTTAAAAATTTTTTAATTAAAATTAAATAAAATGTTAAGATTATCTGGCAATTGTTTATTTAAATTCAGATTAAATGCGTTCAAAAATTTTAATAAATTTCCGATAAGAAACTTCTATTTTCAAGAGTCTTCTCATGGAGCAGGAGAAGTAATCAAATAAATAAAAAAGAAATATTTATTATATGTTCATTTATATTAATTAATCATTTTCAAAAATTTTGTTTCCTGTTTATAATATTCTATCATATAGCTTTTGATAATTTTTATTTATTTTTTATAAAAGCCTCATATTATTGCCAAAAGAGTTATTAATGTTGTCGGACAAAGATTAAGAGAGTAATTATTTTTGTACAAATTTCTATTATTTGGATTTTTTAGATTTTTTAGTTAAATATCTTTTTCTTTATATGGAAATGGTTATAAGTTTTAATCTTAAATTAGAATCGATTCCAATAGATGGGATGGAGTTCCAATGACTTTTGAAACAAAATGGGTTGATGAAGATAACTATTTTCATAACATTAGAACATGCGTTTTAATCCATGATATCTTAGAAAAAGAATTCAATATTGATATCGACGATAAAAAAATCCTTTTAGGTACTATAAGAGAATGTGTTACATTTGTTATGGAAAATCACACCTCAATTTAAAAAATTGATTATTTTATATTTGAAAAATTAATAGTTAAATTTAATATGAAAATAAAATTATACTCAAAAATAGAGTTTTCAAAATACTTATATTAAATAATAGCTTTATAATTTAATTTATTAATAAACCTAATTTTGAGAATATGAGAGATTGATAAACAAATATGGTTAAAAATTTTCATTGGAAAATAATATATAAAATTTTGATTATCAAAAAAAATAATTATTAAATGTTTTAAATTGAAAAATTTTTTATTAGAAAATAAATTATTCTAAAAAACTTCAATTTTATTTATTTTCAATTTATTTAAATAAAATAAGTTTTTAGAAAAGAAAGTAAAAGGACTAATTTTATTATTTATTTAAAAAAATTACATTATTTTTAAAATAAATACTTCTTTTATCATAATGAAAAATTCAGCATTAATTTCTTGCAAAAAAAATATTTTAGAAATCATAAGAAAAAATTTAATTCATTCAAAAAATGAATGAAACTTTATAAATATAATATTTCCATTCAAAATATGAAATTTTTTAGAAATTTATTTTCACCAAGCTCTATTTCCAAAAACAAAATATTCACAAATTATACTTCAAACAGCGATGACACAACCCTTACTCAGACTAATCTTTTAAACATAAACAAAATAAGTGAACAAAGCTTGCTACCACAATCTTTTCAAAAATTAATAAATAATTTAGAAACAAAAAATTTATTGAAAAAAGTAGAAAATAATTTCCATGATTTTAGTAGTAATAAATCATTACTTAGGACTATAGTGGACGAAAATCCATTACAAGAAGATATCTTCAAACATTTAGTTCGAAAGGCGAAAACAAAAATTCCTGATAAAATCGAAAACAAGAAAAATAAAATTTCTCTTTTTTTGCCAGTCGATGATATTTTAGTCTACACATACATTCCTGATGAGAATTTTGGAATGTCTGATATTCCTAAACACAAGGATTATGATTTTAGATTGGAATTACCAGAATACAAAACATTCGCATATGTTTTTTTACGAGATAATTTTGCAGAATTTATGGATTTTATTAGTGAAAATTTTGAACCCATCCTGTACTCCACTGCCGAGAGGAATTATATAGATAAGCTATTGAATGTAATTGACTCTTCAAATGTCTTTTCTATCAAGCTTTATCAACAAGATTGCCATTTATATAAAGACACCACACAGAATTATTTAGAATATATAAAGGATATTAATCTTTTTACGAATAGAAACTTAAAACAAAAAGTTCTATTAGATTCGAGTGCATTTAATTACCTTTTGAGTCCAGATAATGGTAATTAATATTATATTAAATATTATTAAATAAAGATAAAAAAATTTATGCTTTTGTAGGTAACTTCTAGATATTTACATTTTAATATCTCTGTTCAAAATTATATTTCACTAATATTCTTGTATTTTTTATTTATAAATATTAAAAATTGATAAAATTTTTAGTTATTCCAGTCGAGCCATATAATCCAGATGATTTCTGTCAACCAGATGAAAAAGATGAAACACTAATGAATTTAATGGAATTTTTGTCTACTATTAAAGACTTAGATGATGTAAGGGAACCATTAATAGAAACGTTTAATTTAAGGCAAATAGCGATAAATTCAAAACTTTTGTAGAATTTTCTTAATTTGTTCATTTATAATAAGTTATTAAATTTTTTATTAAAAGATAAGATTTGCAAGTTGTTAAAATTTTTATTTAACATTAAAATTTTTTATTATTAGTATTTCAAATTTTTTAAACAATTAATTATACAAAGTTTGTGTATAAATAGTCTCATATAATCTAAAGAAGAGAAATTTAAAAACAAAAATAAAATTATTCTCTTTTCTAGCATTTTCAAAAACAAATTCAAAATTTGTTTGAAATTAATTTATATATATTGCTTAATAGGTATTTATAAATGGTTAATTTTTTTTTAATATAATAAATGTATTTAGAAAAAATCACTATAGAACTAGAATTATTATTTCTTGTATTTCCTATTGTAATCATTATTTATCTCAAATTTATCTTTTCCTTTCAATCCACCCATGTTACCGATGACTTTATTATGGATATTTTCTGGCACCTTGAAATTTGGATCGAAATTAGTAGTATCTTCTGCTGTCAAATGCGTGTATTTAGTTTGTCCTTTTTTAAATTGTAGTCCTCTTCTTTTTTGTAAAATTTTTGGTAAATTTGATCTGTCAATTTTATCTTCCCAAGTAGGTAAATTATAATCTCTATTTAAAACATGTTCCATATTCTCCTGCCTTTCATTTGAAAAGAATGCTCCTTTATGATAATATTTTTGCAAATATTTAAGTTTGCTTTTAAAAGGTCTCAATGTTTCGTCGGAACCTAATCTTAAATTTTCCTCTTTTCTTTGCTCGTCTGTTAAATTTCTTCTTCTTTCAATTTCCAATTTTTCTTTGAACTTCAATTCGTCTTCTTCAGCTTGTTTTTTAATTCGCTTGAATTCTCGGATTTTCCATTGCTCATACTCCTCCAAATCATCTGGGTCATCATCATCATTCGGCAATTCCAAATCCTCATCTGCATCATAAACAGTTTTTTTGTTTATATCTTCTTTGATATATTTAATTACTAGCTTTTTCGTTTCTTGCTTTTTTTGGGCTTTTAATTTTTCTTCAATTTCTTGAATATTTGCTTCTTGCGCCTCACGATTCATTTGCTCTTTTATTGTTTCTCGGGATTCTTTTTCTTTAAACATAGGTCTAAAAAGATCATCTTCAGAGGAGTATTCTATACTCCTATCAGAGTCTTCATTTGTATTTAATTTTGAAGAATATTTCTTCTCAAGTTTTTTTTCTTTTTTAATTTTTTATTATTTGGAAATTATTATTGAAATTAATAAAAACAAAAATTATCAAAAATCTTTGGTTTAGTAATTTGAAAATAAATTTAAATTTAAAAATCTTACTTTTTTCGATGTCTCTTAATTTATTATGAGAACTATCAATCAAATTTGAACCTCCTATTTCTTCTAAGCTTTCTTTAAGTTTTTTTTCTTCAAGCTTATTTTGATATTTCTCTATTATTTTTTTGTTAATGTCTATTTTTAAATCATCCCCAGCATTTGCGAAAATATCATCATCAGCACTATCGTTCTTCGCTTCTTCTAATTTCGCATTTTGCTTTTTTTTTTCTTCTGTTTTTTTCTTATTCTCTTCTTCAATCAATTTTTTTTTTAGATTTTCTGTGTTTATTAAATCCTTATAGATTTCATCGTCATCATTATCCACATTTTCAAAAATTTCTTTATTTTAATATAAAATTTCATTAGTATAAGAAAAATAATATATAACAAATAAAATACTTTTATATAATACATATAATACAAATAGTACTTCTTTTTAAAATATCTTCTATTTTATTTGTTGTAATTAAAGCAGTAGCATTATTTTTATCTTTATTATCGTTTTCTTGCTTTTTTATATTATCATCTACAACAACAGAAATATGAATTTTTCTTTTGGGCTTTACATTGATATTCGGCTCGACTATATCTTTTGTCAAAGTTTCATTTGTATTTTCATATGTGTTTTTGTTATTTTGATTCTTGGGAATTATTTTTTGTTTGCTATCTAGTTTTATATTTCCTTTCGATTCTATTTTTCCAGATCTTTCATTAATTTCAGCAATTTTTTCTTCCTTCTTTTCAATTGAACTTTCTGTTACAAATTCAGTTAGCAATTCTTTTTTTTCTTCTGGCTCCTTTTCAGCAAATATATCTTCATCACTCGAATACATTTCAATCCATTCTGGTTTCTTTTTAGATATTTAATTTTTTGGAATTATAAAAGTAAAAATCTTTCTAATTTTGTTAATTGTATAATTTCAAATTTTATTTATTTTAAAATAAAATATAAATCTTTATTAAATAGATGTGGTTACTTGTCTTGGTCTTAAAATTTGAGCTGGCTTATTAACTATCTTTTTTTCCTCTTTTTGAACTTTTGAATAAATTCCAGTTGATCCCTGGCTTGGAATATTTATGCTCATTTTTAATAATTTATTTATAAAATTTATTTATTTATTTTTTTAAAATTCATTAATATTTTCATTTAGATAT
>Ga0194116_10006711_pt1 | contig 12172 bp, 9 predicted proteins | sample TA2MahsurfametaG_4_FD_148617 | JGI IMG/M metagenome (GOLD analysis project Ga0194116, IMG submission 148617) | Freshwater microbial communities from Lake Tanganyika, Tanzania - TA2015008 Mahale S9 surface | ecosystem: Environmental > Aquatic > Freshwater > Lake | place: Tanzania: Lake Tanganyika... | reverse complement strand
CAGGGAATCACAACGGAAAGGAGGGGCAATGAGGATGCCATCGTAGTCATTGTTACAGATTCAGTACTGCTTTGAAATAATCTACTGTTAGCTTAAGTCCATCATCTAACGCGACTTTTGGCTGCCAATTCAGCTTTGCTTTGGCCTTTGATATGTCAGGCTGGCGTTGCTTGGGATCATCCTGTGGCAGTATCTTAAACACCATCTTGCTTTTTGATGCAGTTAGCCGCAGCACTTTCTCTGCAAGCTCCAACATCTTAATTTCGGACGGATTGCCTAAGTTTACAGGGCCCGTAAAGTCCTCGCCTGTGTTCATTACTTTCATCATGCCGTCAATTAGGTCATCCACGTAACAAAAGCTTCTCGTCTGTAAACCATCGCCATAAATCGTAATGTCTTCATTACGCAGCGCCTGCAATATGAAATTGCTTACTACACGCCCGTCGCCAGGATGCATGCGGGGGCCGTAAGTATTGAAGATTCTCACGATCTTAATGGGTAAATTGTGCTGGCGGTGATAGTCAAAAAAGAGAGTCTCTGCGCATCGCTTACCCTCATCGTAGCAGCTGCGTGGGCCAATCGGATTCACGCGGCCCCAATAGCTCTCAGGCTGCGGGTGAACTTCAGGATCACCGTACACTTCACTCGTGCTTGCTTGCAGAATCTTTGCTTTTACCCGCTTAGCCAGCCCAAGCATATTGATTGCGCCATGCACACTGGTCTTTGTTGTTTGCACAGGGTCAAACTGATAATGGATAGGCGACGCCGGACAGGCGAGGTTAAATATCTGGTCCACTTCTACATACAGCGGAAATGTCACATCGTGTCGCATCAGCTCAAAGTTTGGCTTGCCAAATAGCTCTGCGACATTCGTTTTGCTGCCCGTATAGAAGTTATCAACGCACAAAACATCCATACCACTCGCAACTAGACGGTCGCATAAATGGGACCCTAAAAACCCTGCGCCGCCCGTTACCAATATTTTTGACATGTATTCTCTGTTAAACAGTGTGGCGGATTCAACCACGAAGTGCAACGCGGTTTAATGATTGATAAAAGACTTCATGCGGTGTTTTAGATCGCAGTCGTTTTCTGGGTCGACGGTTTAAGCGATGTTCGATCATTTTAAGTTCCTTTTCCGTCACACTGGATAAGGGGCGTTTTTTGGGGATGTACTGGCGCACTAATCCATTGAGGTTTTCATTGCTGCCCCGCTGCCAGCTGGCAAAGGGATCGGCAAAGTAGGCCTTAGAGCCCAGCGCTTGATCAATGACGCCATGATGAGCAAACTCTCTCCCGTTATCAAAGGTGATTGTCTTGACCCGATCCCGCATGGGGATGAGTCGATTGATGATGGCCAGGCTCACCTGCTCGGCGGCTTTTATTGGACACCCTGGCCAGGATTACCAGACCGGACTTTCGCTCCACCAAAGACACAATGGCCTGTTTGTGGCCGGCTCCGATCACCGTGTCGCCTTCCCAGTCACCGACACGGACTCGGGCATCAACAATTGCCGAACGCTCTGTAATCGGCCGTCTGCCAATGATTTGGCCGCGCCGATTGCGACCCGACCCGTAGCGCTTGCGACACCTTCTTTGGCATCGAAGCCCGCGCCAGACAGGGCCACCCATGGCCCGATCTTGGTAGATATGCCGATACAAGGTCTCATGACTGATTGCCAACTTGGCAGCCACCTGCTCGGGACTCCATTGCAGGCCCACCAGATCAAAAACCTGCTTCAGTGTCTCTGGCGTAACTGCCTTGGAATTGCGCGAACCCTGGCTTCTCGCATCAGCAAGCTGACTGGCTTGCCTGGGGCGATATCCCCGAAGTCCGGCATTACGGTGAATCTCACGGCTCACCGTGGATTGATGCCGACCAAGGATGGCAGCAATTTGGGTTTGGTTTTGTCCGGCTTTCATCAGTACTGCAATCTGATACCGTTCATGATGGCTGAGGTGTTGATAGGTCAAAGGGAAACTTCGACTTGGCGGTTAAAGTGGCCTCGGATACTAAAGCATCCTCGGCTACCCCAACTCCCTTAATCAAAGTTGCACTTCGAATTTGAATCTACGAAATTTAACAAAAACTCAGGATTTGTAAATGCGGAATTGGAACATACAAAAAGATCCCAGTATCTTTGTGGATCTAAAGACAGTTCGTAGCCATCAAAATAAAATTAGTTTCAAATATTTTTAGCATTTTGTATAGTGGAAAAAAATTTTTTAATGTTAACTGTCAATCAGCATACTAATAAAAAGTAAATAGTTTTTTTAATCCCTGAAGATGACGCAAAAATTTAGGCGCTTTTTTATGCAGAAAGCTATAGATGACACCCACTATAACCAAAACAAGGTCGGCGATTCGAGGTCTAAAATTGCTGAATGGAGGGAGCCTCCGGTCTGCAAACCCGAATCTTGTCCAACGAATGCTTTCAACTCCGTGCATTCTCAAGGTGATACGAAGACGTCTAAAATATGCAAGCGTAAAGCAAGTCGCCCATGCAGGCTCAAAGGACCACCAGCCCCACGTGCGAATGATATCTTCATACCAAATCTCATGATTTTGCGAAGACTTAAGAAATGCAAGCGCATTTGGGATCGTGTTAAGCAGAAAGCGTTCGTTTCCCCGAGCGGTTACGCCATAAATCTTTCCTTTTCGGATAACAGCAGGCCATGGAATTGGTGCTACAGACGGAACCCTAGATAGTAAACTTAGTAGCCCAATAGAAGCCGATATACGCTGAACATATGTTTCATCGTTCGCCCACACCAAGCCCTCCTCAAAAAATCTATTGATACTAAAAAACCCCCAGTCGCCATGCCCTGCAAAATAAAATATTTTCTGATCTTTGCTGCTCACAAAGTTTCCCTCTGATTCCCACTTATACATCCCGGGACTAGATCCCTTACGCGGAAAGTCTGTAATCACGACAATGCCCTTCTTGAACTCTCCAAGAAGTGATAGGTAGTGATTCACTATCTCCTCATCCCACCACATGAGTTGCATATCAGTTTGCATTAAGTTAATGAATTCATACCCTGAATTTCGCGCTACAGAGAAGAGCGCTGTGTAGCCTTTGTAAAGCGCTCCAGTTTTACTTACCAAATCAGTATCGTGCTCGATATATTCAAAAAATACTAAAGATATGTTTGACCACCGATCTCTCAGAAGTTCGAATTCCCCACGTCCACCTCCTGTTATATACACATAAAGTGGCTCTGTTTTAATACGATTAGTAATAACAGAGTCGATTGCATTACATGTATATTCAGGAATATTCCACCCCACAATCCCGTGAACGACTTTCGACATTTTTGTTTCCATTTCTCCAAGCGCAGAGGTCTGATTTATTTTAAAGGAGGAACAAAATTTTTGGTAATAATACGCGTAAATAAATGGTCCCTAGATGACAGAACTCGCTCCTTATACTTGGTTATATTTTTATCTCCTTCAGTAGGCCGACCAAAAAAAATTTTAAGCCGCCATCAACATAACTTTGACCTTTGGGAAGCGGGGTTTTTACAAGCAATATGGCTGTTCGGAGCTGCCAAACATGGACAAAGAAGCGGGGACGCCTGAGCTTCACTGGCACGTCCTGAATAACTCTTCAAACCTACTAATGATGGGGGTCTCGAAGCATTTTAAGGGGTTAATAATTGCAAGTTTCTGAGATCAGCTCTCCAACTCGAATGTGTCGAACCAGGCTTTGTAAAACTGGTCTGACTGGCTACGTAAACGATCCAATGTGTTGGTATCAAGAGTACATCGATGCACCGCTTCAACAAGTTCTGAAGGCTCTCGAACAACCATGCCCGCATCAAGCAGTGGAGCACTATCAAAATCATGGCCCATATTTGAGAAATACCCGATTCTGGCGCTCGTAACAAAATGTATAATCGGTTTTCGCAACTGAGATAAATGCTTCAAAGCAACACCCAAATAATTCAAACACACTACAAGATCAGCCTTGTCAGCGAAATAAAACAAATCAGCTAATGGAGGCAGGCATCTCGATAAAATCCTTGGATCCGCCAGATGATAAAGCTCGCGTTCCGGGATGCTTGGATGAGGTTTAAATAGGACATCAACATCACAAAAATCTATTAAACTCGAACATGCCTTAAGACCTCGTAACTGAGCAGATAATCCAATATGACTAGCCAAAGTAACAGCGATTCTTTTATCTGTATCAGACGCTGGATCGAAAACAATCAACACCCTAAATTTATTGGTTTTCCATCCAGCAATCGTCGATTGATGCGATGCTACCGGATACTCTCTAGGTGCATCAACCTTGCGGCACAGAGTAATTCTGTCCCTAGGAAATCGTTGGCTATTGAGAGCGTGCACAGAAAAAATTGACCCGACATGATATCTTCCGTAAATATAGCCTGAACGTTGAGCATAACCAAGAAAACCGTGTGGAAGAACCACTAGATCTACATTCATTTTCATACACAAGCGCCTAACGGTCTGAGAGTGACCATCAAGCAAATTAGGCACTATTACTTTGACTTTAGGGAATGCGCTTAGAATACCGCCATAAAAAGTCTCGATTTTTTTTAGAACGATCATGCGCTCGTTAAATAAATTAAAAAACTGCATATCAAGATAACTACCAGCGCAATAAGCCTCTCTTACCGATGATGAAAGCGATTCGACCATGGCGAGTCCAGTCGCTTCAGTTAAAAAAACAGCGGAATCGATAGCAGAGATCATGCGCCCCGAGTAAAATTGGGAGGGGAATTTTCTAGCGAGCGCAAGACTGTTTTCGTCGGTAATTATAATTAAAGCAATCTTCTCGTCAATGAGAGAATCAAAAATGTAATCTTTAGAGTACGAAAAAAACCTTGAATGACAGATCACAATTCCTTCGTGCGGCTTTTGAGAAAGAAAATTCGCCTTCGGGAAGTTATTCAGAACTCTACAGATTGACTGCTTAAGTAGTTTTACAAGTAATTTTTTAAGTGATCTTTTTCTGTAGCTATTATCGATAACAATCTCAGTTGAAGATTTAAGACTTTCTAAAATCGATCCGAATGCGTAATTCGAGTCAGAATTAAGTGACAAAACTTCGGGAATGTGCTTGAGGTATATTAGTTCTCTAATATTCGATTTTTCAAATAGGCTGTAAAGAGAAATTTCTAATAGTAATTCCTGAAAATGTTTTCTGTAATGCAGCAGGTCATAAGAAACGATTTCTTTTGCCTGTTCCGGAACTTCGACGCACGAGCTCCACTGATCTTCGAGGCTAAAAGCAAATGACTTCAGAATGTTAAGCTTATCGGCAGAAAAAATATCATCAATAAATAGGTACTCAACTTTTTCTGCCCTTAAATTCAGAAAATTAAGTGACTTAACATCCAAAAATACAATAAAATCAAATTCCTTTAGTGCAACTTTCTGTAAGATTTCTTGACTGTTTTCCTCATTGAAACCGTTAATCAAAAATACCGACTTACCGGACAATCGTAAATCTGGGTTTAGAGTAGCGTGAACGCTCGTTTTAAGAGTTGCTAACAAATCATGCAAATTCTTCATTTTTCTGACCTCGGGCCCTCTGAAACACTAAAATTATCACTTCGATTCTGTTGAATATGTCAGGGTGCCTGAGAAGGGGCGCCGGTTTTTCGGACAGGGTGTTAGAAGGTGACTGACCTGTCAAAAGATGTAAACGCCCAAAGTCAAGAATTGGGTTTTGCGATTCAAATAAATGCAGGCCTGTCCTACACTCGTTAATGTTACAGAGCCGAGAGCTAAGGTTCGCTGATTCTAGTGTAATGCAGGTATCGTTACAATGTTCATGCAAGAGTATTATCTCAATTAGGTACTGCTGGGCAGACTTAAATATGACGTATAAAATTGCTTTTAATTGGTGTGTTCATCGCTTACTGATAAACTTCTGTGCCATAGCTCAAGATTTACGAGTTGCCATAAAAACATCACTTTTCCGTCATAAGCTGCATTCAAATTTGAAACCTGCTTCTTTTGGTCTAACAGTTCACTCAGGAATTTGCGATTATAAATTCCCCGCTCCAAAAACGAACGTGAGTTTATAAGATCGATTAAATTCGAAAAATTGATTCCGTTGAACCATATGTGTGTCGGCGCATTCCACCCCGACTTCTTTATCCTCATTCGCGTTGCTTCAGGCAGCATCTCCTTTGTTGCCTCTCTCAAAAGGACCTTCGTAACACCGTCACGTATCTTCATTGAGCCCGGCACTCGAAACATAAACTCTATTAATCTGTAATCAAAAAAAGGATCGTAGTGCCGAAGTCCAAACGCGTTCGACTGGCGATCCTCTGCTCGCAGGCAGCACGGGGCAGTCTCTCGAAAAATATCTTGGTAAGTACGATTCTTAAGATAAGATCTAAAAGGTGTATCCATTACGGGTACGTAGCTATGAATATCAAAATACTCCGGGTTCACCGCATCTGCGTAGCGATCAATCCGAAGCCTGTCCGGTAGACACCGGCCCGGGTTGTTTAAATCTACAACACGTTTTAGCGTATGTTCTACAATCCCCATACTTTTTCTAAAGACCGAGTGATCGTGATAACGCACCCAATGCTCCACCTCACTCGCAAGCACATCTTCTTCTCCGGAAAAGCGTAAGTCCGCAAAGTGATAAAAAAAATGCTCGTACTCCCCGGCATTTAGTTCATCGCCACCGAGCCCACCGAAAATTGTTTTAAATCCTAAGCTTTTCGCTTGTTCAGAAACCAGAAAATGTGAGAGCCACGTCGCCGTCGCAACCGGTTCATCATGGGCTCGAACCATCTTATCAATGATGGAAAGTAGGTCGGGAGCCTTTATTTCTACTGCATGCCATTCCTCAACATTACTGTCAAGCATGGAACTAATATCCTCCGACTCATCGTAGGTTCGATCCTCATAAACAGAGGAGAACGCATGTTGTTTTGACCCAAGAATGGAAACAGCACTAGCAAGCACGGAGGAAGAGTCCATACCGCCGGATAGCAGAAAAGCAGGGGAGTCCGCTTGCCTCAGACGAATTCGAACCGAGTCTAGTAGTAACTCCTTGTATTCCTCCGCAAGTATCTTTTCCGATGAGTTGAAGCCTGGCTCATCATTCAAACTCCAATATGATGCGATTCGTGGGCTTTCACCAAAGCGAATCTCGGCAATATGTGCAGCGGGCAACTGGCTTATAGCAGCAAACGGAGACTCGTCTTGGGCGTTATCGAAAGTTCTGTAATGCGAGCCAGCAAATAGTCCGACAAAGCGACGATTCAAATTCTTTGGCACATTTGGCAGTCGAAGTAACGCACCGGGCTGGGAGGCGAATGCAAAAAAGCTCGGCCCTTCGGTGTAATACATTGGCCTTGCTCCCACTCTATCTCTTCCAAGCCAGAGAGTATTTTCCGTTGAATCGTAAAGCGCTATTGCAAAATCGCCATTTAATCTTGATAAGGCTTCTTTGAATCCATATCGTTCGAAAAGGTCAAGCAATATGTCTACAGAGTCCCTTCCTAGTACATCGACTCCTTTTGCTTCAAAGATGCACCCGTCTATAGTAACTGAATGACGACCTCTCTCGATAAAAATCTTTTGACTACCGTGAAAAGACGCCGCGCCCATTGCGCATCGCTCTGTTGTGTACTTCTGAACCTCCACTCCTGCTCGGGTAAAGTGTCTAAGCATCGAGTCTAATAGCGGCGCCGCTCGTGGCCTGGGTAACTCGGAAAGCAATCCAACAATTCTGGACATTAAGCAATCAATCCTTAGATTTCATTAGTCTTACGCGTACAGACAAGAAATTTCCAATAATGTGGATACCCAATAATATATTCAACTTCGTTTTTTGTTCGATCATCACTAATAACTTGAACATCAAAGCCGTAGCTACTAATAAACCTTGTTATATCCCCAATGCCATACGTATTCACATAAACATTTAATAGAACACCTTCGTCGAGGAATTCATCGCGCACATAAGAGTACGACGTGTCGTTGTGGCATGATTCGCGCAATATCAGGGTTTTTTTCGCTGTCATAAGCATGCGCTCAAGGGGCTTATGGTAGTTGTCAATATTCGACAAAACATTAATACAAACAACATGATCGACTTTTGCACGAGTATCTTCAATTCGTAGCTCGTATAATTGAGCGGGGTTTAATCCATGAGCCGGAAGATATTTTTTTGCTAGCGAGATAAACCGTGATGTGGGGTCAATACCAAAATAATCTGCTGGGATCTCGCGTTCTTTTATCGAATGAAAGAAATAACCACTTCCGCACCCTACGTCAAGCAGTGTGTCCCCCGGGCTTATCAAGGGCTGTAATAACTCAGCTGCCTGGGCATGACAGGTCATTTCTTCAACCTCCTTCCGACATCGACGTTCGTAAAGTTCCAGTACCGCTTGACTGTGCTCCCAAATATTGAAGCAGTTCCAGCCGTCTTTGTAGATCACGGTCGGTAGCCGACCAAAATAAACGCAGAAGCCATAAAGTGCCCTCGCCAGTCGCGGGGATTCTCCATAGCCAAGCTCGCCCTGCGAAAAATCGCAGGCGCCGCACTTTCAAGCATAGGCGGCAGGGCGTGATAGTGGTAGAAAAGAACCTCTACATTGCGAAGCCCGACTTGCACGGCCAATTCACGCAGTTCGAACGGGTTGTGTGTCCGCGAAAGGACTTCGTCATAGCCTGGTTCGTTTTCGTAGCCTTTTCGAGTTCGCGGCAAGTCCATACGAAACTGTAGATCAAGGCCCTCCAGAGCCTTTTGAAGTTTCTCCAGCTCAGAAGAATCTCCAGCGGAAGCAAGCAACCCAGGCTCCTCTATTAACCTTGAGCGAAAGAGATCGCGGCTATATCGATTTAGTGTAAACAATGAGAAGAGTTCGTTACGAGCCTCACAGGCAACCATGCCGCCGGAGCGGACTGAGCCAACTAAATTGTTAAGAACGCTGAGATCGGACCCGGCCGGTACATGTGGCAGTACGCCAAAGCAGATCGCTGCGTCGTAATACTCCGGCGCTGCAGATGGCCCTCTGCGGAAGGCGTGGGCGTCGAGCACGCTACCGAGCCAAAGATGGTTTTCCGGCACGCCCTGCTCGCCAAGCACCCTTTGACCTTCCGCTAGCATCTCTGGGGTTAAGTCAAAACCAAATCGTTGCATGTCAGACAGATTAAGATCGCGTAACATTGATGCGGGGCCACAGCCAGCATCAAGCATAGTTCGTGTACCGTTTTCCTCAAGTAGGTCACGAATTATCGCTGTGTGAACAGGAGGGTAGGCTGAGCTGTTCTCGTAATAATCTTTATAGTACCGAGAGCCCCAAGTGCTGTAACAATTCCGGATTGAATCTTCGACGGATTTGCCACTCACGCTCTATAAGCTCCTGCTGACCAGGGGCTAGAGACTCTCTGAGCAGCTATCCATAAATGTGAAAAAAGGCTGTTTTCTCTCAGGAAACTTTTGCAAGAGCCTACGATACCCCCTGTGTTCTCGGGCATACGTAAAGGATAAATCCCACCCTTGTCTATTTTCTGCATAATACATCACGATCTTCTAGACAACAGAATCCGAACGAGTTGCTGATTTGTCTAACACTCATAGCCACCCTGCTCTTCTATCCGAAACTGCGGTCAAAGTAGCCCTGACCCATCGGTTATTCTGAAAGTGCCAAACCCGTGGGTCACGGAATGTATCCGCAATACGGTCAAACTCATCTTCACTCATGCCCACATACTCCAGCCAACGATAGAGATCTCGGGGTTTGATGGGATCGTAATGATTGACTAGTTCAATGGCACGATTGCGATCCATCAAGCCGGCGCGGATGTCCTTACAGGTATGATCGGTCGCCCGACCGTAGCCGAACTTGATGTATTTTAAATAATCATGGACTCCGTTTTCATGCATATCATCTAGGTTTGACATGGTTCTGTATGTACGGTCGAAAGCTTCTTGACTGACCTCGAAACCATAACGCTCGGTGATCAGCTTGATGTGCTCGTTAGCTTCCCAGTAGACGTAGTTACCTAGAAAGATTCCACGCAAATCTAAATCCAGCATGGCTTGATCGGCGGGGTACTTCCAGATATCCATGTCCTGGCTCTTCAGTCCATCGCGATCGACAAAATAGGTCCATTCGTAACCACGGGCAAAATGCTCTAACCGATCGCGATAATTCACCTCAGGAAAATCGTCCATCGAGAACTGTCCACACAGGTCGAGATAGCCGTGCTCGCCGTAGAAAACAAGTGGAATGCCGCGCCGCGCCGCCTCAGCCATGGGCGCAGTCATGATACCCACATGGGCATGCCAGTTCATATCACCCATGATGACGAAGGCCAGTTTGTTTAACTTCTTTAGGGTTGCAACAGAAGGCCTGATAATCACATGATCAACGCGAAACGCTTCACGCATGCGCACCATATTTCGCCAGCCGACATCGGTCCAGTTATTGCCATCGTAGGTGACCAGCAGCGGGTTGAGGCCGAACTCTTCTTTCAATACATGAACCTGGAAATAGGAATCTTTACCGCCAGAAACCGCCACCACTACATCATGGCGGCTGCCGTCCTTGCAGCGATATCGATCTACAATGTCGCGCAGTAGTTCCTTGCGCCGGGCCCATTCCGCCGTCGATATCGCCGCCTTGACCTTGGCCATCTGGCAGCCAGTGCAAACGCCGTTCTCATCGAATTCCATCGGCGCCGCCGAGATCGAAGGATACGTGCACTCGGTACACCAGCGAATATCACGTCGCTTGACGGCCGCCTCAGGGCTAGCCGCAGGATAGTCACAATCCCGCGCTTGGCGCAGTCGCTCCTCTATACGGGCACCCTCGCGCGCTTGATCGTACACCGGCTCCCGCGCAAGAAAACGCGAGCCAAGTCGCCCCGGCCGCATGCGCACGCCCGCGGAAGTTGCTGCCTGCTTGGCATGGGGATAGGCTAACTCGAAAAAGTGGAACAGGTTAGCAACCGCTGCTGCTGCCGCATGACCATCTAGAATGGCCGGGGCGATATGGTCGTAGCGACCAACGCCGCCGCAGGCCACAACCGGAATAAAAATAGCATCAGCAACGCAACGAATAAGATCCAGATCGTAGCCTTTGGCTGAACCATCGCGATCAATCGAATTTAAGAGTATCTCTCCTGCGCCACGCCTTTCCATCTCACGGGCCCAATCAGCCGGAGACCGGCCGGTAGCACGGCGACCGCCGTCGACGAATACTTCCCAGCCCCCCTTTTCGGAGGCGCGAGTGTCGATGCTAACGACAATGCACTGGCTGCCAAAGCGCCGTGCCGCCTGCTCGATTAATGCGGGGTTGTCAAAAGCTGTGGTATTGATGGCCACCTTGTCGGCACCGGCAGCAAGCCGGGTCTCGATATCAACAATGGACTGAATGCGGCCGCCAAAGGTCAGCGGCATGAAGCACACCTTCGTTATAGCCTTGAGTACATCCAGGGCCGAGTTACCAGCGTAGTGCTGCTGCAGGTCGTCCCGACGCAGGTCATGGCGATCCTCACCCCGGCTGATATCGAGAATGATCAGTTCATCCACGTTCCAGTTTGAATAGCGTTCTACAGTGCTCATGGGATTGCCAATGACCTGGTGCACCTTAAATAGCTGACTGCGAACAATGACTCCGTGTTTGAGTAGCAAGACCGGTATTAAGCGGGGATGAGGGCGACTGTAAGTAAGGGCTGAAACAGTCACTTGAGGTCTACCAGGGCGGCAAAGTTGGCAATAACGGCTAAGCCAGCATCCTGGCTTTTTTCAGGGTGAAACTGCGCCCCGAAGATATTGCCTCGCTGACAGGCTGCGGTGACCTTATGGTCACCAAAGTCGATACTGCCTACAATGTTGTCCAAATCGTCGCACTCCATCGCATAAGAGTGGACAAAATAAAACGAAGTGTTGGCCTCTGAGCCAGCAAAAAGTTTGGTGCTATTAGTAACCTGCATATCACACCAGCCAATATTGGGTACCCGCAGACTCGGTACACTTGGTAGTCGCCGAACCCACCCAGGAACCAGTCCTAAGCCTTCATGCGTGCCAAACTCATCGGACCCATCAGCCAGTAATTGCATACCTAGGCATACCCCCAGTAGAGGCTTACCCGCTACCGCGTGAGCCCGAATCGGCTCGACCAGGCTATTACGGCGTAAGGCTTCCATGCCATCAGCGCA
>Ga0194116_10006705_pt1 | contig 12187 bp, 14 predicted proteins | sample TA2MahsurfametaG_4_FD_148617 | JGI IMG/M metagenome (GOLD analysis project Ga0194116, IMG submission 148617) | Freshwater microbial communities from Lake Tanganyika, Tanzania - TA2015008 Mahale S9 surface | ecosystem: Environmental > Aquatic > Freshwater > Lake | place: Tanzania: Lake... | reverse complement strand
TCAAGATGCTTAAATTCAAACTGAATCTCCTGTATTTTAAACTCCTCATAATTAATAGTTTTTAAAACTTCTTTTTCACTACCTTCAATATCTAAAATAATTTTATCAATTGAAGAAATTTTATATTTCTTGCATAAAGAATTGAAACTAACACTTAACATCATTTTTAACTCTAAATCTTGTTCAGTAATTTTAAATCGCTTTGACCTATGACTCAAAATTAAATCCTTAGAAAAAGAACCTAAACCAGATGCCCAGTGCTTTCCTAATTTTGAAATAGAGTCCTCTTTAACATAATAAAAACTTATTTTATCTCCATCTTTAGCGCTTACAAAACTTTTATCAAAAAAAATATTTTTAAATGAAGAAAATCTTTTTTGTAGTTGCAAATAATTATAATCAACAGGTTCAACCAATAGAACATCTTTGGTAACTTTTAAAACTTCATCATTTAACCAAAATCCGTGATGAGCACCAACCACAACTAAACCAAAATTATTCATATTAAATTAACTTAGCACGTAAAAAGTTGTCTGCCAGTTGTCTGCCATCAAAAAATAAGGGAATTTGAAAAAAGATTAATGATTACTTGTATTTTTGGAGCGGGTGAAGGGAATTGAACCCACGACTTGTGCGTTTTATCAAGATATTTGAGTGAAAAGTGTGTCCCAATACAAAAAGTGTGTCCCTTTTTTTTGTATCAAGTCGATGGAGTACATCAATTTGATACATTTTTTCGATTGGATTACGACGGATCGTCATCTAGTAGATAAAATCAATATTTTTTTATAGGTTTAATTGCTTATTTAAAAAATTTTCTAGAAAATATTTCTAACTGAAACCAACAAATCTTCTACTACCAAAAGACTTAATTTTACGCTGAATAATTTTTTCCTAAATTTTTATTGTACTTGGGAAGAGTTCCATGCTCATTCTTATAGAGTTTAAGATATATATTTTCATATTTCTCTCTTTCATCTTTATCTTCTATTACTGAATACTGGATTTCTTTAACCTCGTTTATCCAACTTTTTCTATCATCAGACGCAAACCTGTCTTTAATTCCTCCTATTCCAATATAAATAATTTCATCACTTGAGTTTATATATCTATAAATACCTTTGTCTGTTTCTGGTAGTTCATTTGTTTTTGATTTTTTTTCAAAATTTGGAATTACTTTAAAATAAAACATATCTTCTACTAAATCCTTAAAGATTTGAAACCTTCTTTGTTGTGGTGTTAAACTATTATCATCTCTTATGCTCATTAATATTTTAGATGAATTAACAAACTCACCACCTTTAACATTTAAACCGTAACGTTTACTGTGACCAGTCAAAGATAAACTGTTTTCTGTTTTATTATCACTCAAACTAAAATAAAATTTATAGATATCATCTGTATCAAAAGCAAATTCGATATATTTTTTTTGTTTTAAATTATTATTTTTTAAAAATTTTGATGAAAAACCAAAATTACTTGGTAAAATTGAAATATACTCCTCGTATTGAGATGTGTGAGAAGGTGTAAATTTTTTAATTGGCATTCTTTTTTATAATATCATCAGAAAAATTATCTGCCAGTTACCAAACATCTAAAAAGTTTAAAAAAATCGAAAGAAGTAGTGTGTCCCTAGTGTGTCCAACACCAGTTTCTAAAAACTGTTATCTATCAATGATTTGGAGCGGGTGAAGGGAATTGAACCCACGACCTAAACGTTGGCAACGTTTCGCTCTACCACTGAGCTACACCCGCTAAAAAAAGTTTTTTAATTATACTATATAACGATTAAAATACTAGTCAAAGAATGAATGAAGAAATAAATTTAAAAAAAAAATTCGAAAAAGCTAATTATTTTTTTAAACAAAATAATTTTGTAGAAGCGGAAAGATTATTTAAAGAAATTTTTAAAATTCATCCTGAAAGAACATCTATTTTAAGAAATTTATCTTTAACATCTTTAAAATTGGGAAAAAAGGAAGAAGCTATTTATTACATAAGTAAAGTAGTTGAGTTAAACCCTCATAATTTAAATTATAAAATTGATTTATGTGAAATGTTAATCGAATTCGGTGAAATAGTAGAGGAAATAATTAAAAAATTAATTTTTAAAAAAAAAAAAAATTCAAGAATCTATAATAATTATATAAAAATTTTCCAAAATATTCATCAACCAGATTTGTACGTTTCAAAAATAGAAAATTTTATAAATACTGGAGTAATTAATGAAAAAAAAGTAATTTCAAAATTATTATTTAATTATGGATACTTAGGTTCTCAAAATGAAAAAAGGGTATCCGATCTTTTAATAAAATTTAATAAAAACTGCAATAGATTTTTAAGAAAAGTATTTTATCAGCGCAAATTTTAGATCACACCCCGTTGGATATTTTTTATATTCAATTTGTAAAGAGCTTGAGAAAAGATTTGAACTTTTTTTTTTTTACAACTCCAAATTCAAAGATAAGATTACTTATAACTTTACTTTTAATATTAGATCATCATTCATAAACATATCAGAATTAAGCGATTTAAAAACTTTAGAAATAATAAGAAAAAATAACATTGATATACTTTTTGACCTTGACGGACATACTCCAAATAACAGACTTAATCTTTTTGCAAATAAACCGGCCCAAATTCAAATTTCGTGGGTAGGATATTTAGCAAGTACTGGATTAGATGAAATGGATTATATAATAATGGACAAATTTGTGAGTGATAAAACTGAATTTTTTGTAGAGAAACGAATTGAAATGTCAAAAATCTGGGCGTGTTTTTCCGTTCCTGAATACTATAATTTAACTTTTGCAAAAAGAACTCCATGTAAAAAAAATAAATTTTTTGTATTTTATTCCCCAAATGCGTCGAGTAAGGTTAACGATCAGATGATATATTTATGGTCTAAAATTTTAAAGAAAAATAGAAATACTAAACTCTCTTTTTTTCTTAATTCCAATTCGAAATTTGTAAAAAAAATTTTTTATCGTAAATTTAAAAATAATGGTATTGATGAAAATCAACTAATTTTTGAAAGTCCCAAAAAAAGAGAAGACTCATTAAATTACTATAACCAAGTTGATATGGTCCTCGACACTTTTCCTTACAACGGTGGTACTACTAGCTTTGAGAGTTCATACATGGGAGTTCCAATTTTGACTAAAGAAGGAAATACTTTTCTTTCAAAATGCGGAGAAAGTATAAATAATAATTTAATGCTTCAGAATTTTATTTCAAAAACTGAGGATGAGTATATAGAAAAGGCATTATATTTTTCAGAAAATATTGATAAACTTAATCTTATAAGAAAAGATCATTTCGAAAAAGTTCTTAAATCAAGCTTATTTGATTCAAAGAATTTTGCCGATGAATTATCAGAAAAATTAACTAGTATTTTAAATTAAAAATGAAAAATAGCTCTAGTATAGAAGGACTTCCCCAACAAATAGCAGTTTTCCCACTATCAAATGCAATTTTTTTCCCGAATACTATTTTACCTCTAAATATATTTGAAACTAGATATAAAAAAATGACTGAGGATGCATTATCAAATAATAAATTAATAGGGATGGTTCAAACAAAAAATTATAATAATAAAATCAAACCTGACGTATACAAAGTTGGATGTCTAGGCAAGATTGAAAATTACTCAAAAACAGTGGATGGCAGGTATTTAATAAATTTAACAGGTCTTATTCGTTTCAAAATACTTGATGAACTAGAAACTGAACTTCCATATAGAAAATTTAGGGTTTCTTACAACGATTACTTAGAAGATTTAGAAAAAATAAAATTTTCAGATAAGATAAATATAATTGATTTAATAGATAAAACTAGAAAATTTTTTAAAATCCACCAACTCTCAACTGATTGGAAAGTTGTTGAAAAGGTTAAACCTGATGAATTGGTAAACTCTTTGTCCATGATATGTCCGTTCTCTGTAAGTGAAAAACAAACACTATTAGAGGCAAAAAATCTGATTGAAAGAGCTAATTTAATAAACCAAATAATAAATTTTTATATTTTAGGAAATAACAGCCAACTTGATAGAAAAATCCATTAATGGAATTTAATACTAAATTATTAGAAACTCTTATCTGCCCTATAGGTAAAGATAAATTTATTTTTAATAATGAAAAACAAGAGTTAATATCAAAAAAATCTAAACTTGCTTATAAAATAGTTAATGGAGTTCCAATATTGATTCCAAATCAAGCAAAAAAAATATACTAAGAACTTTTGTTCATTGAGTCAAAAAATGACGGATTATTTTTTGTCTCTTTTAGTTTTGAAATTAAAAACTCTATAGCCTCCATACTACCCATGGAAGCAATTAGCCTTCTCAAAACATTCATCTTTTGAAGTTCATCTTTTTTAAATAATAATTCCTCTTTTCTAGTGCCTGACTTAGTTATATCGATTGCTGGAAATATTCTTTTATCTGCAACTTTTCTATCAAGAATAACTTCAGAGTTACCAGTTCCTTTAAATTCTTCAAATATAACCTCATCCATTCTAGATCCAGTTTCAATCAATGCAGTTGAAATGATTGTTAGAGATCCACCCTCTTCAATATTGCGAGCCGCACCAAAAAAACGTTTTGGCCTTTGAAGAGCATTAGCATCGACTCCTCCAGTTAAAACTTTACCCGAACTTGGAACAACTGCATTATAAGCTCTTCCAAGTCTCGTTATAGAATCCAGTAATATAACCACATCTTTCTTGTGTTCAGCAAGTCGCTTTGCTTTTTCAATAACCATTTCAGCTACCTGAACATGCCTGATCGCTGGTTCATCAAAAGTTGAACTAATGACCTCTCCCTGAACAGACCTTTGCATATCCGTAACTTCTTCTGGCCTTTCATCTATAAGTAAAACAATTAGATAAACTTCAGGGTGGTTTGCAGTTATAGAGTGCGCAATATTTTGAAGAATTATAGTTTTACCAGCTCTTGGCGGAGAGACAATCAAAGCACGTTGACCTTTCCCAATTGGTGCAACTAAGTCAATTACTCTTGATGTTAAATCTGGACTTTTTTCAGCTTTATTACTCTCAACCTCTAATTTAATTTTTTTATCAGGATAAAGCGGTGTTAAATTATCAAAGTTAATTTTATATTTAATTTTTTCAGGGTCTTCAAAATTAATTTTATTTACTTTTAGAAGTGCAAAATATCTCTCTTGATCTTTTGGTGCCCTAATCTCGCCTTCAACTGTATCTCCCTTTCTCAAACCAAAACGTTTAATTTGACTTGGACTTAAATAAATATCATCTGGTCCTGGTAAATAATTTGACTCTGTTGCTCTTAAAAAACCAAACCCATCTTGAAGAGTTTCAAGCACTCCTGATCCTGTAATTTGTTCGTTATTTTCAGCAAGTTTTTTTAAAATCGCAAAAAGTATTTCTTGTTTTCTAAGTGTACTAGGATTCTCGATCCCGAGCTTCTCAGCTTGAGAAATAAGATCTGCTGGTGATTTATTTTTAAGTTCTTGAAGGTTCATTAATTTGCGGAAAATTGTTAAGGATTATTAAGAAAATTCTTGATATAATACTTCAATAAGAACTTCAAGCCGGTTTAAAAACTACTAAAATAACTATTAAAATTAATAAAACTGTAGGTATTTCATTTATCATTCTATAAAAATCTCCCTTTTTTTTATTTTTTTCTAGCTTTAAATTTTTAAAAGTTCTTACTAAAAAACCATGAAAAGCCGATAAACAAAGTACAAAAGCTATTTTAGTATAAACCCAAAAAATTAATAAACTTTCAAATCCACTTATCCAAATCATAACAATTCCTGAGACCCAAGTTACAATCATTGAAGGATTCATTATTATTTTCAAGAGTCTTTCTTCCATCACAAGAAAGGTCTTTTCTAGATAATAACTTTTATTTTCTACATGGTAGACAAAAAGTCTTGGAAGATAAAATAAACCGACCATCCAAGATATAACTGCAACAATATGGATAACTTTTACAGATAAATATAGATCTATATTCATGTCTTGCAGAAACATCGACTGAAAGAATTATTACAAAAAGGAGATTTTAGACCTTTTGCTCCATAATTTTTTTTCTTTAGGACTAAATTTGTAAGTCCTTTAATAAAATCTTTATTTACACCAAGCGCTGGAACTCGTTTATAAAATAAAGCACTGTTCTTTTTTGCCAGGTGTTTATATTCAATATCAAGTTCTACGAGAGTTTCAGAATGCTCTGATACAAAAGCTATAGGAATCAAAATAATGCCAAGTTTCTGCTTTGAATTTCTAATTATTTCGTCATCCGTTGATGGTCCAATCCACTTCAAAGGACCAACTCTGCTTTGATAACAAACATTAAAATTTAAGTTTTTTATCTTTAATTTTTCTATAATTCTCTTTACAGTTTCTTCAACCTGCCATTGATACGGATCGCCTAAGTCAATAACCTTTTGTGGGAGTCCATGGGCTGAAAAAAGAAGTATTGTTTTTGAAAGAAGTTTAATATTTAAAAATTTTCTAATAGATTTTACATGAGCATTTATAAAGTTTTCATCACTAGGGTAACAACAAATTATTTTAGTTTTAAAATTATTTGTATTTATCTTTTTCCACTCGTTTATAGACGAGCCAGATGTTGTCGTTGAAAACTGAGGGTAAAGAGGAAGCAAAATAACCTCTTTAGGATTATATTGTAAGATGTCTTCATAAACATCACTTGCTCTTGGGTGCCAATATCTCATAATAATAAAACACTTATACTCTCCTTTCTTTTTAAGATTTTTTTCTAAAGATTTTTTTTGAAATTCCGTTAGTTTTAGAATTGGAGATCCACCACCAATCAAATTATATATACCTTTTGCTTTTTTTTCTCTTAACAGTGAAATTAGTTTTGCAATAAAAAATCTAAAAGGCTGTATAATATTTATAATTGCAGGATCGTTAAACAAATTAAATAAAAATGGCTTTACAGATTCTTGTTTATCGGGCCCTCCTAAATTCATTAATATGACTGCTCTCTTCATAATCTGTTCTTTGTTACTATCTCAACCATATGTTTTATATTTTCAATTTTTGCATCAGGTGTAATTCCGTGGCCTAAATTAAATATATATGGGTAATCCGTAAATATGCCTAAGTATCTGTAAACGATTTTTTTCACAGCCTTTTTATTTTCGCAAAGTACAGCAGGATCAATGCCGCCCTGGATTGGGGTTCCATCAAAATTATTTATTGCCCACAAAGGGTTAATTGACTGATCGATAGAAATACAGTCTGGTTTAACAAAATTTACAAAATCTTTGTATTTTCTCTTTATTCCTCTAGGAAAACATATTATTGGTATATCTGGGAATTTTTTTTTTATTGAGTTTAGTATTGTTTTTGTTGGATAAAAGCAAAATCTGTATAATTGATTTTCCTTAATTAATCCTGCCCAACTATCAAAAATTTGAATAACTTCAGCCCCGCTTTCAATTTGCTTTTCTATATGAAGAATTATGAAATTTGTAAGTAAGTTTATTAATTTGTTAGTAAAATTAAAATTTTTAATTTTAAAATTGCAGTTGGGAGATTTTCTGTTCAACATGTAGACTGCTAGTGTCCACGGTGCGCCAGCAAATCCAATTAAAGCTTTTTCTTTAAGTTTTTTTTTAACAATTTTAATTTGATTATATACTTCAGAATTTTTGTGAATAAACTCATGATATTGGCTAATATTAAATAAATTCTTTTTTTGTAGAGGTTCTAGAATTGGTCCTACATTTTCAATATAATATACCTTTTGACCGAGTGAATTTGGAATAATTAAAATATCAGAAAATATTATTGCAGCGTCCAAGTTAAATCTTTTTACTGGTTGTAGAGCAATCTCGTTTGAAATCTTTGAATCTAAACATAAATCTAAAAAACTTTTTCTCAGCAACCTTAACTCTCTATACTCGGGCAAATATCTACCTGCTTGTCTCATAAACCATATAGGAAAGAAATTACTTTTAGAATTTAAAGTCTGTATTAGTCTACACATAAAATGGTTAATTAAAGATTGTTGTATCTTATGGCGTTGTTTATTATGTTTAAAAAATATATTAAAATTTTATAAACAAACTTATTAACCTTTGCATTTATTATAATATAAGCAAATTTAAGATAAAAAGGGTTATAAACAATATTATATCATATGGCTCCCAAAATATTAAATTTGATAAAATGTTAACATTCTCAAAAGAAAGCTTAATAACTTTAACTCATTACAATATTTTTATTTAAGCTGTTAACTTTGAGTTTTTATAAACACACCTATGCACAATAAATTCGACCTTTATTTAGTTTCTGATTCAACAGGAGAAACTTTGGATAGAATAGCAGTAGCTATAAAAGCTCAATTTGAAGATGTAAATTTATCTATTCATCATTTTTCTTTTATAAGAACTAAAGACCAAATAAACGCACTCATAAAAAAATGTAAGAAAAACAAAAATTCGATTGTTCTATACACGTTGGTTGAGCAAGAGGCTGTTAGTTATTTAAAACATATAGCTCTAGTTGAAAAAATTACTTGTCTAGGTGTCCTTGATCATCTTGTCTTAAAATTTGAAGATATCCTGAACAAGAAAGCAAATCACGTCCCAAGCGGTCAATATGTTCTCAATAAAGAATATTATGAAAAAATCTCCTCTATGCATTTCACAATTGAGCATGATGATGGTCAAAAGTTAGAAACTATAAATGAGGCTGATATAATAATCCTTGGAATAAGCAGAACTAGCAAAACTCCAACAAGCATTTATTTAGCAAATAGAGGCTATAAAGTTGCAAATATTCCACTAACTGGAACAGAGAATATAGACACGTATTCAATTGATTTTGATAGAAAAACTATCGTTGGTTTTGTTATCGATCCACACAGATTAGAAGACGTTAGAAGAACAAGACTAAACTTAATGTCTGAGGATAGGCACACAGATTATATCAATATCGAAAGTATATACAAAGAGGTAGAGGACTCTAAAAAATTTTTTAGTTCGAAAGGTATACCAATTATTGATGTTACACGTAAGTCTGTGGAGGAGACCTCTGCTTCAATAATTAAAATTCACGAAATTAAGAACAATCTATGAAAGATCTGGTTCTTGCCTCTTCAAGCGAAATTAGGAAAAAAATACTTGAAAAACATAATTTTAATGTTTTAGTTCACGCTCCAAATGTAGACGAAGAAGAAATAAGAAAATCATTATTACAAGAAAATGCAACACCCAAAGAGATTTCAGAAACACTTGCAAGATTGAAGGCAGTCAAAATTAGTGGAAAATACAAAGATCAATTAGTTCTTGGAGCGGATCAGGTTTTAAGTTTTGAAGGCAGAATATTTAGTAAACCTAAAGATAAAAAAGTAGCAAAATTTATTCTTCAACAACTTAATAATAAAGAACATGAACTTATCAGTTCAATATGTCTTGCTAAAAATGGTTCATCTATTTGGAGTTACACAGAAAACTCTTCTCTGAAAATGAAAAGGTTTGATGATTTATATCTAGACAAATATCTAAATAATATTTCTGATAACACCCTTCAACGGTACGGTGTTTATCAAATAGAAACTGAAGGTAGAAAACTTTTTTCAAAAATAAAAGGAAACGACTTTTCTATAATGGGAATGCCAGTTGATGCATTAATTAAATATTTTAGAATTAATGAAAAAAAACAAAAATAAATTCTTAGTCATAGGAGATCCAATAAAGCATTCTTTATCACCAATTCTACATAATTATTGGTTTTCAAAATACAAGGTAAACTCGTTGTATCTAAAAAAAAAAGTTAAAAGAAAAAATTTAGGTAAAATAATTAAAGATATAAAAGAAAAGATTTACGATGGAGCTAATATAACATTGCCATTTAAATCGAGTATAATTCCGTATGTAGATATAATTACTCCAATAGTAAGGAAAACTAATTCTATAAATACTGTTTATTTCAAAAATGGAAAGTTATTTGGGGATAATACAGACGTTTTTGGTTTTTATTACGGGATATTAAGTAAGATAAAAAAAAAATGTACAAAAGTCTTAATTATTGGTGCAGGCGGTGTAACTTCTTCGGTGATAGTTGCTCTTAAGAAAAAATGGAGATTAAAGAAAATCTATGTAGCGAATAGAAACCCAAGAAAATCATTTATTCTCAAGCGTAGATTCGGGAAAGTTATCGAGGTTGTGAAGTTTAGAAATCTCCAAATTTTTAAGGATAATATTGATTTAGTTATTAATACTTCAAGCTTGGGTCTTAAACCAAAAGATAAAATTAAACTAAACTTTTCTCAATTTAAAATGAAAATATTTGTTGATTTAATCTATAATCCAGAGCTAACACTTTTTTTAAAGACAGCAAAAAAATTCAAGAACCATATTTTTTCAGGCCTCTCCATGTTTATTTATCAGGCTCAAAAATCTTTTAAGATATGGACAAATATTTTGCCTAAAGTAAATCCAGGTACTTATGAGTTACTAAGAAGATATTTGTGATAGCTCTTGGAATTGTTGGAGAAATTGGGTCCGGTAAAACCTATATAAGTAAATTATTTAAAAACTACGGCTATAATGTTTTTGTTGCAGATAAAGTAGTTCATAATATTTACAAAAAAAACAAATCTATAAATAAAAAAATATCCAAAATTTTTAAATTAAGCAGCAAAAGAGTAAATCTTAAAGATCTTGCAAATATGATTATTAAAAATCCTTTAAAACTTGCTAAACTAAATAAAATTATCCATCCAGAGGTAAAAAAAAATTTATTAGACTTTATTAAAAAAAATAAAAAAAAAAAATTAATAATCTTAGATATTCCTTTGCTTTTAGAAACTAATTTTAAATATTTTGCAGATATCGTAGTTTTTGTAGATACAGCAGATAAAATATTATCTAAATTTAGAAAGAAAAGAAAAATTAATGTAAAGTTAGTTAATGTTCTTAAAAAATATCATTTTAATAAAGAAAAGAAAAAAGCTTTGTCAGACTTTATAATAAAAAATACGAATTTAAGTTTCTTAAAATTGCAAATAAGGACTATAATTAATAAAATTATATTACATGATTAAAGAAGTAGTTCTAGATACAGAAACCACCGGTTTATCTATTGAAAGAGACAGAATAATTGAGATTGCCTGCATTGAACTTGATGATCATTTACCAACGAAAAATTTATTTCATACTTTTTTAAATCCAGAAGGCGTTAAGGTTTCCGAGGATGCTTTTGAGATACACGGTTATTCAAATGAATTTTTAAATGATAAGCCAAAATTTAGAGATATTGCTAAAAAGCTTTTAGAATTTATCCAAAAAAAAAAATTAATAATTCATAACGCTGATTTCGATCTAAATTTTTTAAATAAAGAACTTCGAAATTTAAATCTAGAAACGATAAATAAAAAAAATGTTATCGATAGTTTAATTTTAGCAAAAGAGAAGTTTCCAGGAGCAGCCGCAAAAAATCTTACGTCTTTATGCAAAAAATTTAAGATTGATACTTCGCAAAGAGAAAAACACTCTGCTTTACTAGATTGCAAGCTTTTATCTAAGGTTTACATAGAATTAATTGATAAAAGAGAGTTTGATTTTCAAGATAATCAAGATACAGAAGCTGAAAAAAATATTAATAGTGTTCGTTTAAATACAATTATTAAAATTCCTGATCAGAAACAAATTGATAATTATCAAAAATTTTTACAAAAAATACTTTAAATAAAATATTAGATGCTTAGATATATAATAATTTTAGTTATTTTTGTCCTCATACAGCTTAATAAAATCTATTTCCTTTTTGAATCTGAAGTTATCAAAACCTGCAATTTTAAATAGTTCACTAATTGTTGTAGTAATTTTTTCTTTAAATAAATTTGGTATTTCAGCAATAATAATTTTTTTGACTTCTTTTTCAGCGAGTTTTTTAATGTTATTAAATTTAAAAATAATTCCGTAGTATACTTCTACTCTAATTTTTTTTTTTATTTCATCAGGAGCGATTAAGGCCACTTTACACTCAATTTCTATTATCCGATTTTCAAGCTGTATACTTTTAATATTTATTCGGGTTTCATATGATTCTAAATTATTTAATTTAGTTTCTACGTAAGTTTCGTATGTTGGAATTTCAATTGATACGTCTTTAATGTAATCTGTAATTACTTCGTAATTACTTTCTTCATTTAGCTCTA
>Ga0194116_10006702_pt1 | contig 12189 bp, 13 predicted proteins | sample TA2MahsurfametaG_4_FD_148617 | JGI IMG/M metagenome (GOLD analysis project Ga0194116, IMG submission 148617) | Freshwater microbial communities from Lake Tanganyika, Tanzania - TA2015008 Mahale S9 surface | ecosystem: Environmental > Aquatic > Freshwater > Lake | place: Tanzania: Lake... | reverse complement strand
AGAGTTATTAGTGGCAAAAGTAACTGGAATGTTTTTTCCAGTAGCAATAGAAACGAAGTTTGCAATTGCCTTACGAGCAGAAGATAATCTATACTTCTTAATAGTATCAACACTCTTTTCGGATAACGATGAGAAAACAATATCCTCATCAAAATCATGTTCCTCTAACCAGAAGGAGGAGTGGTAATTTGTGTATTTTTTCATAACTCTCTAACTTTATGTTACTAAATTATGAAAAATAATTGAAAAAAACAAGCTTTTTCCAAAAAAATTTTGTAATTGAAAATCAATTAGTTATAAATTAAATTATACAGAAATGTGTTGTTATAATAATACTCATCTAATTTTTTGATATTATTTTGCACCATTTCATTAAGATTATTTAAAAGTTTTTCATAGTTTGCATCTTCCATATTGCATATCTCTCGTGTTAAACAAATTACATCATTAGATATATTATCAAATATCTCTTTTTTATAGTTTTTAAACCCAAACTTTTCCAAAAATACATTAACGTTAGATGAAAGATGTATAAATGGTTTTCCAATATTTAATAAATCAATTGTTTTCTCAGTTATAAGTTCGTTCATAGTATTTTGAATTCCAGGTTTTTCTCTAGCAGTTTCATAATAAATGGATATATCTGAACTAAATGTATTATTAAATAATTTGTTTATTGGCCAAACACTATATCCTAAAGTATCAGTACTCAAATTATCTAAGCTAAAATATCTTTTTTCCACTTTTTCTAATTCTAAAAAGGTAGATAACATTTTAGCATTTGAAAAAAAATTTTTAACATCATTATAATAGTAATCATCATTTAAAAACCCACCATGTGCAGAAATCTTTATTTTTTTTTCCTTATGCAAATGTTGTATCATTTTTAAAAATAATTCAACCCTATTTTCTTTTTTTACTTCTCTGAAAGTATAATCTAATCTGAAGATTTTTCTACTTACTGCACTAAACAAATCCCTAGCCTTATAATGATATAAACCCCAATTATCATTTAGATTATTCATATTAATTACCAAAGATAAATCAAATATTTGGTTTGGAGATTCAAATAAATTACTACCTAAAAATATTAAGTTTGGAAATCTTTTACATACCCAATCAACTTTATTTGGGGAAACTGAATCTGTTTTTCCCTCAGGCCATCTATCAGTAATAAAAGGATCTGCTATATTGAAATCGATTGGTTGAATAAAAAAATAAATTACAGATTTATTAATAGGATGAAAATTTTTTAAATCATCTATTATTACAAAATTGTATGCCTTTGCATCACTTTCATTTAACAATTTATCTTTAAAAATGGTTATACCATATTTTTTTAAAGAATCAATTATTGATTTTTCCGAAATCGGATTGTAAATTATATTATTGATTAAAGGTGAATTATTGAGTAAGGGTATCAAAAATTTTTCCTCAACATTTATTAAAACTTTTTTCATTTGATAGTTTAATCTTCATAATCACCAAATTGTTCTTCCATTTCAATTTTTTCATACAGCTCCTCTAATTTTCCAATTGCATGCTGAACTAATGCCCAATCCTCAGAATCTACTGCATCTTCCAACGCTATTAAAATTTTGTTTAGTCTATCTAACATAATATTTTTATTTTGATATAAGTATATATTATCAAAATAAAAAAAATGGCTATTTAATAGCCATTTTTATATTTGTTTTATTATTTTTATTTCTTTAATTTTATTTTCCAATAAACACCCGCGCCAACATACGGCGAAAAACTACCATTAGTGCCATCAGTAGTTCTATTATTTACACCTACTCCTAATTGATAAATTTTATCTTTTTTTGTTTTAAGAATAATACCAGCGCCAATAGCTGAAACATAATCTTCTTTATTAAACCCTGCATTTAAACCATAAAAAACTTGATTTTTTGCAGGTTCTTTAACAATTAGTTCCTCTTTTATTATTCTTTCTCTAATTTTTGCATCCCAAATTCTACCTAAAATTTTATTTTGGGAAATTGTATCTATTAATGCTATTGTTCCCAAATCACCATCTAATTTAAGAGTATCCTTGTATAATACTTTTGAATAATAATCTTTTAACAAAGCAGCCGTATCGATAATCGTTGGTACTTTTACTTCTTTTTCAACAATCACTTCATGATAAATATCATCACCCTTTTTAGTTACTATTTTAGTTTTAATTATATCAACTGTATCGATTTCGTGTTTAATAACTTCATATTTTTTTCCTTCTATTCGGATTGTTTTACCACCCGGCATTACTCCACCTGGATTAATCCATTGTAAAATAATAAATAAAACCAAAGCCGCGATGGCTATATTCTTAAAATTAACATACTTTTTCATAATAATTATTTTTTAAATATAAATATTTAGAAAACCATTTTAGAACCAATTTGGAAATTGTTCATCAAATTAAATTTCGGTTCTAATGATATTATTACCTTATAGGAGGATGAGAACGCAAATCTTTTACTAATTCGGTAATCAAATCCACTTCCTATAATAAATCCTGGCACTCTTGTAACTAAAGTGTTTCCAGTAAGAGTATTCCAACTAATTGGTGAGTTCATAAAAAATATTTGTGGTGATATTGTAATCTTTTTTGTATATTGGTACGGTTTTGTCCAAAATGCTACAAACGATGTCATTAATGTATTATTATATTTTGATGTTGTTGGATTTTTTATTTGTAAACTAAGAATACCTACGTTATAACCATATGTTCCATATTTTGGGTGTGGTTTAATATTAGTGTAACCCAGCATTTGCATTAATGTTCCTTTTAGGTATGCAGCAGTTAAGGAATAAGAATGTATTGAGTTTAACTTACCATCCTGAAAATTCATTTTCGTCATTCCACCACTAAGTGCAAATTGGTCTAATGTGCTCCAAACAAGAGCGTTAAGTGAAAAAGATTTATCACCCATTAATGAAGATTTAGATATTCCAAGACTCATCATTGCTGCATATCTTCCTTCAGCATCCTCCACTCCAGCTAAATCAGATGAAAGTAACATTGGATTGGTACTTGCTTTCTTCTCTTTCTTTTTATCATCTTTTTTTTCTTCCTTTGATTCTTCACTCTTTTCTTCTTTTTTTTCCTCTGATTTAGATTCCTCTTTTTTTTCCTCACTTTTATTATCTGATTTAGATTCCTCTTTGGATTCAGATTTATTTTCTGATTTTGTTTCAGATTTAGTTTCACTTTTTTGTTCAGAAGATGAATTACCACCGCCAGATGAACTTCCTCCAGAAGAAGAGCTACTACTACCTGATGAAGTTGATGAACTACCTGATGATGAAGCGGTTGAACTACCACCTGATGGTGGTGAAGATGATGTTGGTGGTGGAGCCGAAGTTGTGGAAGAAGCAGCTGATGATGCTGAACTACTGGCCGCAGAACTGGCTGATGAAGATGCTGCGGAACTTGCAGCAGATGAAGCTGTGGAGGCGGCTGCAGATGCGGCCTGTGAGGTCGCCTGATTTACAGTTTGATTTACGGTTTGTTGTACAACCACATTAGTTGGGCATCCCATAGCTGAATAGGCAGCATAAACTCCGTTTAACCAGGTCTGCACAATTCCACTTTGAACTTCTAAGGGTGTAAATACTTTAATTTGGTTATAAAAAGAAACAACGGCGTTACCATTAACAAAAGTGGTATTAACTAATTTTAATTCTCCACTACATTTATCAACATAAGATTGAGTATAAGTGGTTTGTCCATTAGCTTTCCAAGCTAAACAAAAAATGAATACACTAAATAAAAAAGATTTTAATGCTTTCAAAAATTTTTATGTTTACTAGAAATTTAATCCTAATCCAAATTGTGAATAACCTCTTATCGGATCAGTATCTAATTTCAAAGTAAAGTTTTTGAAATCGTGCATTACCCCAACTTTAATTGATGAATACTCATTATTAGCTTTAGGGAATGTAATTTCTCCTAATTTATCCTTTCCTCTATATCTAATAATTTCTTTACCAAACCCTATCATAGCATGAACTCCTGTTCTACCAAATCTTTTACCTGCTCCCAGATACACACTTCGGTTTTTTACTAAATCATTTATAAGTGGGAAATCTACTTTATCAATTGTTCCATAAGGAAAGAAAGTTGAGCGGTCTATTTCATAAGTTGATTGAAAATCCATTACAAAATATCCTCTATTACCAACAGTAAAGAAACCACCAATTTGTTTATCGGTTGTTTTGTGTAAACCAAAACTTATAATTGGTTTTTTACCTCTGATTGTATCTCTTTTACCATCTTCGTAAACATAAATTCTTTGTGGTTGGCGGTAACCCCAATCATTCCAATAAAATGAAGGTGTCCAAAAGTTCCAACCAAATGCAGGTGCTCCCCACATATTCCATCTATTCCAACCCCATCCCCAACCCCAGTTATCATAAAACCAAGGGTCTCTTATAATGATATTTGAGCCAGGTTTTGTTTGTTGTGGCCTGTTAAATTCTCTTGGCCCATCATTTCTCCACAAACTTACATCACTTCTCTGCCCTTGTACGGAAGGAGTTGATACTCTAGGTTGTGGTGGATTGCTTCTCCAAGAAGATACTTGGGAAACTGCTACCATAGGTAGTAACATTAATAAGAATAAAATCTTTTTCATATTTCCTCCTTTTTTTTATTTTTTACACCAACCGAAACAAACTTTACCAAAAGTTATTTTTGTAATTAAATTGCATATTGTTTTCATAAATCCTCCGTTTTAATTACTTATAAATATAAAAAAAGGGAGTTTAATACTCCCTTTATTTTGTTAATTACCTTTTGTTGGAAACCTAGTCCAACCATTTACCCATACAGGCTTATCTAATTCAGGTATTACAACATCTATTTCTTTATTATTCTTTGAAAGTGCTAGGGTTTTCAATTGGTCATTAGTTAAGATTGTAGTTGCCTTACTGATAAAATTTAGTGTTGGATTAAATGTTCCTATTGAATTATTTTCAAATACTGATACTCCATCTTTCACAAATCCTGCGGTTTCATTACTTTCCAAACTTAAACCGCCTTTCATCCAACCCCAAATTACACTATTCTTCATAGTAAATTGTGTCCCTCTCCTAAATCTTAAACCTAAATTGTGGTTTGATAATGAAGAAGCGTTATTAGGCCCAACTAAAATCATATTGTAAAGTTTTGGATGAGTGTAAGGTTGTGCGGGTGAACCTGTTCCATCATTATCACATTCTACACCATTTCCGGCATCACCATTATCTACAAATTGTGGGTCTCTCTTTGCTACACCATTTGTAATTGTTCCGGTATATCCAAAATCAAAATCGTAATCATCATCTGCAGTTGCGTAAGCGTATAAGTTTTTAGCATTAACATTTCCACCGAAAAATTCAAATGCATCATCGTTGGCGTAGATAGTTTGAACGTTCTCAATAATTGTTCCACTACCAACTCCACCCAATGTTAGGGCATTTATTTCTGAATTAGGTAATGCCGCAATACCTGCATATTCAATTCTAACATAACGAAGAATACCACTATTATCATCATCGTTTGTTCCACCATAAGGTCTACCAATACCACCTTCAATAGTTGGTTCTGATGTTCTATTAGTTTTTGCTCTACCCAATATAACGATACCACCCCAATCACCGGGTGTTTTTTCCCCATCTGGTTTCCCAGAGGTAAATACAATAGGCTTTGATGCAGTGCCATCTGCTATGATTTGTGCACCTCTTTCTATTACTAATGCTCCCTTCTCTGCAATATCGGATACAATTTTAGTTCCAGGTTGTATAATTAATTTTGCACCATTTGTAATATACACATAACCCTTTAATATCCATACTTTATCAGATGTTAAAGTTATTGTTTCGTTATAAGTTCCATTTAATGTTGTAGAAAATGGAACATTAATTGGTGGTTCAATTTCGTCTTTTATACAGCCAAATAATCCGATTGCTAAAAATAATAAAATTGTTAGTTTTTTCATAATGATAAATTTAATGTTAGTGAAATTGTTTGTTCGTTGTTTGTTTTTATTAGATTTCTGTTTTGTAACTTTTGGTAATAAACTGATGGTTGTGCAAATACATCACTTACCGCCAATTTTATTTCACCATTTTTTATTTTATGTAGAAACACCACATCTAATACATTTCGCGAGTTTTCAAAAATATCAGGATATCCTTGAAATCCTACTGCTGATATTCTATCACCAACTCTATTGTATGAGATGTTAAAAGTGTTGGAATTTTTATGTATATTTAAACCACTATTTATAACATAATTAGATTGACCCTGTAATTGTCTTTTAATACCATTTACATTTACCTCTGAATTCATTAATGATGTATTTGTGTAAAAATTAACCCAATCGGTAATCTTTTTTCTAATTTCTATCTCAACTCCATAAAGATGTGCGTTTGTTGGGTTTTTAAATGTAAGTAAAAGATTTGAAGGAACAGAACCATCTGCTACAATTTGTTCAATAGGATTTACAAAGTTTTTACCAAATAGAGATATTGAAATATTTTCCCCACTATTCGGATACCATTCCCATTTTAAATCTAAATTGTAAATGTCTGATTTTTTTAATGAAGAATTTCCTAATATTTGAGCGTTTCTTACAAAATCATAATAAGCAAAATTAGCCACTTCTCTGAATTCTGGTCTTACTAATGTTTTACTCGCTGAAAATCTATACTTTGTTTTATCTTCGTTGTATGAAAGGTTTAGAGAGGGAAGTAAATCTAAATAATCTCTATCTACATTTACTTTAATCCCACTAAAATCAGATGTATTTACTTTAAATAAATTATATTCAGTTCTTAATCCAGTGTTTAATTTCCACTTACCCCACTCATTATCATACATACCATAAACACTACCTAAATCAAAATCAGCGGTATATCTATCTGTATTGTTTGTAATTTCATTTAATATTATTTTAGAATCATATCTGAATACTCTTGCTCTAAATTCTCTTAACTTCTTAATATATCCACCGCCAACTTTGAAATTACCTATTTTTTTGTTTATTGAACCATTGAATCCATTCTCAATCATTTCACTCCAAAAACGATAAGTATCTCTCCACGCAGTTGTAAATGGTTCATTTACCCCCAATGATTTTGTTATTGGATTAACTCTATAATCTGGCTGATTTCTTATCATTAAATTATATCCAACATTAAAATCAAATTCTTTTAATTTACCATCTATTTGTGTATTAATTACTGCCTTATTTATATTGTTTGATGAATTACTTCTAACATCTTGCACATTATCAAAGTTTTCCCCAAATCTGGTTAAGAATGAATTTTCTTTTTGTAATGAATAAATTGTCTTCCAACTATATCTATTTTCTCCCAAATAAGTTATATTTAATAAACCATTAAGAGATTTTGTTTGGGAATAAAGTGTATCTTTGTAATTATATGCCAATTCAGTAGAAGATTGATAATCTAATCTATCTATATAATTTAATCCAAATGAATTTCTTGCTACCGAACTAAATAATACATTCCATTTGTTTTTAACAAAACCAAACGATAGACCGCCATTTAAGTTTGGAAAAGAATTAAATTGAGTTTCATTAGGTTGCCTAATCAAAGATGTCCAATTTATTCTTTGAGATAAGCTTCCTAATCTATATCCATAAGTTGATGGGAAGTTGGAAGGGAATTCAGTAGGTTGAACTAACTTAAAACTTTTCGAAGTTGATACTAAACCCCAACCACTTCCCAATGAGATATTGAAAAAATTATCAGATACTTCTTTTGTTGAAATTTGTACTAAACCACCTGCCCAATCACCAGGTAAATTTGCTGCTGCAGATTTTGATATGATTATATTATCAACTAATGATGAAGGAATTATATCAAATGAAAAAGCTCTTCTATCAGGTTCAGTTGATGGTAATGATGTTGAGTTTAATTGAGCTGAATTGTATCTATCGGCCAATCCCCTTACTAATACAAACTTATCGTTTTGTATTGTTACACCACTTACTCTTTTGAGTGCATCTCCAACAGTTCTATCAGGCGTTTTCTTAATAAATTCGGTAGATAGTCCATCCGATACAACATTATTATTTCTAATTGTTCTTACTACTGCTACATCAGTTACTTTTTGACCTACACTCCTTACAACTACTTCATTTAGTTGTGTTTCGTTATCTGAAAAAATAATATTAAATTCAGCATCCTTATCAAATATCATTTCATTTGTGTATTCTTTATATCCAACAAATGAAGATTTAATTTGGTATTTTCCTTCTTTTAGTACAATTGAGTATTTTCCATCGGTATCCGATAGTGTAGTAAAAATATCACCATTTTGATTTTTGAAAGAAATATGAGAAAAATAAAGTGTTTCCGATTTGGATTTTGTAACACCTTTGATTGTTACTTGCGAAAATAATAAGTTTGGCAATAGTAAAAACAATAAAAAGAAACGATTCATAAATTATTAAGTTAGTTCCCCAATAATTATGAATCGTTATTTAGTTTAATTACGATTTTATATTATCAAATTCTTAAGAAATTATAAAGTAATTTTTTTATCTATATTATGTTTTTCGTAAAAGTTATTTAGAGTTTTCACCAAATCATCCAACATTTTTTTATATTCCCTTTGTGAATTCACATCAGCTGCTGCAAAAGTTGTTTTAGGTAATATTGAGTGTAGTATCTCCCTAGCCGCTGAACCTGCTATTGATAATTTCTCATCAATTGAATTACTTTCTTTCCATAATAAATTAGAAAACTTTGAATACATATATTTTTCACTCAATTTATTTTCTAATTTTTTGAATTTAGCTGTTTGGTCTCTTTTTCCAATATAAGCATCCTTTTCAGTTTCCAATTTTATTTGATGTGTTAATTCATGAATAACTGCCTGTTCCGGATCTGTCATTCTATTTACATCAAAAGAAATGTAAAGGGGTTTCATTGTTTTAGGGTTGAATGTCAATGCAGCTCCACCCTTACCAACTCCTCCAAATCTTACAGGTAGTGGAGTTACCTTTTCGTTTTTACATAATGCTTCATAATAAGCTTTTATATTAACAGGGTTAAATACTCCTTCGTTTAATATGTTCTTTAACTTAATCATTAGTTTGGAAATATACCTTTCTTAATCATTCTATCCAAAATTCTAGCACAAGCTATATCTAATGCTTTTTTTGTTGCTATTGAAATAGTTGATTGGTTAAACTTAACTTCATCTACAGTTGCATCTGATAAGAAAGTTAATTCTCTAACAGTCTTTGCTTCACCCAAACCACTCGCTCCAAATACTACACCTGTCTCTGCATCGGTGAATCTAACCTGCAAACCGATACGGGTTACCATCATATTCTTAACACCATCTTTTAGGTTTACCGTCTCATCTTCTGATACCGAATAATCATAACACTCAATTGTTACAAAATATTTAGCCAAATTAATCTTTCCTCTACCTTCTATTTTGTTTTCAGAAATTCCAGCATTAGATGCTTTAAATTGAGCAACCATTCTATTCTTAATTTCTGTTTTATCTTCGGTAAACTTAAAACGATTAAGGTTTTCTAAATATTCCATTGAAATATTTGCAACACCTAACCCTACTCTTTTTTCTTTTAATTCAGGATACATTTCATACATCTCATCGGATATACCCGCTTTTAAGATTTGAATTGGGATTTGAGGCCCTTCATAATCTAAAAATCTTTCGATATCGATTGCAGTTTCGAATGATGCTTTATATTGTTCAGTTTTTGTGCTTCCCACAACTTGAGCAACCGCAGCACTGCTTAACAAAAAGCCAACGAAGAATACGAATAATTTTTTCATACATATTTTTTATTATTATACTTCTATAAATATAAAAAAGAGAGTAATTATACTCTCTTTTCATAGCATTCTTTACATAATTGCCCGGCTCCTTCAATGTACCCATTTCTAAAATCAATGTGTGTAGATTTTAAATAAGGTACAGTTTGCCCACACATTATACATTTTTCGTATTCATCTAAATCGGGTCTGATAATACCCTTTACTAATCCATCTTCTCCTATATCTAGTTGAAAATGTTCATCATCATCATAATAATTTTGAACCCACCCTCTTTGGTTTCTTTCTTCTTGCCAAAATTTGTTTCTTACCAATCTTCCCAATTCCATATCATTGGGAGTTGAATAGATTTCTTCTTTAGTGATTATAACATTCATATTATTATTTTTATATAATATAATATATGAATTTATTTAGAAATTACCAAATTTTAAATTATTGGATTTTTATATGCCTGTTGCTTTAAATGGTATAATAAAGATGGATATCCTTTTAAATTTACTAACGGATTATTATATGGATTATAATTTACACCACTTTGAATAAAATAAGTTTCCGCAGAATGTCGAGTATTAAAATCCCAATAATTATTTTGCTCAATACTTTTTAAATATTTCGCGTTCATATACCAATAATTTCCGGCATATAAACCCTCGCTCCAACTTGGAATCCCCATCAATACGCCTGCTGTATCAAACCCTAAATTAATTTTATCTATGTAAAAGTTTGATTTATCTATTAATTGTTTCTCTAAAAATTCCCTCCACTCAACATTTGCAGCATAAGAATTCACTGCACTTTTTGTGTGTAAGTAAAAAATAATATCATCATCATTAAAAGTTTCCTTATTTTTATAAAGTTTAAAAAGTGTAGTCCATTCATTTTCAGAATACTGGACTACACTTTCTATGTAATTAAATTTTTCAGTAAAATTATTTTGTATTCTTTCGAATTGCTCTTTACTTATTTCTAACCCTCTTTTATTTGGGTAAATGTGATGATAAATATATAACATTAAATTTGATTAGGTAAGTAAATGATAATATTCTTTGAAGTGTTTAATTCTGTCTGCCAATCCAATAGTTCCACCATTTACTCTTTTAGTAATAGATGTTACCACCGCATCAGTTGCACCACCATCTGCCATTTTATGTAATCCATTTTTATTAAAGAACCATGCCGCTGATAATAGTGCGTATTTTGATGCTACTACATCAGGATTAGATGGAATATCTTCACCGATTGATTTACCAAATGCCGTATAATTATCCTTTCCTGTCAATTGGATATATCCTCTACCTCTGAATTTGTAGCCTTCACCACTTCCCTCATCACCATTACCCATACGAGATGAATAAACTTTGTTTGCAATCTTTTGTGGGTTTCTTTGGTATGCGTTTGCAATAGCTTCAGTTGGGAAATACTTTTTGAATATACCCATTAAACCCTTTGCCGAATAGTTTAAGTTTTCTTGCGTTGCACGGAATCCACCACTTTCATGACCACATTGTGCTAAGAAATGTGCCAATCTTAAGGGAGTATTAATTTGGAATTTAGCTGCAGTATCAGGAATCATAGCGATTACTGCATCAGGAATATGCCCTTTTAATTTATCCAATTTTAATTCACCAACAGGTGCTATTGGAGCTGCTGGCTGTGGAGCCGGTGCCGATTCTCCCATTATCTTTGCCCAGGTACCATCTCCTACAATTCCATCTGCGGTTAAACCATTTTTTGTTTGAAATGCCTTTACTGCTTCTTCAGTTTTTGGCCCAAAATTACCGATTGGTTCTAATCCCAATTTAGTTTGTAATTGTTTTACACTTTCGTTGTTATCTCCTCTTTTTAATAACATAATTTTATTGTTTAGATTATCCTAATTCTTCTTCAACCCCAGCATCCAATTTGTTCTTATCGTGCTCTGCCTTTCTATTGATATACTTATCAACCGAAGCGATACCAAAAGAACCCAAAGTGATTACTAAAAATCCATTGAATATGTATTCGTTAATTAATAACTCTTTTCCCAGCCAACCTGTTACCAAATCTACTACTAAAGCCAATACCATACAAGCAAATGCAAGAAAACCAACAACTGATTTTTCGTTAATATCATTGTTGTCTTTAAATAATTCTTTAATAAATCCCATAGTTTTTATTTTTAATTTTTATTAAATATATAACCTATTTATCCTACCATTTCGGCTTCGTCATCTCTGATTTTGCCACACTTTAAACATTCAATAATTCCATCTCCATCTGCATCACCCCAAATGTGTTCACATTGTCTATGTGCGAAATATACATCAATCTTACCATCACCATCAAAGTCAATACCATCCATTACACCATCACCAT
>Ga0194116_10006697_pt1 | contig 12194 bp, 8 predicted proteins | sample TA2MahsurfametaG_4_FD_148617 | JGI IMG/M metagenome (GOLD analysis project Ga0194116, IMG submission 148617) | Freshwater microbial communities from Lake Tanganyika, Tanzania - TA2015008 Mahale S9 surface | ecosystem: Environmental > Aquatic > Freshwater > Lake | place: Tanzania: Lake Tanganyika... | reverse complement strand
TCCGCGCAATGTCCGTCAGGCCGAGCTGCTCGAAGCGGCCGTCGAGATCCAGCACGTCTTCCATCTTTCCTGCCCCGACCGCGACGAACTCGCCCGCCGCATGCGCAAGCGCGCGCTCAAGGACAACCGCATCGACGATGCGAACGAATCGGTGATCCAGCATCGCATCAGCACCTACGAGCTGGAGACCAAGCCGATCCTCGATTACTATCCGCCGGAAAAAGTCACCACCATCGATGCGACGCAGACGCCGGTGCGCGTGCTCTTCGAGATCCTGCAGCAGGTGATGACGCTGCCATTCTACGGGAAGATCAGCACGAAAACCGTTTGATGAGCTCCTTGTCGCGGATGCGTCTCGTGTTCATCGCCACCGGCGACATCGCGCTGCCGTCATTCCGCAGGCTGCTTGCCGATGGGCCGCGCCCGCTCGCACTGGTCACCCAGCCCGACAAGCCGGCCGGACGTCACCAGACGCCCAAGCCGCCGCGCATCCGGCTCGAGGCGCAGGCCGCGGGCATTCCGGTGCTGCAGCCGCTCCGCTCGAGCGACTGCGCGGACGATCTCCGCGCGCTCGCGCCGGAGGTGATCGTCGTCATGGCCTACGGCCAGATCCTCCGCGATGATCTGCTCGCGCTGCCTTCACTGGCGATCATCAACCTGCACGCCTCGTTGCTGCCCCGCCACCGCGGCGCCGCCTGCATCCAGTCAGCCATCGACGCGGGCGACCGCGAGAGCGGCATCACCTCGATGCACGTCACGCGCGAACTCGACGCCGGCGACGTGATCCTCGCCCGTGCGATCCCGATCACGTCCGATGAAACCGGCGGATCGCTCCACGACCGGCTCGCCGATCTGGCGGCCGACGTGCTGATGGACACGCTGCGGTGCTTGGCGGCGGGTGATGCGCCGCGCGTGCCGCAGGACCCTGTGCTCGCGACGCACGTGCCCAAGCTCACGCGCGATCACGGCCGCATCGACTGGTCGATGAGCGCGACGGCGATCGAACGCCGCATCCGTGCCTATGACCCGTGGCCGGGCACGCATGCGCGCATGGTCGCCGACGGCCGTTCGATGCGCCTCAAGATCTTCCCCCCCGCGCGTGTGATTGCGCGCGATGCCGCAGGCGCGTTGCCACCCGGTGAGTCACTGGTGCGCGACGGCCGGTGGTTCGTCGGTTGCGGCGACGGGCGGATCGAACTGCTGCGCGTCCAGCCCGAGGGCGCGCGCCGCATGGAGGCCGCCGAATTCCTGCGCGGCAACACGCCGGGACGGATGGAGTGAGGGCGGATCACTGCGCCACGGCATTTGCACCTTGAATCCGCGCCCCTCCGGGCCTTCTTCTATCCGCGCATGAGCGAACGCAAGACCCTCGATGAGCGCCAGCAGATGTCCGATCTGGAACGTCTGCGCCATTCCTGCGCGCACGTGATGGCCACCGCCATCCTGCGGATCTGGCCCGACGCGCAGTTCGCCTACGGTCCGCCGGTCGAAAACGGGTTCTACTACGACTTCGACATGAAGCACCGGATCACGCCGGACGACTTCCCGCAGATCGAGGCCGAGATGAAAAAAATCGCCAAGGAGAACCAGAAATTCGAGCGGCAGACGGTGAGCCGCGACGAGGCGCGGGCGATGGCGGAGAGCGGTCGGCTCGGCGGGCTGTCGGAGCGCCCGGGCAATCCGTCGCGCTTCAAGCTCGACCTGATCGACAAGATCCCCGAGGGCGAGGAGATCTCGTGTTTCCGCAATGGCGACTTCATCGATCTCTGCGCCGGTCCGCACGTCGGATACACGTCGAAGTGCAAGAACGTGCGGCTGATGTCGGTGTCCTCCTCGTTCTACATGGGTGACGAGTCGAAGGGCCAGTTGCAGCGGCTCTATGGCACGGCCTTCGAGAGCAAGGAGTTGCTCGAGGAACACCTCGTTCGCCTCGAGGAGGCGAAAAAGCGCGACCACCGCCGGCTCGGCCGCGAGCTGGGACTCTTTCACATCGACGAATTGGTCGGCCAAGGGCTGGTGCTGTGGAAACCCAAGGGCGCGTTGGTGCGGCGCGCGCTGCAGGAGTTCATCACCGACGAACTCGACAAGCAGGGATACGCGCAGGTCTTCACCCCGCACATCGGCAAGCTCGACCTCTACCGCACTTCCGGCCATTTTCCATACTATCAGGAAAGCCAGTATCCGCCGATCGCCGAGCGCGACGTGCTGGAGAAACTCGCCGATGAAGACGCGTCGTGCGCCAGTCTCGTCCACGGCTTGGCCGACGGCACGCACGAGGGCTACCTGCTCAAGCCGATGAACTGCCCGCACCACATCCGCATCTTCGCGAGCGAGCACCACTCGTACCGCGACCTGCCCGTGCGGCTGGCGGAGTTCGGCACGGTGTACCGCTGGGAACAATCCGGCGAACTCGGTGGCATGACGCGCGTGCGCGGCTTCACCCAGGACGACGCGCATTTGTTCTGCACGCCCGAGCAGGTCTCGGCGGAAGTGCAGGGATGCCTCGGCCTCGTCAAGACCGTGTTCTCGACGCTCGGCATGAACGACTACCGCGTACGCCTCTCGCTGCGCGATCCGGCAAGCGACAAATACGTCGGCTCGCCGGAGAACTGGGACAAGGCCGAGGCCGCGCTGCGCGAGGCGGTGCGCACGCTCGGCGTCGAATACACCGAGGAGATCGGCGAGGCCGCGTTCTACGGACCGAAGATCGATTTCGTCGTCAAGGACGTGATCGGCCGCGACTGGCAGCTCGGCACCGTGCAGGTCGATTACAATTTGCCCGTGCGCTTCGGACTCACCTACGTCGGTCCGGACAACGCGCCGCACGTGCCGGTGATGATCCACCGCGCGCCGTTCGGATCGATGGAACGCTTCACCGGCCTGCTCATCGAGCACTTCGAGGGGAAATTCCCGACCTGGCTCGCGCCCGAGCAAGTGCGCGTGCTGCCGGTGTCCGACAAGGCGATCGACTTCGCCGAATCGGCCGCCGCCACACTCGCCGACGCCGGCGTGCGCACGGGGATCGACCGCAGCAGCGACAAGATCGGCGCGAAGATCCGCAACGCGCGGCTCGAGCGCGTGCCGTACATGCTCGTCATCGGCCAGCGCGAAGCCGAGGAGGGCAGCGTCTCGGTGCGCCACCGCGATCGCGACGACCTCGGTCCGATGCCGCTCGACGCGTTTGTCGCCTCGATCACCCGCGAAATCGCCCACCGCGCCCTGTGACCCGCCGGATTTCCGGCTTGCGGGCGGCGTTCCGCTCTGGTTCCGTCCCCCTGCTTCCGCGCCGCTGTAGCTCAGGGGTAGAGCAGTTCATTCGTAATGATCAGGTCGTCGGTTCAAATCCGACCAGCGGCTCCAGCATGCGTGCGGAGATGGGCATGAGCTTCGCAAAGCACCGGGCTGGTCAGTCGGAACGCTGGTGGTTCGGTGAACCGGTGGCGCTGCGCGCGCAGTGAATCGGTGTGTGACGAGAAAGAGTCGCTGCGGAGCGGCCGTCTCTTTCGCCGCCATGAAGTAGCGGGCGGCAACGCCGCAACCGGAATACCACGCCGGAATACCGCGCCGCAGCAAACCGGGCATCTCTTGCATCAACGCCCCGAAGCAAGCGCTTCCATCAGGTAGCGCGACGGCCGGAAGTGCTCGATGAGGATTTCGTGCTGTTCGCCACGCCGCATCCTCACCTGGCGGATGTTGAAGTTCGGCGTCTTGTGCGGCGCGAACAGGATGTCGTCGTGGGTCGAGTTCTCGTGTTTCTTGAACATCGAGGGCAGGATGTCGCCGCCGAGATGGTCGTCGCGGCCGGTGGCGAGATGGCAGGTGCCCAGCACCTTTTCGTCCTGGATGTCGGCACCGGAAACCGGCAGCACCTGCGTGCCGAAGCCGAGCTCACCGAGGGTGCCGGTCATCGGATCATCGGCGAGGCGGCGGTTGTGGGCGTCGATGGTCGCGGGGTTGCCGGCGATGAGGGTGGAGCGCACGATGCAGCGGTTCTCGACGTCGAGCACGCCAAGCGTGCCATCCTCGTACTTCATCGGGAATTGTCCCCGCGCGTCGTTGGGCACGAAATACACTTCACCGGCCGGGAGATTGGCGATGTCGGGCGTGCGGCCATTGCACAGTCCGTGGGACTTCTGCGCCTCCTGTCCGCCCAGTCCGAGCCAGGCGGTGAGCACGCGACCGTCCTCGAGCTCGAAGTCGATCTCGATCGAGTCCGCCCGCGTCAGCGCGAGGCGCAGCCGCTCGGCATCGGCCGAGACCGCTTGATAATCCACGGCCAGCCCGGAGTTGAGGATGATGTCGTTGAGTCCGTGCAGCGTGGCGCCGCGGAACCCGAATTGCCTCGCCTTGGCGGTGAGCGGCGCGGTGGCCGAGAAGGTCGAGATGCAGAGGATGAGGTCGTAGTTCGGGTAAATGTCGCGATCGAGCGAGAGCTGCCGACCTTGGGTGTCCCACACCTCCTCCTGCAGATCGAGGTTCGACCCGTGGCTGCAGCGGTAGGCGTACAACTCGCCGCCGGTCATGCCCAGGTCCTGCATCACCCCACCGTGCAATCCTTCGAAAAAGTAGCGGTGCGCGTTCTTTTGCACGGCGAATCCATCCTCGCGCAGGAACGCGCAGTCGCGGATCAGGTCCACCGGCTCGTCGAAATCCACCAGGATGCAGACGCGGCAACCCTCGGTCGGCTCGAAGACCGTGCCGAGCAGCCTGCGAAGATCAAAGGCCGGAAAGCGACGCTTTTCCGGGTTCAGCAGGATCTCTTCGCGGAGATAGTCGGGCAGGGTGGGGCAGGACGCGGTTGCTTGCATGGTCGCACAGCCTAACACCGCGTCCCGCCGCCGCAAGGCCCGATGACCGCCATCACTCAATCCTCCTCGTCACCGGCCCCGCCCGCCTCACGCTGCATTCGCTCCAGCACGTCCGACATGTCCTCCAGCGAATCCCAGAGGCCGCGCACCACGTGGATCGGCGCGCCGCAGCGCACCACCAGCGCGAGACAGTCCGACGGACGCGCATCGAGCTCGACGATCTTGTGCTCCATGATTTCGTTGCGTGCCTCGATGAAAAGCCGCGCGTGATACACGTCGCCGCTCATCGCCGTGATCACCGCCCGCGTCACCTTCGCGCCGAATGCGTCGAGCGCCTGCAGAAACAGATCATGGGTGAGCGGCCGCGGTGGTGCTTCGCCCGAAATCACCGCGTGAATCGCCGCGCCCATCGCCGGGTCGATGTAGAACACGATCGCTTTCGCGCCGTCGCCGAGGAACACGGCACAGCCGGCCTGCGTCGGCATCAGGCCGATCGGTTGCACTCGGACGAGTTCCGGCATCGGATCAGCCTGTCGAAGATCGCCGTCGCAACCAAGTCGAAAACCGTGCTTGACGTCGGGCACGCGGATTCCCGGACGCCTGTGTTTCCAGAGCTTCCCCGATTGATGCCGTCGTCCGCGCCGCGGTCGTTTTCGAGTCTTCCGATCCCCCCCCGCGAAAAAATTCCGAAAATTTTTCCAAAATCGGGTTGACGCCCCCCGGGCGGGTCGGATAGCTTCGCGGGCCGCTCCGAGCGAGGGCGGCCGAGAGACTCTCCAGTCGATCGCGGTGGGAACGCCCGATCGGCTTTTTAGTCCCCTCGAACCAAGGATCTTTGACAGCGTGGCCCGACACCGATCGTGACGGAGAAGCATCGGCAGCCGCCCGGGCCCATGTGGCGCGGGAGACTCCGGTTCGACTCCGATGCATTGCGGATGGATTGTCGGGAAGAGGCAAAAGATTGAATTGTGCGCTGCGCGCCTGCCCAGGCGCGCGGAACGGCGGCATCCCTCGTGGATCCCGCCGAACGTCAATTTGGAAAGGTCCGCTCTTTCGGGAGTGGATACCACCAAACCATTTTTTACGGAGAGTTTGATTCTGGCTCAGAACGAACGCTGGCGGCGTGTTTAAGACATGCAAGTCGCACGGGGACAGGAGAGTAGCAATACCCGCCTGTTTCAGTGGCGCACGGGTGAGTAACACGTGAATCACATGCCCTGCAGAGGGGGATAGCCCAGGGAAACTTGGATTAATACCCCATGGTCCGGCAACGGTAAAGGCGGCCGCAAGGCTGTCGCTGCAGGATTGGTTCGCGCCCTATCAGCTTGTTGGCGGGGTAACGGCCCACCAAGGCGACGACGGGTACCTGGTCTGAGAGGACGATCAGGCACACTGGAACTGAGACACGGTCCAGACACCTACGGGTGGCAGCAGTCGAGAATAATTCACAATGGGGGCAACCCTGATGGTGCAACGCCGCGTGGAGGATGAAGGTCTTCGGATTGTAAACTCCTGTCATCCGGGAGTAAGACCTGACGGTGAACAGCCGGCAGGGTTGATAGTACCGGAAGAGGAAGGGACGGCTAACTTCGTGCCAGCAGCCGCGGTAATACGAAGGTCCCAAGCGTTGTTCGGAATCACTGGGCGTAAAGGGAGCGTAGGCGGCGCGGTAAGTCAGATGTGAAATCCCGGAGCTCAACTCCGGAACTGCATCCGATACTGCCGTGCTTGGAGGGTTGGAGAGGTAGCTGGAATTCACGGTGTAGCAGTGAAATGCGTGGATATCGTGAGGAACACTCGTGGCGAAAGCGAGCTACTGGACAACACCTGACGCTGAGGCTCGAAGGCCGGGGGAGCGAAAGGGATTAGATACCCCTGTAGTCCCGGCAGTAAACGGTGCGCGCTTGGTGTGAGGGGATTCGACCCCCCTCGTGCCGGAGCAAACGCGTTAAGCGCGCCGCCTGGGAAGTACGGTCGCAAGACTAAAACTCAAAGAAATTGACGGGGACCCGCACAAGCGGTGGAGTATGTGGCTTAATTCGATGCAACGCGAAGAACCTTACCTGGGCTTGACATGCATTTCTAAGCGCGTGAAAGCGCGTGACCCTTCGGGGGACTTGCACAGGTGCTGCATGGCCGTCGTCAGCTCGTGTCGTGAGATGTTGGGTTAAGTCCCGCAACGAGCGCAACCCTTGTGAACTGTTGCCAGCGCGTCATGGCGGGAACTCGGTTCAGACTGCCCAGATCAACTGGGAGGAAGGTGGGGACGACGTCAGGTCAGTATGGCCCTTACGCCCAGGGCTGCACACGTACTACAATGCCCGGTACAATGAGAACCAAGACCGCGAGGTGGAGGAAATCTGCAAAACCGGGCCCAGTTCGGATTGGAGGCTGCAACCCGCCTCCATGAAGTCGGAATCGCTAGTAATGGCGCATCAGCTACGGCGCCGTGAATACGTTCCCGGGTCTTGTACACACCGCCCGTCACATCATGGAAGCCGGTCGCACCCGAAGTGCCTGCGCCAACCGCAAGGGGGCAGGGCCCTAAGGTGTAGCTGGTAACTGGGATGAAGTCGTAACAAGGTAGCCGTAGGGGAACCTGCGGCTGGATCACCTCCTTTCTAAGGAGTTACCCCATGGGAAGCTCACGCGACCCGGGGTAGGTCGAGTCCCGTCCGGAGCTCCGCTCCATCGGGACCGCGGCACGGGCAACCGTCCGCACCACTTGTTTATCATTTTCCGCGCGGTCCAAGGCATGGATCGCAGCGCACGATCCGGTCTTTTGCCTCACGCACGCAAACGCGTCCCCGGAGGGGGGAGCCCTCGTCTTTCAACAGGGGGTATAGCTCAGTTGGTAGAGCGCCAGCTTTGCAAGCTGGATGTCTGGGGTTCGAATCCCCATGCCTCCACCACTTTTCAGGTAAAACTGAAATTTCAAAAAGCTGAAAAGCTGAATGGAAAACTCTGGATTCCAGCGTTTCAGGATTTCAGAATTTCAGTTTTTACCAGCTGGGGCCTGTAGCTCAGTTGGTTAGAGCACCGCCTTGATAAGGCGGGGGTCATAGGTTCGAGTCCTATCAGGCCCACCATCCTCCGCACGCGCCGCGTCCGCACGCTGTTCCGGCCCGCTCTTTGACATCCACATGGAGATATATGATTTGATTGACTTGCAAGAAATTGCATCGGGCGCGGATTTGATTCCGCGCCGTGAGCCGTTCTTGCGGTCCTTGGTGTAAAAGATATTCTGATTCCCAAACATGAAGTTTTTACGGCTGGCGCCGGCTCAAGGGTCGGCGCCGATCGGGAGCAACCGGTTTTCCGGCCTCCCGAAAGCTCGTTTCCAAACATGGAATCAAGCTTTGCAGGGCACACAGTGGATGCCTTGGTGCCAACAGGCGATGAAGGACGTGATCAGCTGCGATAAGCTTCGGGGAGCGGCTAATACGCTTTGATCCGGAGATTTCCGAATGGGGTAACCTGATGGTGTTCATACGCCATCGTCTTTTCCTGAATCCATAGGGAAAAGCACGCAATACCCGCTGAAGTGAAACATCTCAGTAAGCGGAGGAAAAGAAAGAGAATCGATTCCGTCAGTAGTGGCGAGCGAAAGCGGAAGAGCCCAAACCGGAGGCTTGCCTCCGGGGTTGTAGGACCCCGACATGGGATCCCGAACGATAGGTCAAGGAGATGGAAAGCTCCGGCAGAGAGGGTGAAACCCCCGTGACCGAAATCCGAAGGGACCTTAGGGTGTTCCTGAGTAACACGGCACACGTGAAACGCCGTGTGAATCCGCGCGGACCACCGCGTAAGGCTAAATACTAGTTGGCGACCGATAGTGAACCAGTACCGCGAGGGAAAGGTGAAAAGAACCGCTGTGAGCGGAGTGAAATAGAACCTGAAACCGTGTGCCTACAAGGTGTCAGAGCGGGCTTGTCCCGTGATGGCGTGCCTTTTGCTTAATGAGTCTGCGAGTCAGTATGCGTGGCAAGCCTAAGCCCTTACGGGGCGGAGGCGAAGCGAAAGCGAGTCCGAACAGGGCGTCCTGAGTTGCGCGTGCTGGACCCGAAGCGGAGGTGATCTACCCATGGCCAGGTTGAAGCGCCGGTGATACGGCGTGGAGGACCGAACGGGTGAATGTTGAAAAATTCTCCGATGAGCTGTGGGTAGGAGTGAAAGGCTAATCAAACCCCGTGATAGCTGGTTCTCCTCGAAATGCATTGAGGTGCAGCGTCGCGTGTTTATGGGCGGGGGTAGAGCACTGAAAGGGCTAGGGGGCATACCCGTCTACCAAACCCTATCAAACTCCGAATACCGCCCAACAGAACGCGGCAGTGAGACGGCGGGGGATAAGCTTCGTCGTCGAGAGGGAAACAACCCCGACCAGCAGCTAAGGTGCCCAAATCATGCTGAGTGGAAAGGAGGTGGGATTTCACGGACAGTGAGGATGTTGGCTTAGAAGCAGCCACCATTTAAAAAGTGCGTAATAGCTTACTCATCGAGAGATCCCGCGCCGAAAATGATTGGCGATAAGCATGATACCGAAGCTCTGGATGCCGTCCCCTGGGGGACGGCGTGGTAGAGGAGCATTCCTGGCGCGCTGAAGCGCGATGGCGACTGACCGTGGAGTGCCAGGAAGAGAGGATGCAGACATGAGTAACGATAAGACGGGTGAAATCCCCGTCCGCCGTAAACCCAAGGTTTCCCGGGCCACGATTTTCGTCCCGGGGTTAGTCGGGACCTAAGCCGAGGCGGAGACGCGTAGGCGATGGACAGCGGGTTAATATTCCCGCACTTGCGAACCTTAATCCGGAGGGACGCATCGGTGGAGATGACCAGGTGATTGAATTCCGAGGTGAGGCTTCGGCCGATCCGTATCATCGAAACCGGTGCCAAGAAAAGCTCCGGGGCATGCTAAGCAACCCGTACCGCAAACCGACACAGGTGGGTGGGTAGAATATACCAAGGCGCAAGAGTGAACCCCGGTTAAGGAACTCGGCAAATTGACCCCGTAACTTCGGGATAAGGGGTGCCGCCTTCGGGCGGCCGCAGTGAACCGGCCCAACCGACTGTTTAGCAAAAACACAGCATTCTGCCAAGCCGCAAGGCCAAGTATAGGATGTGACACGTGACCAATGCGGAAAGATTAAGATGAGATGTTAGCCGCAAGGCGAAGCTTCGAGTCCAAGTCCCCGTGAATGTCGGCCGTAACTATAACGGTCCTAAGGTAGCGAAATTCCTTGTCGGGTAAGTTCCGACCTGCACGAATCGTGTAACGAGTTGGGCGCTGTCTCAACCGGGTGCTCAGTGAAATTGTAATGGCGGTGAAGATGCCGCCTGCCCGCAGAAGGACGGAAAGACCCTATAGACCTTAACTGTAAGCTGTCATTGGTTCTTCGATTTTCATGCTCAGCATAAGTGGGAGGCTTTGATGTGGCCCTTCAGGGGGTCGCGGAGCCGCCAGTGAGATACCACCCTTGGGTGTTGGAGGATCTAACCTCGTCCCGTGAATCCGGGCGTGGGACATTGTCAGCCGGTCAGTTTTACTGGGGCGGTATCCTCCCAAAGAGTAACGGAGGAGCGCGAAGGTGGGTTCAGCACGGTTGGCAACCGTGTGTCGAGTGCATAGGCATAAACCCGCCTAACTGTGAGACCCACAAGTCGAGCAGATGGGAAACCAGGCCTAAGTGATCCGGCGGTAGAATGTGGAATTGCCGTCGCTCAACGGATAAAAGGTACCTTAGGGATAACAGGCTGATTTCATCCAAGAGTTCATATCGACGATGAAGTTTGGCACCTCGATGTCGGCTCGTCGCATCCTGGGGCTGGAGAAGGTCCCAAGGGTCCGGCTGTTCGCCGGTTAAAGCGGCACGCGAGCTGGGTTCAGAACGTCGCGAGACAGTTCGGTCCTCTATCCTCTGTGGGCGTAGGAAAACTGAGGGGTTCGGTTCCTAGTACGAGAGGACCGGAATCGACGCACCTCTGGTGCACCGGTTGTCCTGTCAAGGGCACGGCCGGGTAGCTATGTGCGGAAGAGATAAGCGCTGAAAGCATCTAAGCGCCAAGCTCCTCCCAAGATGAGTTTTCCCCGAAGGATCGTCGAAGACTACGACGTTGATAGGGTGCAGGTGGAAGCGTGGCAACATGTTGAGCCGAGCACTACTAATCATCCGTTTGGCTTGATTCCTGTTTTCGGAATCGGAATGCCGATGGACCGCGGACGGCGGTTGCAATGCTTGCGGTGGATCAGATCAGAACCCTCCATGTGGATGTCAGGGAGCGGGCGGGCCCGGCGAAGGCCGGGCAGTGAGAAGCGACAAGTGAAAAGTGAGAAGTCAAATTCTCAACCACTTCACACTCGGCACTTCTCACTGGTCACTCGAAGTCCCCAGAGCCACGGCCCTTTTCGACAAGGGTCGGACTCTGGTGACCAGAGCGCGGTGGAACCACCCGGTCCCATTCCGAACCCGGAAGTGAAACGCCGCAGCGCCGATGGTAGTGGGACGACAGGTCCTGTGAGAGTAGGTCGTTGCCAGGTATTGGCCCGGCACCTTGGAAACAAGGTGCCGGGCTCTTTTTTGGTGCCGTTCCGTTCCTGACCATCCGCATTCCGGATCCATCGAGCGTGGGGTGGCGGCTTGAAGCCGCCATGGTCGGTAACGACGGCTTTCCGGCCGTCGTCGTGCGCCAAGCCCGCACGCCCAACAAAGGGAAGTGCTGGCTGAATGTGTCCCTCGATTGCCTGCGACCGGCTGTTGCATCGCGCACGGATCGTGCGAGGATCGGCGCATGGAGGACTTTGAATCGAAAGTGCGTGAGGCCCTGGCCGATCCCAAGAACCAGGGGGAAATGGCCGATGCCGACGCGGTCGGCACGGTGGGATCGCCCGATTGCGGTGACATGCTGCGGATTTGGCTGAAGTTCACCGAGAAAGACGGCAAGCGGGTGATCGATCGTGCCTCGTTCCAATCCTTCGGTTGTCAGACGGCGATGGCGGTGGCCTCGATGGCCACCGAGTTGCTGCGCGGCCGGACCGTGGAGGAGGCGGCCGGGCTCGATGCCACCGAATTGGCGGGTGACCTCGGCGCGTTGCCGCCGATGAAGATCCATTGCGGTCAGCTCGTGGAGGGGGCGCTGCGCGATGCGCTCGGCGGGGCAGGGGATGCGCCGCGCGCGGCGGCCTCACCGGTATCGGCGGCACCGACCTTGTCGCAGGATCTTGCCGCGAAGGCTGTCGGCCCGGTGCGCGTGGTGCCGCTCGATTAGAGCATTTTGCTCAAATCTGTAGCCGGTGGTTGGGTGTGAGTGTGGGAAATGTGCGGCTTCGCCGGATTTGAAAAAAGCGGAATCTGTTGCCCATGGCTGCGTTGTTGCTCAGTCGTGGATGTC
>Ga0194116_10006696_pt1 | contig 12194 bp, 10 predicted proteins | sample TA2MahsurfametaG_4_FD_148617 | JGI IMG/M metagenome (GOLD analysis project Ga0194116, IMG submission 148617) | Freshwater microbial communities from Lake Tanganyika, Tanzania - TA2015008 Mahale S9 surface | ecosystem: Environmental > Aquatic > Freshwater > Lake | place: Tanzania: Lake... | reverse complement strand
TAATTCATTTTTTTATTTAAAATTAATATTAATTCATGAAAATATATTTGTTTAAATTAATCTTTTCAATTGATAATGGATATATTCAATATATTTTTTGAGTTTAATTTTTATTCAAATTTTGATTGTTTTTCTTGTTATTTTTATTTTAATCATCTTTTAAAATTTAAATCTTTTTGGTTGATTTTGCTTGATTTTGAAAAATTAAATTACAAAATTTTTTTTAGATTTCCAATAATAAACTAAAGTGAAATATTTAAAATATTATAATTTAAAACAATAAAAATATGTCGAAAAGAAGAAATAACAATATTAATCATAATGAGAACTTTTATGAAAATTTTAAAAAATCATTTACTTTTACTGATATAATGGAGCAAGGTATAAAAAGATTAAATATAAAATTTAAGACTTAGAGGATGATGAAAATGATGAAGATTATTGCTTATTAGAAGACTTACTTACAAATAATGCAAAGGTAAACAAGATTTAATTTAATTGTTTTATTTGATAAATATTTATTTTGATTTCTAGTATAAAAATGATATTTTACCGTTTAATGTCACGATTCCGAAAAAAGAAGTGCAAGATATATTAGAAGATCAAGACATGTAATTTAATTTTACTTTAATAAATAACTAATTATCGAACATAATAGATTTAGATAAATTTAAATCACTTTAGATTTGACATAAATTCGAACATTTTTCTTAATGATGACTTTAATAATTCCATTCTAACAATTAATAAAAGCATTCTTAGTCGAGCAAAATCCAGAAAAAGCAGAAAATACGAACAAAACTACAACAACAATTTTATCTCAAATACTAATAACTCCTATCAGATAAATAACGTTTCAAATTTCAATAATTCTAATAATCAACAATTAGAGAATAATTGTCTTCAGCAAAACAAAAAACTTAGTTTTAATAATGTTAAAAATTGGGAAGCTTTAAATATAAATTCAAGCCTTAATTCAACTTCATTATTAAATAAGCAGAATAATAAATTAACAGATAATCAAAATGCAAATATATCAAATTGCTCTATTTTCGTAGCAAATAGTAAGATAAACAAAGAAAATGAACTTCATACAAAGAATTTTAATATAAATTCATATCATGCTAATCCTTTATCTATAAATGAAGTCAAAGAAAATTTACTTGATGCGGAAATTAATCAACATCAAAATTTAGAAAATTTAAAAAAAATGAGTAATAGATGTTTAAGAGATAATAATCCAAAAATAACCAATACTACTGATAATAATGGTTGTGTTAATCATCAAAAATACAGAAAGAGATTAAATCTTAAAAATTCGATTAAAAAATTAAGAAATAAAACTATAATAAAAAATTGTGATTATTTAAATAATTATTCATACAATAAATTAAATAATAAAGACGAGTTAAAAGACTCAAAAAATGTTAGAATTAGTGAATTTGCAAATATTCAAGGTTTGAACTCCCATAAACGAAATATCGATTATCCTTTTACAAGTAAAACAAATTATAACAATTTAAGAGATAGGTCAGAAAAACCTATAGAAAATAATTTTGAATTTTCTCGAAATCCGAACAATAACATTTTGAATAAAAATTGTAATCAAAGCACAAATTTAAATGGGAAAAAATTTAATTATAATAATAGTTTATTTACAAATGGGCCAAACGATAGTATCTTTAGAGATTATAATTTGAACTTCAATAATATCTCTAATGGATTTTTAAATAATAGCTCCTTGAATAACTATGAAAATGTTAATAATAATAATGGATTTTTAAATAATACTAATATCAATAACAATTATATAAAACCCAACAATAACAGCTTCAACTTTAATGAAGAAAATATTAACTATAAAAACACTTTCTTTCCTAATCCTAATAGCAAACAAAGTGAGATTATCCAAAAAAATATGGAATTACAAGATTACTTTTTTAATCCGAATAGACCTATTATACAAATGGATATTGTTGAGCAGATTAAATTCATTTTGAAACAATACGATTTTTATTTGCAGCTTGTATTACAGAACATTTTATTAACTGATGACATGGATTTAAAATTTAGGAGTTATAGTATATTATATAACCTGTATTTACAAAGAATGAGAATACTTAATTATTACAAACTACCTCAATTCGATATATATTTTAATTTCTGCAAAGTATAATTTTTGATGATTTAATTTTTAAAAAAAGGTTTCTAGTTTTTGTAAATTTATAATTAGATATTTTGTGATGGAAAGCGATTATCAATAAAACCTCAAATTTCTTTTTTTCAAAGCCCTGTTTTAGAAATTCTACCAATTTTTGTAAAGTTTATGAAAAAGTAAATGATTTTCTTATAAAGAATAAAAAAATTTTAGTAATTTTTATAAAATATTGGATCGTCTAGTTAAATAAACTTCGATGCATAAAAGAATTTATTTCATTTTTTACAGTGATAATGTAAATTGATTAATAAAGGACTTTTTCAAGAGATGAAGTAACTCAAATCCTAAAAGAATTCTATCCATTTATAAACCCTTTGTATTTACCAATTAATTTAAAAAATCGGACTTTATTAAATGAAGCAAATGCCGCCAATGAAGTAAATCAATTAAGCCCAAAAATAAATCAAGCAATCATAAAAAATGTAAATTTAAATTCAAACAATTTTTAAGTTGCAAAATACCATAAATTTTTTTTAATTTTTTAAAAATGTTTTCTTAAATTTAACATTTTACGATAAGCCAGAAGATAATTTTGATATGAATAAAAACCATTTCAAAGAAGAGAAAAAGGAAGGAGCAGAAGTAGAAGAATCACATGATAATGAATCAGGAAAGGTCAGAGATTTGAAAACAATTAACGAAACAAATCCAGTAAATTATAAAGAATCTAAAGATAAAACTCTTGCAATAAAAAAGATAGAATCGGAAAACATATTAGATCCAAATTCGAACAGCTGCTGTATAATTAAAGAGTATATATTATATTGTAAATTATATTAAATAAAATAAATAAAGGGAACAAAATAATGAACCAATAAATAATAATAAAGAAAATCAATTAAACCAAAACACAATAAAAATAAATAATATAAACAAAGAACTATTAAAAGCTGATGCTAATTCAGATTCAATTGCTTTGGAGAATCAAGAAAGTAGTAATATTTCACATGAAATCAGTCAAATGCTAGATTTTGATAATACAAAAAAATCTTTGAATATTTCTTTACTAAATAAAAAACGAAGAAAATTTGATATTATTCATGATCATCTTCTGATGTTGGGATTATTTAACCATGGGAAAAGGTAAATTATTAAAAAGTTTTCAATAAAATTAATTTACTATTAAATATTAATTTATTGTTATAATATATCAAATTTTTAGAAACGTTGATGTTATTCAAAAATTTTGGGTTTTCAATAAATCTTCTCAAGAAATTCGCCACAGGATAAAAAATTTAACATGTCAAAAAGCACCTGAAAATGTAATTAAAAAACTTAAAGATGCAAATGAGACTGTATTATCTCAAGAAGAGTTCTATCTTTTATTAAAAGGAATTCAATGGTTTGGAATCAAAAAGAAATGGAATTTAATATCTAAATACTTTTTACAAGATCGAAGTCCTGAATTTATAGAGGAGTAAGTATTACATTAAATTAAAATGATAAAAGCAATTATTCTGATTTGAAAACAATAAACAATTTAATAAACAATTTTGGAGTTTAATTTTTCTTACTTCTTAAAAAATATAATAGATATTTCAAAATACTCGGAGAAAGCAATCTATTCTCTATTTCCAACTCAAATAACATTCATAATAAATTTAATTCTAGCAAAAATAGGAATAACAATGTAAAGGATAGAAGCAATATAACAAATTTTCATAGCTTTAATATGAATGAAAAATCTTCAAAGAAAAAAAAATTTGACAAATTTTCACAAATGGTTGAAAAGGAAATTCCCAATTATTTCAAGTACTTCAAAGAAGAAATAGAAAAAACCATTCCTGAAATTTATAATTTAGAATCAAAATCCAATTTCTTTGCTTATGAATATAAATACGAAGAATTAGTTTTACCGGATTCATATAATTTAAGCATTAGAAATCCTTCTATGGGCTTTAATTACTTAAATAATTTCGAAAAGATTTCTAATCGGAATTTTTTCTTCAACGAAAAAGGTGTCATAGAAAATAATAGATTAGAGATTCACAATACAGAAAATATAAATAAAATATCTAAAATAATAAAAAATACAGATATTACTTCTGAGCCAAATGAGATTGATAAATTCAATATTCGCGAGAATGCACAAATTTTGGACTGGAATAAGAAAAATTCAAATGAAGATTGGAAAAATCTCAATATCACTAATAAAATGAATATAAATAATAAATTTGATATTAAGAAAAATTTGGTATATGTAAATAATATAAAATCGAAGAATTTTCATAAGCCAATAGGATTTGATATTCACATAAAAGATGCAGATGACTCTGCATTCGAAAAATTAATAATTGATTAAAATTTATCAATAAATTTTCAAATATTAATTGATTCTAGCTAGTATAAATAAAAAAATAAATTATTAATTATTTTTTTATTATTATATAGGAATTATTAAAATTATAAAACTAATAAATTATAAATAAATCGGTGTTTAAATAAATTTAAAATTTGAAAAAAGTAAAATAAATTAATATTAAAAACATTAAAATTATTTTTTTTATTAAAAAAATCATAAAATGACTAATAGATTCCTGAGATTATAGCAAAAAATTTGAGGTAATAAAATTTTTTTTTTTCCTGCAAATTTAATTTATTTGGATTCATTGTACCATTTAAGAATAAATTAGTAAATATAAAAATTTCAAATAATTTGAAATTCATCAAGCAATAAACAAATTAAAATAAGTATAGGATTACTCTATATTTATATAATTTATATAATAATTATAATATAAGATTTTTCTTACAAAACTTAAATAACTTCAACAGTAATTAAAAGTATATTTTGTAAAATCATTTTAGAATTGTTTATAGCAATTATTTCAAAGCTATAATTACCTAATATATCTGGTAAACAAATTTCTAAAATTTCAATTGACTCCTTATTTGATGGTATTAATTTGCTGTTTAAAACAGGAGCAAAATAAGCATATTTGCAATTTAGAGGAGATATATAAATATCATTTTTTGCTAAATCAATTTTAGAAAGATTTTTTATTTGCAATTGAATTTGCAATTTTTCTTTTATTTGTTTTTGTATTAAAAAGATTTTTTCTCTTTGATCATTTTTTATTATCTCAACAGACTCATCTTTAATTATATCGATATTTATGTTTATAGGATACTGATTGTTATAAAAGCTTTTTAAATTATTAAATTTTTCATCATTTGAAATCATTTTTGGAATATTATTAGTTTCTTTAAAGGATTGGAAAAGAGCGTTTTCGTTTATGGTAAACAAAATATTGTTTTTATATCTAAACGACCATAAGAATTGATTCAAAATCTTATTCTGAAACAAGTCATACCTTACTATTGGATGAAATGGATGATTTTCTTGGCAATTCTTACATAAGTATATAAGAGGACAAACTAAACATTTGAAGATATTTTTAAATTTAGATAAGCAAAAATGACATAAAATATTATCTTTAATAGTTGAATTATTTTGTTTATTATTAAGATTTTCACTAGTATTTTTATCAGTAAAGGAATCCTTTAGTTGGTTTTTTGAATCTTTTTTCTTTACTGCTAATTTCATTTTTTCAAAAATATCTTTTATATTATGATATTTGGAGCCTTCCTTTTTGTTTTGAATATTATTTGAGTTAGAAGGTGGTTTTATAGTGTCTTCTATAAGATTAAAATTTCCTATAGAAATATCATTTGCACTTAAAGGTATTTTTACATCCTCTTCAAAAAGTGCAAAATTTTGAATGTACTGTTCTTCTGTTTTCATTAATTTGGAATTCGTTTCTGTTTTAAATTCAGATTCTACATTATCATTTTTTAAACATCCATAATTCAACAAATTCCGATCATTCGGATTTTTTAAGGTTAATTTATTTATATTGAAATTTAAATTTGCAGCTAAAGGATCAATATTATCAAAATTAATCAAATTAGAATATTCCTTATCATATTTTAATTTATCAATATCTGAATTTTCATGAAAATTATAATTATCTTTGGTTTTTTGAGAATATTTGCTTTCTTCTTCATTTTCAATTATATGAGTCAAAATCTCATTATTGAACTCCATAACATTATTTTCATTGGAATTTCTGATTTTATTTTCCTGATGAATTTCATCAATTTCTTTGCTATTGATTTCAATATTTAGATTGAGATTTTTTTCGTTTGTTGAATGAATAAATTCATAATTGTTTTTTTCAATGCCAATGTTTTTTTCCATATTATAGTTTTTCCTACATTCGTCCTTATTTATTTCAGTAGAATTTAAAGAAATTTTTAGAAATTTTTTATTATTAAAATCCTCTTTTTCATCATCATCTATTAAATTAAAGTTTTTCATATCTTCTATTTTTTCATCTTTTCTAATTATATCTTTTTCTTTGATTTCTGAACAAGTAAACTGCGATGAAGAATCTTTTTCTGGACTTTTAATTTCTAAATTATGATAATTTTTTATTTTATTTGCTTGTTCTGGTAAATGTTTGATTTTGTTATTGAGATAAATGTTTCTTTTTGCGCTTTTTAATATTTTATTTTTTTTAAATGAATCAATTACAATTTTTTCATTTTGTTTTATTATTTCGCTTTTAAAATCTACTAAAAGCAAATTTATTTTATCATAGAAATCCAACAAATTTTCATTTATCTTAGTATCTATGTTTTTTAAAAGACTTTCATTATTGATTTTTATCAAATTTTCGATTATATTTTTATCTGTAAAACAATTAGATTTCTGATTAATATTATTAATATAAGATATGAAGTGATCAGATTCATTTTTATTTTCTATTTTTTCTTGATTATTATTTTTATTTATATTTTTATCCTTGTTGATATTAGGGCTCTCAAAATCATCTGTCAATTTAATTAAATTTAAAGGAATTTCCGTCCTTTTCCCGCTTGTTTTTTTTTCTAAATCAATTGTCTGATTATTCTTAATAGAATATTTATCCATATTATGAAAACTTGTATCATTTTCGTTGCTATAGTTTTCTAAAATTATTGTGCGGCAATTCATATTAAAATCTTTATCAAAGATTTCAATTACAGTAGGCTCATTTTTTTCTTTTTGCTCATTTTTATCGATAAAAAGACTTTGAATAGTTTGTTTGACTATTGAATTGAAAGCTAAAGATTTTTCTATTTCCTTTTCGCAAATAAAGAATGCAATCAACTCAGATTCAGGGAATCTTTGAAAATGATATGTCAAAACTTCAGAATAATCATTCTGATCATTAATTATTATTTGGTCATTTGAATCTTGATATAAGATTTGTTTGATGACTGAATTGTAGTTAATTCCTTGGTTTTCTAAAACCCTGATAAATTCTGCTAATTCATAGACTGCTGGAAATTTAATTTGATTAATAATATCGTTAAATTGCGAGAATTCAATTATAGTAAATAATAATTCCTTCGAGGTAATTTGTGCCTGCATTTTTTTTATATCTACCTTATTAATAAATAATTAGCTTTTATATTCGTGGAAAATATATTTTTAGAAAAAATGAGAAATAAAATATATATAAATTATAACACTATTCAATTTAAAAAATTTTAATTGTAAATCTGTATTTTATTATTTTTATTTAACGTAAGCAATATTAATTGCAAATTTATTTGACTATAAAAAACGGCATTTTTTATTCGAAATTAAATTGCTTTTCATCTTAAAAAAATCACTTTTGTGACTTAACTATAAAATCTTAAAAGAATCGAAATCAATGAAAGGTTGATTATATGGTTTTTAAAAAAGATGGTATTTATTTATTGGATACCTAATATTTAAATATATCTTAATATATATATTTTTTAAATAATTTATTTATCAAACAATCTTCAGACTCACCCAATAACTCCTAATTTTTCTAAATAAATGAATTAATGATTTTCGTTGTTTTTAATCTACTATTATTGATTGAAAAAAAGGTTCATTTAAAATCAATTGTCAATTAAGGCTAAATTTTTATCTAATTTGAATAATGTAAAATTTTTTAATGAAAATGTTTCTAAAATGCATAAAGACCTCAAACAATTATAAAAACCTTTACTATTCTACAAAATGTTTTGGAAATATAAATAAAATTCATTACTTTCAAAGAAATGAAAAAAATAAAATCAATACAAATCTTGTTATAAAATTAAAGAAAAGTTTCGGCGATTCAAATAATTGTAATAATAATACAGAATCACAAAAATCGAAAACTTCATTGATGAAAGCTATTTTCTCAACTGAAGAATTGAAAATCAAATTAAAGGAATATGGGCAGTTAGGCATGATTATATATTTTGGAATTTCAATAACCACTTTAACTACTTTCTATTATTTGTTTAAATCTAAAAAAATAGATGCTGAAAAATTCATTGAAAATCTTCAAGACTATGGATTTAATAAATTTGTTGATTTAGAAAAGCTGAAAAAACTCGCAAACACAGAAGGAGCATCATTTGGTTTAGCTGTGATTTGCAATAAATTGATTTTAATATTTAGATTGCCTCTAACTTTACTTTTATTGTTTTTAATAAAAAAATATTTAAAAAAATAATCCATAAAAATATTCAGTATATATTTTTTTCAGATGAAATAACTTAATATAAGGAAAAATTAAATATTTTAAATTGTGTTTTATGATAAAATATAAACTTTATTTCACAGATTTAAAAAATGATAAGCTCATAATAGATTAATAACTGTATGATAAATCTAAAATTATATTTTATAAATTTTTAAATTATCTGATGGATTGATAGTTATTTGTTCTAAAACAAAATAATTTATTTTAATTAATTTTATATTGAAATGAGTAATAAATAAATAAAATAATCTCAAACTTCAAAGTAAAAAAAGAGGACTTTTCTATTGCAAAGAAAATTCGGTAGATCTAAAATAGAAAATTAATTGAATATTTGTTTAATTATAATTTTATAAGCTAAATTTCATTCTGAAAGTAAGGTTTTAATGAAAAACCATCCTTATGTGTTGAGTATGAAACTTAAAGATTTTAATAAAAAAAAGAAGATATAAATAAAATTTTTTATTAATTAATCATTATTGGCTTGTATAATAATAATATTTTTTCAAAATAAAAAAATTATCATCAACTAAATAGAAGGAAAAATTTATATTTTTATTTTTATATTCGAATTTTTTTTTTATGAAAAACAATCGCTTGGAAGGAAAATGACGAACAAAAATGAAATTAATTTACCAATACTAAATGAAGAATTTAAAATTGATTTTGGGATTAGAAAAATTTGCTGAATTTTATTTAAATAGGGGTTTTATTATTGAGATTAAAGATGAAACTAAAAATAAAATTTCCTAAAATAAAGAAACTTTTACAGATAATAAGGACAAAAATTCTTTTCTTTCAAAATTTTCATCTTTAATTACTAATTTAAATAATCAAATATCTCTTTTACCAAACATAGATGATGGTCCAAATAGAATCAAATTAGCAATCTGCTGTTTCAATAATTATTAAAGAGCTCAAAAAGACTATGTTACATGCTCAAGAACATAGACTTTAGCGAATTATCTAGAAAAGAGAACTAAAGCAATTATGGGCAATTATCATAATCAAATTTCTTGAATTATTTTGTTTCAAAAATTAATTTATCCATTTTGCTTTTAAATGTACATTTTAATAATAAATAATAAAATTAATTGAATTATTAAACAAATGAACACATTAATGCATGTCTTAAAAACATTCGATTACATGGGGCCGCAAATTAATTTCAATATACGAAAAGTCCCCACATTTAAAACTTTTTTAGGAGGAATCGTTTCTTTAGCAACCTATATTATCTGTATTGTTTTCTTCATAATATTTGGAAAAGACCTTATTTTCAAAACAAATCCTAATGTTATTTCAGAGCTTGTTACACCTCATGAATTCTCTAAATATATAATAAGCAACGAAACTTTTCTTGCATGGCGTATTGAAGACTTTTACGGTAAAAAAACTAATTTAAATGAGGTTTTTCCAGCCATCGGCTTTTTACATAAATATTCCACAATAAACGGATTATATATAGAGACAAAAGAGATAAAATTCATAAATTGCACAAATGAAAAATTTAATAAATTTTTCTCAACTAATTCTACTATAAAACCAAAAGAATGGAATTGTTTCGACTTCTCAGATTTAATTGGCGAAGTAATATTTGGAGATTTAACAACTCCTGTTTGTTATTATTTAGAATTTCAATTAGATATATGTAAAACGGATCTAAAAAGCAAAAAAAAATTTGATTGTAAAGATTTCAGGCCTATGAGAAAATTAAATATTGAAAATGATTTATTCGTATCAATTCTTCACAATCAAATTAATTTTTCTCCTAATAATTATACTCATCCTCTTTCTTTGATTTTAAATAGATCTTTTGTCGGTATTAATTTTAACTTACTAACTACAGATAATTTTAATTTTAAGAATTTTATAGTTGAGCAAGATGATAATTGGCTTTTTTCTAATGATAATCAAATAGCAAATATGAATGGGTTATACATTGCAGAAAAAAATTTTGTATATTTTACAGATGAAGACTTAGATACTCTTTATAATAAAAGAATAGATCAATATCAGAATAATATTTACACAGCTTATTTAAGTTTTCAAAAAAATTTCATGAAATATATAAGAAAATATGCCTAATTACAAGATGTTTTAGGAAATGTAAATGGATTTATGGAACTTATTTTATTTATTTTTTCAATAATAAAATTCTATACAAATTATAGATTTGATTATTATCTATTCAATGAATGCGTAGAGGTAAATATCTTGAAAGATTATCATATAGAAAAAGATAAAGCAATAGAATTGAAGCAATATAAATTAAATGATATCAATAAGCCAAAAACAGAAATCAAAAAAAATATTAAAATTAGCAAAGCTAACCAGAAAAATTTAAAAAATCTTTGTAATGATATATCTGATCTCTCTAAAAGTAATTTGAGAATTGAAGAATTGAAAAGTAATAGATCTTATAATTGCATATTAAGTGAGCCTGTTTCAAATAATAGAATTAAAAACCAAATTGAGATGTTAACAATCTATAAAAACCTTCTCAAGGAAAATTATGAAAATCTATATAATAGATCAATCAATGAAATATCCAAAAAAGAAGCTGATTATATAAACATAGATAAAGATTATATTAAAATAATGAATAGAAATAATAGTATAAATAAAAGTAATACACAAGTACTAATAAAGGATCAAGATGAGATTAAAATCGGTAAAGAAGAGTTTGAGGAAGAAATTAAAAATTTAACAAAGAATAAACAGAGATACTTGATTCCAAGCTTCTTATATTATTTTTTCTACGCTCCATTATCGTCTATGGGATACATAAATAAAAAAGAAAGGATCATCGAAAGCAAAATTTGGATTTAACATTATTAAATTTTTATTTGGAAAAAATAAACAAAAAATTCGATGTGTTTTATTATCTTAAGCTTATCAGGTATTTGAAAAATCTCAAAAAAATTATTTTAACAAATCAGGTTGAAAAAGTTATCTTCGATACCTTATCATCGAATTTCTATAGTTTTTGTATAGATGATAAAAATTATGAAGTTGATTTTATAATCAAAAAACTTGATAAAGATAAAATTAAAAAGTTATTTCAAATCCAATATAACAAATGAAGAATTTATAAAAACATATCAAATTTTAAAAGAAAAGATTAATGGATAAAAAATATATTTATGATAAGAGAGCTTAATATAAATTAAAATTTTTTTTGTTTTAAAATTTTATTACTAAATTATCATTTATGATTAAAATCGAAAGTGAAGTTTTTTACTTTTTCTGGGATATATTAAAACTAATGTTTTTATCCAAACTTTAATATACATAAAATATATTCCTCTAACAAATTAATAAAAATTTCTCAATAAATATTTTCATTTGCTATTGGAAACAAATTTATATCTATTTATTTATTGATTTTTTTAAGCTTTGGCTAGTAAAAAAATTATTTA
>Ga0194116_10006695_pt1 | contig 12196 bp, 6 predicted proteins | sample TA2MahsurfametaG_4_FD_148617 | JGI IMG/M metagenome (GOLD analysis project Ga0194116, IMG submission 148617) | Freshwater microbial communities from Lake Tanganyika, Tanzania - TA2015008 Mahale S9 surface | ecosystem: Environmental > Aquatic > Freshwater > Lake | place: Tanzania: Lake Tanganyika... | reverse complement strand
CCCCAATCCCCAATCCCCAAATATTGATAATTATTTATACTTCTTATTTATTCATCTTTGAATTAAACTCGCTTTTAAAAATATTAAAATATATAAAAATTTTCATTTATCAAAGCAATTAATAAGATAAAATTTATATTAAAATTATGATTTTAATAAAAAATATTTTATTATTATTGCTAGCTATTCAAAGATAATTTCGAATTATGATTTGATTTAATATAAATAAAAAAAATGGGTGAAAATGAAAATATTGTTAATCAAAATTATGATTATAAAAATAATTGGTCAAATATTCTTTTAGGAAATCAGTTTTTAAAATTGTATTTCTTCAATATGGGAATTGGAAATTCTCTGATAGTTGATAGGATCATTAAACTCAATGATCTAAGAATCAGAAAATCAAACGAAATTTTTAAATTTGCGATTGTAAGATCAAATTCTAACGAAAAAAATGTTCAGTTATTAGACATGGAAAATGAAAATAATGGAGAAGAGGAAAGAAAATTTTCATATTCCAGATTGGATTATAATAATTATAATTCAATATTTGAAGAAAACAAATTTTTATTTTTCGTAATTATATTTAAAACAAACCTTGTTTATTATCAATCAAAAATAAAATTCGTTACTAAATTCAATTTTTAAAAATTTAAGTTAATTAAATTAAAATTAAAATCTTAAAATTTTTAATTTTGTTTAGTCTAAGATTAATAATTTCCTAATGCTAGGGAAACTCATTATTGAATTCGAACATCAACATAAAACTCTCAAATACACATTAGAAGAAAACAGGATTAGGAATTTAAATACTGAGAAAATAATTCATTTAGCTTATTCGGGCTTTTTTAATATGTATAATAATAACGAAACAGACCAAGGTTGTGCATTTTTCAATGAAAAGCCTTCCTCTATTACAAATTTCTTTGATAAAATGAAATCTTTTCTAAATGCTGATGCTGAAAAAAAGAGCCTTATAAATTTCTTCCACATTCAAGAAAGGGATAAGGAGCAAGAAAGAGGTTTGAATATTTATCAAAATATAATAAAATCAAATAGAGAAATTCAAAAAGATCCTGATTTAAAAAATCTAAAAGAATCATGTTATTTTGATCACGAAATTATTTGTCATTATGCAGAAAAATTTTTAAAACAAGATATGAGCCAAGCACATCAAAATGCTATTGAAAATATTATTGGAAAAAACTCGAATCCTTTATATTCTAAAAATGATTGCGATGGGAACTACTCGCTTTTTTTCCTTATAGATGAGACTCTATGGGAATGGCGAGAATTTTCAGGTGAGATTTTCAAAGTTGGGAGAAATGTAAAACCTGAATTTGCTAAAGAAATGATATGTGACTATATAAAAACAAAAAATATCGAATCTGAAGTTTTTTATGAAAATGACATAACAATATTTGCAGAGAGAGGGGATGAGCCTCTTGAGAATATCGAAGCAAGTTCGAAAAATTGCTTATTGACTCTGATGCTTACAATAATTTTTTTAATAAATTATTTTATTGCATTTCCTCAAAATATTTTTTATGAAGTAAATTCCTCAATGATTAAACATGGATATTCTTTTCTTAATGATCCCAAAACAGATATGCCATATTTAACAATACAAAATCTAGACCCTATTGTAAAACAATTCTATAAACAATTTATAGTCAAAATTTATAATAATCAAACTTCTCAAAATTCTTCAAAAAATGACCCAATAATTAACAAAAATAATATTCTATATTTTACAGATGATATAAAAGCCAAATTATTCTCAGAAAATGGAGGTATTATGCCAAACATAAGTTTAGATGATGTTGTTAATAGTAATTATATTAATGATGTGAATGTTTTTTCAGGATTTATAGTTAATTTTGATTTAATGAAAGTACAAAATAAAACATCACCTTCAGGTGAAATATATAAATATACACCTTATTCAGATTTATATTATTATGATTACAAATATGAAATTACTGAAAATTTTACTTTGGAAAATCTCGAGTTTGTTACTCAATCAAGTTTTAAAAAATATCCTTTTTATTATGAGATCTATGGTAAAGCTTCTTTTCAAGATCGTCAAGATTATGATAATTTTTTCAAGGATTGTATTACAGTTGTTGAAGATTGGGAATTAAACAATTTTGTATTAACTGCAATTTTATATAATTTAGATTATAATGCACTTTTCAGCTTTACAGTTGAAATGTCTTTGAATACTAATGGAGACTTTAAACATAATTATTATTTTAGAGGAATGCTTCCATTTATAAAATCCGATAATGGGAAATTTATTTTTATAATAATTTTAAGCTTTTTAGTTATTATAGGATTGGGATTTTTGGGTTTCGGACATATAAGCATTTTTATTAACTCTATATTTGATTCCATTAACACTAAATCAAATCAGCTTGCCCTAAATGAAATATTTGATTTATTGGTAATCATCCTTATTTTTGTTTCTCAAATATTCTTTATGGTAATTTTTATCTTTTCAAGCGATGTATTCCCTCTTAAAACTTATAAAAAAGAAGATTTTATTTATTGGCTTGATAAATTGGATTCTGTAGATTTATATCAAAAAATTACTGGTATATCAATATTTTTTATTATAATGCGATTGCTAAAATTTTTCATGGTTGCCTTTCCTAGTTTTGGAATAGTATTTCAAACATTGAAATTTGCTTATAAAGAATTAATTTCATACTTTATGCTTGTGTGTCTAATGTTAGCAGGGATAGGAGCACTTGCTCATTCTTCATTTGGATATTTTTCAGAAAATTATACAAATCTGAGTAAATCTTATTTCCAGGTGTATTTGATGTTTATAGGAATTTTTGATTATCGTTCAATTAGTAATAAGGAATTTTCAAACACTATAGCACCTGCTTTTTTTATTATATTTATGATAGTATTTAATTTAATTCTTATTAATTTATTCATATCAATTATTTTGAACAACTACAAAGAAGTTAAAGAAAAATTCCAAACTTTTAATAATGTTTATACAATTATCGTTCAAGAAAAAGCGGAAGAGTTTACAACTAAACTTTGGGACTTCTTAATTTGTAAACATCCACAGCAAGTTGAATCAGAAATGAAAATGAAAAAGCTAAACAACAGGAAAATTAATGAATTTGAAAAGTATGCTGCGGAAAAAAATGGTAAAAATAATTTAGAAACTGAAAAAGTGAATTTAAATGTCGAAGATAAAAAAGGATTAAAAAATAATAATGAAAATAATAACAATAATAATAATGAAATAAATAATAAGAACCAAAAATTAAGTAAAGTTCCAATTATAGAAAAAGTCAAATACCATATTAACCGACTAAATTTAAAGCAGATTTTATTTGGAGAAGGATGGAACAAAGAAGAATTCAATTCAAAAAGAAATGAACTACTTCAAAAAATGGAAATTATTAATTTACAAGAAACTATAAAAGAGTATTCTATTGACTATGATAATGAATTTCATCATTTGGTTAAAACTATTTTTTATATTTCTTATATAATTATCTTTATATTTATGATAAATTTCCAATTGCGATTAAATATAAATTCCACAATCATTAAAGAATTTCAAAATTCTTTTGAAAATATGTTCAAAGATGAATATGAATCTTTTGCAATTGTTCAAAAAGATTCATTTAATTTCATAAATGACTTTTATGAAAATAATTCTACAAATGAAAACAATACCGTTTTAAAAAATAGTTCTAAAATTCTTCCAAAATACAAAAATACATCGGGAACTTATAACCAAACCGAAGATTTTTATCAGATTGATTTTGAAATTACTGATTGTCAAAAAGAATTCAATCCTAATCATGTATTCAACTTTTTAGGAGTAAATTATCCTTTTTTTCGTTTTACTTTTCGCCTTTATTCGGTAGGTTTGAATGAAGATAATAATACTAAATCGGTTTTCCCTTATAAAAAGCTTTCAGAATCAATCTTAGACCAAGCTGTATGCGGGACTGACTCTGGAGAATATAAATCATCTATTATATATTCGGAAAAAATTTCAAAATACATTTCACCTGGGAATTATAAAAGTGCTTTTAATTGCGGTGGTTATGTTTTTTTACAAGGAACATATGGACTTGGCTGTAATAAGAATGATAGTAACGCGGAATTTATGGATGAATTTTTTAAGAAGCCTAATTTAGAAGCATTTTATATAGAACTTCCTTTATTTAATGTTTTCGAGGATATTGCAGTTTTAATAACTTTTTCCTTTAATAAAAATGATTTAGGTGATGTTAAAATGTATGAAAATTACTCAGTTATACCCATAAACAGATTTATAACTTCTAATGATTTTATAAGAACTATACTTGAATGGCTATTTTTAATGATATCGATTTTTTTTTTCTTTGCTATAATAGGAAATATATTAAAATACTTTATTATCTCATTCGATAATGATTTTGAACAGGATGAAAATAAAGATGATTTTAAAGATAGTAATTTTTTAAATAAGTTTTTGCGTATTAATTTCGGCAAATTTAAAAATGAAGGAATTCTAAAGTCAATATGTAGTATTATTCAGGTAATATTAAAAAAAACCTTGCAGGCATCATTCTGGCTTTTAGAAAGTGTTGTTTCATTCTTGCGTTTTGATGGAAATAATATTTTAGATTTTATTTATCTAATTATAACTATAACCATGATTTTTTCTTGGTATAATATACTCAATAAAACAAATAAAATAAATTACGTATACTCTGATATTAATTATACAAACTCAAATACTGATTCTCAAAAAAAATACGATAACATAAGTCTTCTTTCTGAACTCAACGAAAAATATAATTCTTATTTTCTATTTCAAGCAATAAATGGTATGATATTGTTTTTAAGAATACTTGAAGTTTTCAAATTTTCGCATTCTATAAATAATTTAATGAAAGTAATCTATAAAGCAATTCCTGTGGTAGTGTTCCACGTTTTATCAATGATTTTCTTCAATATTGGATTTTGTTTTGCAGGTTATACAATTTTTTCACAAACCATTAAAGAATTTAAATCATTGAGTAGTTCATTTTTGCATATTTTGGTATTTATAACAGGAAACATTGATTTGAATTTATTTTCAGGACAAGATCCCTTATTTTACTCTATATTTATTCTTTTGATTACTTTTTCAAATTATTTACTTTTACTGAATATTCTTTTAAGTATTGTTGTTCATTCTTATTTTGATGTTAAAAATGAAATAAAAATTAATTTTGGAAATGAGATAGATGAGGACTTTCTAACAAAAATAAAAGAAATTTTATATCAAAAAATTTTGTTAATTTTCAAAAGAATACAAATTTACTATGAAATAGTTCTTATAAAAAAAAAAAAAAAAAAAAAAAAAAAAAAATAAATAAAAAAAAAAAAAAAAAAAAAAAAAAATAAAAAAAAAAAAAAAAAAAATGGTAATTCAGAAAACAAAACAAACATTCAAATTAACCCAAACAAACATGATGAAAATCAAGTAAGATTTTAAGTTTAATAATTAATCTTTAAAGCAACCTTTTTTTTAAATTACCTTTTAAAAAATTAAATAATTTGTAAGCTATTCGCGAATCTTAAAGATGAAATAGATAATTTATCTAATCAAGCAAATTTATGTGATTTTAAATCAGGTATTTAAAATTATAATATGACATATATAAAATATAATATATAAACCTCTTTTAATCTAATAATGAAAATAGCTCTAAATATCCAGAAACAAGGAAAAATAAATGAAGGCAATCATAAATCAGAATCTCTTCTTTTAAATAAAAACGATGATCAAGATTCAACAAAAAACATTAAGCAAATGAGTATTTTTGAAAAGGTTTTTACTTACATATATTTGATTTTATTCGACGAAATGCCGAATGTAAATAAAATCTTTGATAAGGTAAAAAGTAATAATGAAATAAAAACTGAAAATCTGTTTTACAAAGAACGATTTAAAAATGATAACTATATAAAAAAGCAAGAGGAAGAGAAATCCAATACATTAGATAATTTATATATTGAGAAGTTTATGAATTTATTCAATAATGAGATTATTAAAAAATATGATAGTTTTTTCGAAAAAGGTTTTTACAAAAAAGTTAAAGAATACATAAAACATAGAGAACCAAATAATAATAAATTTGATACTAATAAAACTGAAGATTTACATTTCGATCTATATTTTGCTGAAAGAGTCAAAGAACCTTTAGAAAATTTCGATAATATTCTTTATTGTGATGACATTTTCAAAATACAAAAAACAACTTTCAATAAATTATTGAATATTATAATCACTTCTAAAGAGGAACGATTGAATTTAGTTAAAAACATAAAAATATCAAATTTGAATAATATTAAAAGAAAAGATGATATTGTCTACCATAATAATTTCAAAGACATTTTGGGGGAATCTGATAAATTGCTTAAATATTTAAAATATGTCTCAATGACTTATGACTTAATCGTAAAGCACTTCTATTTACCACAAGAAAATTCAAAAAATAAAAAAAAAATAAATAATACAAAAAATTTACCCGAAAAAGTAATAGATTCAGAAGAAGAATTAAAAGAAGTTTTTTATATTCAAAAATCAAACGAAATTCTTAAAGATGAAAAAGATGCATACATGAGTTTCTATTTAAAAATATTCTTAGAAAGACAATTTGATTTAATGTCGATACAATATCTAAACCAGAACATTCCTGAAATAAAAGAAAAATTATTTGAAAATGATATTTTAAAATTATTGCGTTTCCCTATTAACATTTCAGGAAGCAAATACTGCGAAGAAAATAATTTAGACCTGTTTATTTCTGATGAAAATATAAGTATTAGAAATGAAATATTTAATCATGAATATAATTTAGAAGACCAAATCACCAAAAATAAAATAAACGAACTTAAAAATAAAAAAAAATCTTTTCCAAAAAAAATTTCAAAATTTAAAGATGCTGACAGAATAACACAGCAAAGTAATAAAATCAAAAGCCCAATTAAACACCCGACAATCATAAATACTATTGAAAATAATAATTATAACTCCAATATTACTGGTTACTCTGAAGTTTTCGAAAGCTTAATAATTATAGATGAAGATTTAATGTTTGATTCAGATAAAAATGCTTTATTCAAAGAAAAAAAAGAAGAATTGTTAACCTTAAAAAAAAAATGTCTAAAAATTTATTTGATTTGGAATACTTTATTTATTGTTTTATTCCAAAAAAATTTCAAGTTTTTGAAATTTCTAGAAAATATATCTTTTTGTAAGTACTTATGTCAAGAATTTAAAGAAATAAACTTCTTTAATCCTCTCGAAAACAACGATATTACATATAGATCAAATTATTTATATTTATTTAGTAGACTCTTTTTTTTGGAAAAACCCATAATTGAAGAAGAATTTAAATATAATAAAGGCAATGAAAAAAAAAAGCTTGAAAATAATCCTATTATTTTTTATAAAAAAATTGATTTAAATTTAAAAAAGCTAAACGAGGTTAGGCTGCTAAATAAATTGGATGAAAACGAAATCGTAACACCTATCACTAATTTCTATACCGAATTAAATAATCATTTATTCCAAAATCTAGAAGAAAATTATGAAAATAATATAAAAAATAACAATCAAAAAAGCCTAAATAATTACAGCATTCCTGATAGATTTAAAGAATTCTATCCTGGAATTTTTGCTACAGTTTGGAGTATATTAAAAGAAAACATAAAAAAGATTCTATTCTATGGTTTAAATGAAAGCTATTCCGAGATTATAGTTAGTGAAGACTTGAATTTATTTAATCAAATTGAATTTTATCAAGGTTTAATTAAAAAGATTGAGCAAAATTTTGAAAAAATAAAAGAAAATTTACTCAACTCCAAAGAAGGAGAAAACAAACAAATAAATTGCATGTATAAAGATATCAAAATAATACCATTTTTCTGTCCTGAACAGAGATCACATCTATTTCATTTTTTGAAATTCCCTACAGATTTTTTCGAGGAATGCAAAAAAAGTATTATGGCTCTTCCAGAGAAGCTTTCATTTGATATAGATAAATTTAAAAATTATGAAAGCTTGTTCAAATTCCTTAATGAATCGAAATCCAAAATTAGAATAAAATATATCAACGATGTTTACAATATTATTTTTGAAAAATTGTTCAAACCAATAAAATTAAAATTACGTGAGATAATAAATGAAAATGATGCTTTACTTATCAAGATTGTTAAAAGCAACAAAGGATTCTTTGAAAATTCAAAATTTAGAGTCAAATTTGTGAAATTTTTTAAATACATTTTAACAATGAAAAAGGTTAAAGGAATTAAAAGTAATAAGAATTTCCTTTTTAATTTAAATTGTTTAAAATTTTTTTAAATTTGAATAAACTCATTTTTAACCTCTCTAATTTATTTATTAAAGAGATTTTTAAATATGTTATTTAAATATTATTTTAAATTTTTCCACGATAATAGCCTGCATTGAAAACAGAATAACCAATAATAATAATATTTCTCTTGACAAAGAAACATTGGATAAATTTATGAAAGATTATGAGCTTATAATTTATGTTTTATCCTTGCCTCCTATAGATATGCTTGTAAAATTAAAATTATTTTACAAGTAAAATAATTTTTTAGGAAATTATTAGGAAATGCAGAATAGAAAGCATAAAAGAAACATTTATATTTCTGTTTATATATATTTATTCAGGAACTAAAGAATTCCAATGCTCTCTTTTATATTTGAATAAATTTATTAAAACAGATTTTACTGTTAAATATGATAAATATGGAAAGTAAGAATTTAAGTCTCAAATATTTTTTTTATAATTAGATTACTGGAGATAAAAGAAAAATTTAATACTTTGGAAGATAAAAATCAAAACAACAAGCACAAATTGGAGAATATGAAAAAATACAAAGAAGATTTAAAAAAAAAAATTTTTAATCTTAAAGGAATAAGAGATAAGGTAAATACATTTTATTAATTTAAGACATTAACGGAATTGGAAAAAAAATTGAAAAATGATGAAAAAAATAACGAAGAAAATCATCATTAAGAGAATTAATGTTCAATAATTTCTTTAATTTTCTTGCATTTCTAAGGTTTATTGATATCAATAATATTTAAAACTATTAATTGTTAAGAATGATATTTCTTTTAAAAAATCAAAATGCTTCCATATTTAATTTTATATTAAAAATGAAAATATTCACTGTTATCTATAAAATAAAAGATGATTAATATTTTCACATTATAAAAACCAATTGTCAATCACATAAAAAATTTTTAACATTTAATGTCGTTTTAAAAATTTTTGTCAATCTTTATTTAAAAAGGTTTAATTTTGACATTCGCCTTGGATGGTTTTATAAAATTTGAAAATTTTCAATTGAAGAAATTTTAAGATAATGAAATTCTTAAAATAAAAATAAATTTCCTATTTAATTTTTTAATTTCAATAAAGAATAAAGATTAAAAAATGTTTAATATAAAATCAAGATATATCACCTAATATATCCCATTTAAAATCCCTATTAGGAAGGTAGTAACACTAGAAATCCCTAAATGAGCACCTATACACGCCTATTATGTTAATAAATAGTATAAGATAGTGAATTTTTAAGTCATTAATAAAATGAAAAAATCTTCATAATAGATATTAATGAATATTCTGAAAATACCCTAGTTTTTTATATTATCACAAAAAGAATTAATTGCAAAATGAAGATTAAATGGAATGAATTTTTAATATTTTTGAATTTATTGATATTACTTACCATCCAGATTGATTGTTATGATACTGATTCTTCTGCTTCTATTTATACAAAATCTTCTGCAGTAGTTGCTGGAGAAGATGTGATTTTTACATGGGAAAATGTCGAAAAATACGATATTGATCCTAAAATATTTTTTTGGGATTATAGCTCATCACCTTTCATTGATAAGAATTTTATTGAAGGTTCTTGGAGTTATTTAAATGAACAAAGCAACTTGAATCCAAGTACTGCAAATCCAACAGGACAAGTAAAAGTTAAAGCACCAAATGAAGAAGGTTTATATAAAATATTTTATTGCTTTAGGAGATATCGAGAATTTAAATGCAATTATATTAGAAATTTATCTGTTATTACATGTGGAGCAAAGAATTTTCAAAAAATGAAGCAAATAATTGAACTAGGAAAACATACTCATAAATCTAATGAAATCATAATAAAAATAAAAGTTTCTCGAAACATCGGAATAGTAGTTCTTCAACAAATAATTCGATTACAAATTCACAGACAGCTGAAGATCCTTCAAACGAAAATATCAATAAAAACAATGAAAAGAAAATAAGCGAAATAGATTTCAAAGAAAGTATTCTCAAGTTATCTCTTTCAAAAAAAGAACCATCACATTTAAGAAATACTGAAAAAATTTCTGTAAAAAAAAGGGAAAAAATCACTCAATCAAATATTGAACACATTATAATTTTTATTTCAGAAAACCACTCATTTGATAGCATTTACGGACGATACTGTAAGGCAGAAACAAATTCAAAACCAACTTGCAATTATGGACCAGAATGCTGTGAAGCAGCTCCTTCCGAGCTTCATGGCATAAAACCATTCGTTCTTACAGATACTCAAAATTCTAGACATGATCCTTGCCATCAAAGTAGTTGCGAAAATTCAGAAATAAGCGGGGGATTAATGAATAAATATATGATCAACGGAGAAGGCTCACATCCTTATAATTTTGCTGTGGCCTCTGATAGCTTATTCAATTTTTTTAGATAATAACCATATTCCTCAGAATAGACAGCTTAATGGGGCTAAATGCTTTCAAGAAGGTGATCAGTCTTTCGCTTCTTATTATGATCCTTCTATTGCTGATTTACTTAACGCTTGCAAAATATCCTGGACTTTTTATGCAGAAGGATTTAATGAATTTCCCAATAGCGATCAATGCTCTCCATATTACTATGATGCTTCTGATGATCCATTCACCTATTTTCCTTCTCTTACTCAAAGTGAAACTGCTTCATTTAATTTTAGAGATTATGAAGATTTGAAAAAAGACATAAAAAATCATTCTCTTCCATCAGTTTCATATATTAAAGCCTTAGGAATTCATTCAGAACATCCTGAATTTCCAGGTTCTTTTATTACGGGTCAAATGATGTCAAATGAAATTTATGAGCTTTTATCTAATTCTGAATATTACAAAGATAATACTGTTCTATTTTTACTACCTGATGAGTCAGGAGGATTTTATGATCACAAAACTCCTCCTAAAATAAATCAATTGGACGGATATCAATACGGACCAAGAACACAATTCATTGCATAAGGAAATATAGTGAAAAAAAACTATGTTTCACATGTACAGATGGAATCCAGTTCTCTAATAAGATTTATAGAATGGAATTGGCTTGGAAAAGAAGGATTACTAGGCGCAAGGGACATGCTTGTTAATAATTTAGGAGATATTTTTGATGAAGAAAAAGCAGGAATAAAAATACCTTCAATAAATGAAAACTCGATTGAAGATGTCGAGAAAAAATTTAATAAGAGAAAGGAAGATACTAAAATTGACTCTTCTGTTATATCAAGATTTTTAAGCTTTCGAAGAAAAAACAACTTATCTAGTAGTTTGATTGAAAATATAAATGTAGGAGGTCCGATGGTTACTAGCGAAGCAAACAATGAATTGGACGGATTAGTTAATATTCATAATTATAATTTAAAAAAGAGAATGAAGTTTTCAAATTCAAGACAGAAAAGACTGGAAAATTGGTAGTCTAATTATTTAGTATAGATGTTATATTATTTATTTATATTCTTCTCAAAATTATTATTTTTTAAGATAAAATAAATATACAATAATAATATTTTAATAGATGAATACATTGCTTTAAAAGAGGAAAATATTAAGTTAATAAAAAATTGTGATATTTTAAATATTAATAATAGACATTTAAAGTTTATATGTGTAAATTAAATAACCTAAATCCATGAGTCAAAATTTTTGAAAATTATATCTTTCATGTAAATATAAAAAATAAATTTATTTTTATTAGTTCATCATTTTTTAATCAGAATTGAGAATTGATTTTATTATAAAATTTAATTAATTTATAATAAATTTTGAAATCTATGAATTTAAATCTTCTTATATTTATTTATAATATGGGGATTGGGGATT
>Ga0194116_10006689_pt1 | contig 12206 bp, 9 predicted proteins | sample TA2MahsurfametaG_4_FD_148617 | JGI IMG/M metagenome (GOLD analysis project Ga0194116, IMG submission 148617) | Freshwater microbial communities from Lake Tanganyika, Tanzania - TA2015008 Mahale S9 surface | ecosystem: Environmental > Aquatic > Freshwater > Lake | place: Tanzania: Lake Tanganyika... | reverse complement strand
TGTCTCAGTCCGACTAATACACATTAATGCAAGCCATACTTTGAAATCATCTCTTCTGCTTAAATCCATATTTTCAATTAATACAGGAATTTCCGTAATATTTTCTTCTGATATTTTTTCACCATATGTTTTTAATGCAGCAATAATCCGCGAAAATGCAAAAGTCCTGCGTAAAAATAAATTGTGGAAAAAAATAAAAACATCGGAAATATCGTATCTTTTAGGCACAAGCAAATTATCAAATACAAATTGATTAATTTTAAAAATACTCTCAAGTTCATCATGATTAAAATAAACAAATTCATGAATTTGTCTAACATTGACCGGAATAATTAATGCATTTTCACGAAGCTTAAAGTTTTCATTCAGATAATTACTTATATTCAAAACAGTGCCAATTAAATTCTTTGAAGATTCAATTGAACAATTTTGCAGAAAATTGGTATTGATTGGATTATTTCGAAAAAAATTTCTAATTCTGTCAAGTTCTCCAAATGTAAATTGCCAATCTATCTCAAATAAAAGTGATAAATTGTAAAATGACTTTTTTTCTCGATTCACAAAACAACCATTTATCTCATTAAAAAGTAATTCAGATTTATTAGAAATTAAAAAATTAATAATATCTCTATAATTATCACGATTTTTTTGTATTCTTTCCATTATTTGATAAATATGTTTTGTAATAGGATTATTTGAGCGCTGAGCCATTTTTAGCCAGTAAAGAACAATGATTGCACTTGAATTTCTTTGTTTCAAAAAACTAACAATATTGGCATTACTAATATTTTGACAAAGCCCCCACATAAATCTTACTACTTCTTTTTTGGATTCTTGAAAATGTTGATTCAATATATTCAAAAATAATTGTTTTCCTTGTTCGTCTTGAAATATATGTTTGTAAATCAATTCAGCCAAATATATTGGAAAGCATCTTATTGATGATTTTGCTTTGATATAAATTGCACCAATTGAAAAAATGAATTTCGAATTTTCATTTTCTCTATCAATCAATGTATTCATAATTGCTTTGTCTGTTCTATTAATAAAATCAATAGAATCTTCATACGTTATCTGATTAAGTTTTTCTTCCCAATCAGGATTTCTAACAGCAGAAATTAGGTATTCTATATTCATTTTCTTTATTTATAATAATTTTATCAATTTTAAAAATCAATTTTTTCCTATGCATCAATCTCGGCAAATGAAATAAGTGTCATGTTCATAGGAACACATTTTTTATCCGAAATTAAATAACAAGGCATACATAATGGTTCGCCATATTTTTTTGAACAGCATATTTCCGAAATAGGAACAAAAATTTGGCATCTTGTGCATTCAATTTCATATGAAATCGGGCTACATAAATCAATTTTCGTCTTTTTAGCAGTTTGTTGCTCTCCTTCTTCTTGACTTCTTTTGCGTTTATTATCCAATATTCTTAGAATTGGGTAAGCCTCAATCATCATTTGTTTTACATAATATGGGAAAAAACTAGCAATATCGAGTAATCCATTAATTAATCCATTCGATAAATCAAGTTTTGGTAAATAAAAATTAAATAAATCCTTCAAAAAATTTTGGTTTTCTTGAGAAAGATTTTTAATAAATTCTTGGTTGGTTCTCATAAAATGAATCATATTAGCCAATTCTGCATCATTATATTGATTATCTTGAAATAAATTCAAATATATCTTCAATCTGATGACCAATTGTCTAAAAATATGTAGCCTTTCGAGAGGTAAAACTGTCGAAACAGAATCCACACTTGAGAAGCTATAATCAATCGAAAATTTATCAAAATAAAATATTTCCAAATAAATGAGTCCAAATAGATTATATATTGAATTTATAGTTTCATTGAATTTTGAAACAGTTTGAGCAACAGAATTCAAACTCATTTGAAAGCCATATTCGCGGCAAACTTCTCCCATATCAATTATCAATTTCAGCTCATCTTTCTGGTAATTTTGGGTGCATTTTGTAATAAAAAGAGACCAAAATATTTTACGATGTGAAGAAATATCTGGGAAAAATTTTGCGGCAATTTGTGTAAGTTCCGGTGTTAATTGAAAATGAGAGAATAATTGTATTTCAGCATGATTTATTAACCAATCAAGAAAATATTTTTGCGTATCCTTCATCATATTTGATACAACATTCATCATATAAATTGAGCATAAATTGAAAAGTTCAATGTCAAATTTTACATTTTTAAGTTTAAGAAATGTTCGTACAAATTTTGATATAAGTGTATCACTCAAGTTATTTCTTTCACATCTGAATAATTGAATAAAAAGATTCTTCCAATGTTGCTTTAATTTCATAAATTCAATCACAAAAACTTCATGATTTAAAAATGAAAGGAAATCAAATGGATTCCACCAATACAAATTGAAAAATTTTTTCATTTCATCAATCGAAATACATGAATTATTTATAGTATCAGAATTTTCAACCAGAGATATAAAGAAATTTCCGGGATATTTAAACATAAAATGGAAATCAAATTTATTGATTTTCGAAAATGTAATGCATTTTTTGGTTTGTGAAAATTCATAAAAAGTTTTGAAATTTTCAATCAAAAAAGCATGTATAATTGGGTCTTTTTGTGACGTTTCATATAGCCACACTTGTCGAATTGAATAAATAATTCTTCTTCTTGAAAAATGAAACAAAATATTTTGTGTTTGGGCGGTTGTAAGAATATTGTGATGTGCAAGATATATCAATATATCAGCTTGCATATATTTTAAAAATTCTTCTGATTTATCTATCAAAAAAGATTCAATCAGGGTTTTTGACTCTGAATAATTTTTTAGAAGTTGAAACAGAAGATAATTTCGTATATATTCTGAATTATTGAGCCAATATGGTATATATTGGCTTGAAAGAGCTTCTACCAAATTAACCCAAAAATTTTCATCAACTTGAAATCCTTTTTGCACAGCCAATTCAACTGGTTTTGGGCTAATTGTAAGTCCAATTTGTTGGGAAATTGGCACAAGTGCCAATTCAAAACAAGTTGGAATATTTGTAATTTCAAGTCTTTTTTCTTGAAAAATAGCAAAAAATTGCAATAATGGGCGAAGATCAGGTGAATTTATATTATCTCTCAAAACTTTAATAGCTCTTTGAAAACTTTGTGTATAATCCACTTCTGGCTCATTTGGCTTTGGTTTTCTAAATACAAAAATAAGAAGCCATTTTCCAGTATCATGTAAATTCATTTGTTCTTCCGTAAGAGGATTAAATTCATCTTCAAATAAGTAATTATTCCAATTGAATTTTGATTCTAATGTAAGATTGCAAATAGTAGAGGACCATTGGTTCCTCTTTGAACCTTTCTTGGCTGGATTTTTCAAAAAATCCTTTATTATTTTAATCGCTGAATTTGAAGCCATTTTTTAGCATTATAAACAATATATCTATTTTTATTCATTTTTTATAGATATCGTCTGAGTATTTCAACCGCATCTTTGTAGGTGTGATAATTGGTTATATCATGCACACTCAATGTAGTCATTACTTGATAAAATAAATATCGTCTTTCCTTTTCATTTTCACCTTTCATTTGACGAATAATAAATTGAAGAGATAGATTAAAAACTGTATCAGTTGATTTTTCTTTTGCATGTGTTTCACAATATCCGTAGAATTTGGGACAACCTAGTGTTTTGCAAGTTTTCTCTCGACATGGCTGAATTTTTCCAATAATTTGTTCATAAATTTTCTCAAGATTTCCATTATTAACTAAATCAATATTGCGAGTATTTATGTTTTTGTTGCAATGGCATTCTTTCTTTTCTTGTTTTTGCCTCATTTTTTTAATACATTTGTAATGGGCATAGCATGGGCATTCTAATATTTTAACAACATCACATGCTTCTTCATTGACTTCTAATTCTTTCTTACAAATAGCGCAATTTTTACGTAAGGAAGAAGATGAAGCAACTGGAGTTGCTGCTGGAGTTGCTGCTGGAGTTGGAGCAGCCTGAGCGTTTAAATCACAGCGACAAACAGGACATTTTTTATTTGCATTTGATGAAATTAACGATTCATAACAATTCGTATGTAGCAAATGATTACATACTAATTTTTTGACTTTTTTGGAGTACATAGGTAGCAAACAAATTGGACAATCATCGTCCAATTTTTTACCACGGAAGAATTGCATTTTATTTTAGAAGAAATTAATATTAATTTTATTCATTTTTTTTATTCATACAAGCCTAAGTCAGATTTTTCATTATTTTTTTTTTTTTTTAATTTCATAAATTCTTTTCGATAATAAATTAAATAATTTTATTAATATTTCTGGTGGTTGAGTTTCAAAACTCAATTTAAATAATTCCAATAATTTTTCATCTTTAAACCGATTGAATGGTGTATGCACATAATAATTTTCAATATTTGTTGGCAATCTCATATTTGGATTTACGAAATAATAAACAATATATGTCAATATATTTTGTATAAATTTATCAGAAATATATTCTATAATATAATTAAATAATCTAGACAAAAAAACTGACAATTGATAATTTAATAAATTTGGAAATTCTTCTTTAATACGATTATTAACGTTATCTTTTAAACTATTTATTAAATTTATTACAATATTATCAATATTATGTTTATTTAATCCTTGTATTAAGCTTTCGATTGACTTAACCATAAAATTTACTTTATTATTTGATTTAGACATTTCTGTCGGCGGAGAATTGGGTTTTTGTAAATGATTGAAAGGATTAATAATCGGTTTTTCTTGTTGTAATAATTTTCTTTTTTGTTTTGATAACAAATAAAATAGTCTTCTAAGAGTTAAATTTTCTCTTAATTCGCCTAATAAATTTAAAATTTCACCTAATCTTCTATCATTACTTGCATCAAAAAATCCATTATTAAATAATTCATGAATTTCTATTGGTATTCCCATATCATTATTTACTAAAAAATATAAAATATATGTTAAGATATCTTTTATTTTATCTTTATCAATAACTGAAATAGAATATTCAAATAAAGATTTTAAAAAAGATCTTAAATTAATAATATTTCGACCTTCTAATAGATTTTTAAATATTTTTTTTTTAATTAAAATATCAATAGTATTATCAATATTTTTTTCTTTAAAAGAATTAATTAAATATTTAATTACAACCAATACTTGATTATGATATAAAAATCTTAATATTTTTTCACTTAATTCGGAATTTTCTTTACTTACTTCATTAAATTCATCAGTAAATCTTAAAATAATATCTTTTACCTTAACATCTTCTTTATTTAATTTATTAGCGTTAAATTTATCTACGATTAACTTTATAATTGATTTTACTTTTTCATTTATTTGTAGCTTACTAATATTAGTTGTAAAATTATTTTTGCAATACCATTTTGTTTTAGGATAATATAATTCTTCTTTTGATAAATCCTTAATATTTTTTAAACGATATAAAAATTGTGCTAATATAAAATATTCAACATCACTATATTTATTTTTTTTTATTTCTTTTATAATATTGCCAAGAGAATTATTATTTTCTGATATCCTATTGTTTTTTAATCTACTATAAATATCATAAATATCATTACTATGGCTATTCATTATTTCTGGAAAATCAGTATGTTCTAATGTTGATAAATAAAAACTATAAGCACTCACATTTTCTTCATTTGTTAGAGGCTGCATTTATATATAAAAATATTTTAATTTTTTCTAAAATATCAATAATGAAATATTTTATTTATTGGGATAATCTGACAAACAAACCACCTCCAGAATACATAACACTATGCATAAATAAAATGAAGCGAATATTTGGCGATTCTCTCATCATTATCAACAAGCACAATTTGAAAAAATATGTTCCTAAATTACCGCAGTATTTTTACCGCATCCCAAAAATTGCCATTAAAGTTGATTATATAAGAATCGCATTATTGTATTACCATGGTGGGTGTTATCTTGACGCAGATACAATTATATTCTCTAAATTTTTAGGATACATTGAAAATTTACCTAAGGAAGATGGATTGTGGGGTGTCCCATCTGGAAATGCAATAATTATTGCCCCAATTGCGAAATCGTTGGCGTGTAAGAAGATATTGGAGCGCCAAGAAGAGGTTATCCTGCGGAAAAAGGGGCGCCTCCAATGGAGTGACATTGGAGGAAATCTTATACGAGATGTTGGAGGATATACAAGAATTTTTGAAAAAACGCCACTATATTTCAGTGGTTGGAAGAATTGTATGATATTCCTAGAGAAAGATGAAGCCAAAATTCTCCAATTTCTGGAAAAAGCCAAAAATTACTATGGAGTTGTTTTATACAATCAAGTCATGAAAAAGTATATCCCAGGCAAAATTCCAGAATGTACTTTACTATGGTATTTATTTACTGTTAAAAAAATTGATTAATTATTTAAATGATTTTTTAATGGATTGTCTTGAGTAATAAGCACATATCGTGTGAGTTGGCTTAAGATAATAAAAATTATTTTTGAATAATTTTGATATATAAGAAAGCATCTACGGGTGTAGAAAATAATAAAAGATATTATTTTCGTTTTCGAAAAAAATGGTGATAAGAGAGAATCCAATTGGGGATATTTCTGTAAGCCAGCTCGATTCTGCTGAAAGGCTAATCGATTAAGAAGAGGATTAAAAAGATAGGAAACTTGCCTTTTTGACTTCTTTATAATTTAACAAAAAATTGAATCAAAATTTAACATTAATATTGATGATTATTAATAAAAATGTCAGAAATTAATTGTGAAAGAACTATTCAAAATGGACGTTCAATTTTGTCGATGTGGTTGATTGCCCGGTTAATTGTTAAGAATCCACAAGATTTTTTTATACAAAAAACATGCAAGATAATTCTAGCAAAGTTCAAAAAATTCACCAATCTTTGCGAAAAAAGTTTGAGTTTTGATGAACAAGACCAAAAATTTCTTGACAAATTCACTCAAGATTTCAAAGGTGCTTACATGGAAATCAATATGATGCGTCATCAATCTGATTCCAAAAAAATGTGGGAAGCCTTTTTCACTGAACTTTGGATGTCAAGAGAATTTATGGAATTTGAACAGAAATATGCAGGAAATATTTTGATTCCAGAAGCAATAATGGATGATAAAAACATACTTTCCATTTCAGACAAATTATTTTTCTTTGAAGAACTTTGCAGTTTTTCAAAGGAACTCAAACTTGGTCCAAGTGAAACGCAGCTTATCTCAAGCTTATATGATTCAAGTGGATTAACTCCATCTGAAAAAGACAAACTTTTGAGAGATAGCAAAAAAATAACGGACATCAAACATCAAAAAGATAAATTAGCAGCAAAATTAACAGCTGCTGAATCAGCAATTCAATCACATGGTCGTTTTTTTAAAATACATCAAGAAGAGGCAAGAAAGGAAAAAATTATGTTTCAACAATTACTAGATTTCCAGACTTCAAAGAATACGGAGTTGGAAGCCAAAATTGCTGAATTGACTTTAGAATTGGAAGGATGCAAACAAGAACTTGGAAAACAGGGCTTAGATGGTATCCCAATTTGCCATATTTGTCAAGAATATGTGATTGGATCTCAATCAAAACTTTTGAGCTGTTGTGGATATCCGATTCACACCAAATGTTTTGAAAATTTGTGTTTGGCTCATCATCACAATCCGCCACCATGTCCTCAATGCAGACAAAGAGATTTTCAATTATGTCCTCTTACAAGAAATCATCCTCTTCTTAGACAGCATGCTGCAAAAGTAAAGCAAGATTTTACAAATAGTGTTTGTGAAGCTGATTTCTTAGAGGATTTTATTGGAGGAGACAAAATTGAGCCAATTTTGCCAACAGCAAGGAAACTTTCCATTTATGAACAAATGGTTCGTGGTGGTGTTGCACGTCGTTGATTTTGTAAAAAATTATAATAATTTAAGTATTTGAAATTGGAGTGCAAACGTAATTGGGAACCTTAATGCGAAATTCACAAACAATGAGGAATATCCCCTGTAAAATCCCTTTAGCCCCTCTTTATCATAAACAGACTGTGCTAGTTTCAATAGCCCACCATTATTATTCTGCAATAATTGATTTGTATATTTGGCACGGATTACATCAAATGGGCTGCAAAGAGCGGTTCCAGGAATATTCAATGCACTGGCAATTGCAAAATTCTGGAGGAACGTTGTTTCTTTTGGTTTAACTGTGAAATAGCCACCGAGCACTATGCTTGTATATACACCATTTCTAAGAGCCATGGGAATCATAAGCCTCGCATAATTTTTACGCACAATATCCCACTCTGTTTTTATTTTCATTTGATGATTCATTTGTTTAAAAGATTGCATAGCAAGGATTGGACCTAGAAATGCACCATCTACTAAACCAGCATAGAATGCAGCACCCATTTTATTATCAATAACTTGATTAAACTGCTGGAATGCTAGATATTTTATCGCCATTTGAGGGGTTATAGTGGAAATTCCAATCAATCCTCCTGACATATAATTTCTAAGACTGGTATTTTTGAGAATAGAAGCAAATGATACATTATTTTGCATATGCTGTTTTATGTAGTCTAATGGTAGAGTAAGTGTATAACCAAATGCACCGGCAAATGATCCAGATAAAATTGCTTTATTATGCTCTTTCATATAAAATATGATATAAAAAAATGAAAAATAATTTGAATGATTCATATGAAATAAAAAATGGTATTTCTTAATAAGGTTTTCTACGAAAATATAGGATTACCTAAATCTCAAATTTCTGGGTCTTTTGTTGTATTTTTACAAGAATACATTAAAAAGATTATTGAATTTTATGTTCAAAAAGAGGAAGATGAGCTTTTACAAATTGATACAAGAGGTATTCCAATCCGAGAAGATAAAAATATAATCCAGTATATTCTTCTTATTACGGAAAATCCGGAGAAATCTAGACTAATCCATGATAAAATATACGGAATGATTCATCATTTCGGAAAATTTTTAATGGAAAATGGGAAAAAATGTTCATTTGAATCTGTAATTGAAATATTTAATTCAGATACTGTATTTGATGGAATAATTGGATATTTTTTAAAACCAATTGAAGTTTTTTATTTTCAAAAAATAAATCCGAAATTGCAATGTATAGTAGAAGAAATATTTATACATAGAGAGACATTTTATTTATATGCAGATTTATGCTGCAATAATATTTGGACAAATGGGAGTCTTTCAAATGCATTTAAAGAACTTATTTATCTATATTTTTTTAAATTAATTCAGAATTTTAAAAATTGGTTATCTGTATCATCAGATGATAAATTACGTATTATTTTAGAATATATTTCTGAAAATTATTCTGAGAATTTAGGAAAATATATGAAAAATCAAATATTGAAATATGAAGAATCAAAACAGAATTGGGAAAATATAAGTATTTATAGAATTTATGGAATTCCCGAAATATTTGTAGATTACTGTAAAGTAATTATTCAGTATTTATTAGTAGAATTTATATATACTGGTAAATGTATTGCAGAATCTAACGAAAAAAAGAAAATAAATCCAGTAGATTTATTTTTGGGAATGGAAGATGCTGAATTACTAGAATTACCAGTATTTTTCAAAAAGTAGAAAAGTTATTAAATTTTTATCTTTATTATAATTATGTCAAGAATAAAAGGTCCAGTAACTATTCAAGATATAAATAATAGAATTAACCATGTTAAAAATTTAATATTAAAAAAAATAGCAGATGGTATAATCAAAAAAGAAAAAAGGATTCCATCAAAAGAAGAAGTTATTAAAATTTTTGAAAAAAGGCGAGCTGAATATGAAAAAAGTGTATCTCAATTAGAGGAAAAAAAGAATTTTATGAAATCCTACAAAAAATCTAAATCTTAATTTCTCACAACTATTTTACAGAATCTCAAAATTTTATAATAATAACCATGTAATAAATTTCAGAAATATTTGGTCACAAATTCGTAATTATAGAAAAAATTGATTTATAAAAATAATACATTTTTACAAATTATCGAATATGAACTATCAAAAATTAAAAGAAGCGAGTGATAAGTTTGCCTTTGAACAATTGAAAATCGATGCTGATAAAGGAAATCTTTTTTGCCAGTATCAAATTGCTATGATGTATGAAAATAGTATTGGCACTGCCAAGAATCCTGAGAAAGCATTTGAGTATTATGAAAAAGCTGCTAATCAAGGACATGCAATTTCTCAAACTTGTTTGGGAGGAATGTATTATTTTGGTATTGGCATTGAGAAAAATTTTGAAAAAGCTTTTGAGTATTTCGAAAAAGCTGCTAACCAAGGACATGCAAATGCCCAAAATAAGTTGGGTCATATGTATAAAATTGGTGAAGGAATAGAAAAGAATTTGGAAAAAGCTTTTGAATATTTTGAAAAAGCTGCCAATCAAGGATATGCAAGTGCCCAATTTAATTTGGCAGGAATGTATAAACTTGGTAAAGGAACAGCAAAGAATTTGGAAAAAACTTTTGAGTATCTTGAAAAAGCTGCTAACCAAGGATATGTATATGCTCAACATGTTTTTGGCTACATGTATAAAAATGGTGAAGGAACAGCAAAGAATTTGGAAAAAGCTTTTCAATATATTGAAAAATCTGCCGACCAAGGACATGTATGTGCCCAATTACAATTGGCAGAAATGTACAAACTTGGTGAAGGAACAGCAAAGAATTTGGAAAAAGCTTTTGAATATATTGAAAAAGCTGCCAACCAAGGACACGCAGGTGCCCAATTTAATTTGGGTATAATTTATAGACTTGGTCAAGGAACAGCAAAGAATTTGGAAAAAGCTTTTGAATATATTGAAAAAGCTGCCAACCAAGGAGGTCAATATGCCCAATTTACTTTGGGTAACATGTATTATGAAAAAGCTACTAATAAAAGATTTTCAGGTTCCCAATTTAATTTGCCAATATATTCCAAAGAAAGATATGAAGAAAATGCAAAGAATTTGAAAAAAGCTTTTGAGTATCTTGAAAAAGCTGCCAACCAAGGATATGCAGAAGCCCAATTTAAATTGGCTGAAATGTACAAACTTGGTGAAGGAACAAACTGGAATTTGGAAAAAGCTTTTGAGTATTATGAAAAAGCTGCTAACCAAGGAAATGCAAATGCCCAATTTAAATTGGCTGAAATGTACAAACTTGGTGAAGTAATATCAAAGAATTTGGAAAAAGCTTTTCAGTATTTTGAAAAATCTGCCAACCAAGGACTTGCAAAAGCCCAATTTAATTTGGGTATAATGTATGAACTTGGTGAAGGAACAGTAAAGAATTTAGAAAAAGCTTTTGAATATTACGAAAAAGCAGCGAACCAAGGAAATGCAAAATCTCAATTTAATTTGGGATATATGTATTATTATGGTGAAGTAACAGCAAAGAATTTAGAAAAAGCGTTTGAGTATCTTGAAAAAGCTGCCAACCAAGGACATGCAGAAGCCCAATGTAATTTGGGTTACATGTATGAACTTGGTAAAGGAACAGCAAAAAATTTTGAAAAAGCTTTTGAATATTACGAAAAAGCTGCTAACCAAGGAGATGTATATTCTCAATCTAATTTGGCTGAAATGTATAGACTTGGTGAAGGAACTGCAAAGAATTTGGAAAAAGCTTTTGAATATTATGAAAAAGCAGCGAACCAAGGAAATGCATATGCCCAATTTAATTTGGCTGAAATGTACAAACTTGGTGAAGTAAGAGTAAAGAATATGAAAAAAGCTTTTAAATATTATGAAAAAGCTGCCAACCAAGGACATATATATGCTCAAATTAATTTGGCTGAAATGTACAAACTTGGTGAAGTAAGAGTAAAGAATATGAGAAAAGCTTTTGAGTATTATGAAAAAGCTGCTAACCAAGGAAATGCAAATGCCCAAAATAATTTGGCTGAAATGTACAAACTTGGTGAAGGAACAGCAAAGAATTTAGAAAAAGCTTTTGAGTATTTTGAAAAAGCTGCCAACCAAGGAAATGCTGAAGCAAAAATTGAACTTGAAAAGTTATTATCAAGCAAGTGCGAAAGTGCAAATCCTTCTTCTGCTCAACTTACACAGCCAATCCAACCAATTGCTGTAAAACGCCCATTTGTTCTCAACATGTCAGAATCATCTGCATTTTCATCTGCTAAAAAGCAGATAATTATTATTGACTAAAAAAATTATAG
>Ga0194116_10006687_pt1 | contig 12208 bp, 14 predicted proteins | sample TA2MahsurfametaG_4_FD_148617 | JGI IMG/M metagenome (GOLD analysis project Ga0194116, IMG submission 148617) | Freshwater microbial communities from Lake Tanganyika, Tanzania - TA2015008 Mahale S9 surface | ecosystem: Environmental > Aquatic > Freshwater > Lake | place: Tanzania: Lake... | reverse complement strand
ACCTTGGGTATTTCATAAAATGCACTAATTTATGCCAACAAATAGAAGTTTACTTGGAAAATGATTTGCCTTTGGTTGTGAAATATAATGTTGCCAGTCTTGGTAGCATACGTCTCTGTCTCGCGCAATTGCCCACCTCGTAATTGCATATATCATATGGTTTAATTATATATTTATATAAAACAATATAAAGATATAATTTATATTATTTGATAATACTTGTAACATGAAATTATTTGGTTTGCTACTATTTTTCGTCGGTCTCAGGAATGTTGTATGTGATTCCTTCGGCCATTGGTTCGATGACCAGCATGCAGATATCACAGATATTCCTATAAAACTTGCTGTGCAATTCTTAAATGGATCAACTAGTCTTCCTGAAAGTCTAACAATAAATGGTGCACTCATTCGTCTTGGACCTTCTGTATTGAATACTGCCAATGCCAATTATACAAATTTTATTGATGGGTTTGGGCGTATATCGAAGTGGACATTTGGTTCAAAAGATCATATCCTTTTTCAATCTTCTCTTATTAAAAGTACTTTATGGAATAACAGTGCTTCAGGAAGTGATATTCCTCCACATATCACATCTGAGAATGTCAATCCTAATCGCTTTGAAATAGTGGAACTTAATAACATGGATAACACTGACGTTTTTCCTTATCAATTTCCTACAAAGAGAACTTTCATTACAGTTAGCACTGATTTTTATCAAACTAATCAAATTCATTACGACACGTTGAGAACTATTGGTGCGACTCAATTCCACGATGATGGTATTGAGGGAACTTTCTCATCTAGTCATTCTGCTGAGTATATTGATAGTAATAAGAAAGTATTCCGTGTCAATTGGCTTGGTCAAAAGGATTTAACTGGTACTTCAATAAAGTTGTTCAAAATGTCAGATGATAATACTAGAAAAGTTGTGGGTTCCTATCATCTTGGTTATCTTCCATATAGCATTCATACTGTTATGGTTGTTGGTCACTATGCTATTATTTACACCAGTCCAGTTAAGCTAAATTTCCTTGAAACTGGTGTTAACTCTTGTATAAGTTGTTCCATCTCGGATAAACTTTCCTCCGAAGATTCTCAATTCATCATTTTTGATCTTACTTCTACCGATAGTAAAGCAAAACCAGCAGCAGTTATTAATACTCCTAGTGCTAGTAATTTCTTCGTATTTCATTATGCTAATGGAAAATTCTCTGATGATACTCATAAGAAGATTGATATTGATGTTTGTTCATATAACTCTATGGAAGGTATCCTTGGTAATCATGTTTTAGGTAATTTAAAGGATATACTGAGTACTACAGTTCGTAATTCAATGCCTTACAATTGCGATAATGTGAAGCGAGTTACGCTTGATCTTGATATCATGAAAATTATATATCGTATTGATTTTCCTCTGCAAGACATCTTTGGAGATCAATATCGTGTAGAGTTACTATCTATCAATAATAATTATAAGGGAAAGAATTATTGCTATATATATGGTGTTGCTTATCATGCAAACGGGTCCACACGATATGAAGATATGGGAATTGTAAAGATCGATATTTGCACAGGTCAATCGGTTTTATCAGGTTCACTTCCTGCAAGTACTCCAACATTAATTGTCTTCTCAAAATTGAATGTATATTTAGGTGAACCAATTTTCGTTCCTAATGTAGGTTCTATCGTGGAAGACGACGGTCATTTACTAGTAGTGTCGCGTGATGGAAATGATAACAAATCGAAGTTGCTTGTAATTGATGCTAAATCAATGACACTGGTCGCTTCAGTTACTGCACCTTTTCCATTAATGTTTGAATTTCATGGCGTATACTTATCTCATCCATGATTTAAGAAAAGATTGTAAAAAAATTATATGTTTCACCTACAAATATGAATACCGAATGGTGTAATAAATATTTGTTTGAATATGATAATGTAGATAAAGAACGCTTATTGAAAATAATAAATTTATAAATAATTTATTATAATATTATATATAAATGTCACGCAATTATAAGAATTATCCACAATATTTAGGTGCTCTAAAATGTTGTGATTTAAGAGGTCAAGGACCACAAGGCCCTCCAGGTCCAACAGGACCATCTGCTATCGGTCAAATGGGATTTACTGGAGCTACTGGTGCAAAATCATTTATTATTCATCACCCTACTGAAGGAGACAAATATTTGGTTCATGCTTGTTTAGAAGGACCTGAAGCAGGAGTTTATTACAGGGGAATAGGTGAAATATTAGATAATAATTCGACTATTATAGAATTGCCACATTATGTAGAAGCCTTTGCTACCGATTTTACAGTTCAAATTACGCCAATATATAACGGTAAAATTAACGTATTAAACGCAAGTGAAGTGATAAATAATAAATTTGCTATTTACGGTGAAAATTGCAGATTTTATTGGCAAGTAACAGGAAAACGTCTTGAAATTATTACGGAACCACTTAAGACGGATGTTGAAGTAAAAGGTGATGGTCCATATTTATACATTTAGATATATGATATATAAGTTTTTATATATTATAAAACTGAATAAATTACTATTAGTACTTTCGTATAAGTATAATTACACCTTTTAACATTTGAAATGTATAAAATATTTTATAATATCTATTTTATATTTTTATTATTAAGTATTTCCATTATTTATAAATAATTAACTTAATAATATTTAAATTTAAAAATAATAATATATAAAATATATTTTTATTTGGTATAATTTTTAATTTAAGGTATAATTTTTAATTTAAGGTATAATTTTTAATTTAAGGTATAATTTTTAATTTAAGGTATAATTTTTAATTTAAAATTCAGGGGTATGCTTCTTGAATAGACAACCTTGCGGCTGTAATCCTCTTATAGATGATACAACTGCTGGATTTTGGTGATTACAATTAGTCATCCAAATTTTAATAATACAAAAATTTTTTTTTGGCGAAATAGTTATCCCAGTAACACTATTTACAAATGAAGATGAATTAGAAATAGAACATCCAACAATTCTATAAATTAAATCAGACCAAGCTTTGGGAACATTTTTATTAATAACTTTATAAGAGAAGCACCCACCATCTCTATTTTTTTTATCTTCCCACATAGGAGTGATACCTTCCTTCATCATAAATAACATACAATTTTCTACAAGTTGAGGTGGCAAAGATTCTGTAACTGCAATAGTTTCTTCAACTGTGCTAAATGTAGAAATAGGAATATAGCTCTTTAAACTCCAATCAGTATTATGAGGCAAATGCGCCCAAAGAGTCCATTTATCGGACAACTTATGAAATTCTGAAATAAAAGTTGCTGTTTCCATTGTATCTGTATGCTGGGATAACATATTGTAATTTATTATCTCAACTTTTTTTTAAATTCTTTTTAAATATATATATTATTGTTCTTTATTATGATTTATAATTGACAAATTATAGCTATTTTTATCCAATACAATGCTCTCATTTTTATCCGTGAAATCTAAATTGATAGTATTAACATCGTGGTCAATAATCTTAACACTAATTTTATCATTATCTTTGATTTCATAATTAAATTGTAAATAATGTTTTAAATAAAAAATAAAAAAATCTTTTGTAAATTTATTTCCAACTAAATAATAATTAAATTTCTCTGTTTTCAGGTCAATTTTTATACAATTAGTATCTCCAATTTTAATTTCAATCAGCAAAAATTTAATATTAGAATTCTCAGATATAGATAGATCATGTTTATTATATGTAATTTTATGATTTAGACATGTTGTATCATTGTTTAACCAAGATAATACCATAAAATCAGGCTCAACATCATTCATATCAGATAAATTACATAATTTGCTATTTTTCACATAATAACGTGTTACTTTGTGTGTTTCTGGTTTTGAAATAAACATATTCAAATTTTGTTTTACTTTAAATAAAGTTGGATTACTTTCAATAAATATATTTAAATTATTTTTGGATTTCATAAATAATATTTGTAATTTACTGAAGTAATAAATTGAATTATATGAAATACAGATGACAAATTCTTTGAATTCATTAGGAAATCTTCTCTCTAAAACATCTAAGAAAAGAGCTCCAATTAAAAACGAATTTAACAAGTTAGTTATCATTATTAATATATTTAATAATGATATTTATTTAAGTTGTTTATAAATATTTCTCTGAAATAATATGATATTTTTAATTTTCATCAGCATAAAAGAAAGGTTCGCCATCCTTTAAATAACCTACTTTTAAGCCTTGTTCGCCTTCATCTGTTAGTTCCCAAATAAATCCATTCTCCTCATCATTAGTACAGTAAGTTTTATCATCAATTTCAATTTCAAATATTTCTTCATCTTCTTCATCAGAGTCTTCTGTCTCCTTTTTAGTTTCAGTCTCGACAGTTGTGTCTTCCTCTTCAGATTCTTCTTCAACTTCTTCATCATCTTTTTCATCATCTTTTTCATCATGTTCTTCATCATCTACTACTACTTCTACTATTACTTCTTCTACTTCTTCTTCTTCTGCTTCCTCTTCAACTTCTTCTTCAGCTTCTTCTTCTTGTTCCTCTTCCTCTTCTTGTTCCTCTTCCTCTTCTTGTTCCTCTTCCTCTTCTTGTTCCTCTTCTACTGCTTGCTGTTCCTCTTCTTCTTCTTCTTCTGCTTCCTCTTCAACTTCTTCTTCAGCTTCTGCTTCAGCTTCTGCTTCAGCTTCTGCTTCTGCTTCCTCTTCCTCTTCCTCTTCAACAGCTTCTTCTGCTTCTTCTTCAGCTTCAACAGCTTCTTCAGCTTCTTCAACAGCTTCTTCTTCAGCTTCTTGTTCTACTTGCTCTTTTTCTTCATTTGGTTCCTTAATATCTTTAGATTCTTTGATATGAATTTCGATATTTTCGTTTTCACAACTTGTAACGATAGTAGATTTGTTAATAATATCTGTAGAAGTTGATTCTTGAAATTTTGTATTATTATTATTTGTTATTACGTCTGTAAAATTATCTAAAATAGGAATAATTTTATTATATTTTTCTTCTATTTTATGTAATTTATTTTCTAATTCTATAAACTGATCCCGAACAATATTTTGTGTAATGTCTTTAATGTTAATAAAATCCGCGTTATCACATTTTTCAGTATCAATATTGGAATTATATTTATTTACATTTTCCCTACAAGTTCTTTTATTTAATTCTTCAGCAATAGACGGTAATTTAATTAATTGTTGATGTGTTTTTTCTAATAATTCATGTCTCTCAATATAATTAACAAGTAATTTATTTAACCCCTGTTGAATTACTTTTTCAATGTCACTCATAATATCTTTGATATCGAATGAATGTTCGTGTTTAGTCTCTTGCATTTTTGTATATTTTAATATATAACAATTCGTTTAATATGATTTAAAAAATAATTTATCTATTTCATATATGTTGGAAGAAATTACTTTAGTTGAGACAGACCAAATAGATGCGAAAGTTCAGGTAATTTTAAGACAAACAAACTATACAAGTGAAGAAGCAAAAGAAAAATTAAAACAGTTTAATTTCAAAGAAGAGGATGTAATCAGACACTATTTTGGTATTACTGACAAAAAAAAACAAGAAAACCCTACATCTCTTAATCAGAATATTTATAAACAATTAAGAGGGTATTTAGATAACGCAATGAAAGGTTATCGTGAAAAAAACAATAAATAGCGGTAACTATCGTGAAGATATAGAAGAAAATAAAATAGAACTAAATAAACTAGTTTGTATGAAATCAGTTTTTCTTAAATTTCTTAGATTTTAATTTTATTTGACTCGTTGGATTCGGTGATGTTGGATTGAATAATACAGAATTTAAACGATTTATATAATCAACAAAATAAATAATAAGAAAAGTAGAAAGTAGCAAAATTAAACCAACAAAATTTTCTGAGATATATTCCATAATAGAATATATAGTCCATTGCTCTTCAGTTTCATAGTTCATAATATAATATTATATAAAATAATATTATATCCAATATGATATTACATTCAATATGATATAGTTATATCATTTATTATATCATTTATTATATCATTTATTATATCATTTATTATATCATTTATTATATCATTTATTATATCATTCTAATTTTGAGCTAGCCCAAAACGTTCGCTTAATATGTTAGTTTTTGTTTGCTTTTTTTGAAATTTTCTTAATTTAATATTGTTAGTTGGAATTATTTTATTATTAATTATAAAATCATCATTATCCTCATGAAGTTCTGGCATGACGCGAGTTAACGGTTTATCAACGACTAAAAATAATCTTTCATTCCGCAATAATGAACGAAATTCTTGAATACTTAAATTACCATAATACTTTTCCAACATATAATATGGATTTGGCGCAGGTTTAATATTTTTATTATAATTATAAACTTTGGAATAAATATGATTCATCAACTGATATCTTTCAAATTTGATAGAGCTATCAATATTTTCTTCCATTAAATGTGCTACAGCACACTCCGGACTACAAAAGCACCCATATACTTGATATGTATCATTTATAAAATGCTTTGGAATATATACTGGTGGGTTATCAAATTCACATGTATCCCAAAAACACGCTGATTTTTTATTTTCAATATTGTTGATATGTAAATTATGTTCGAGTATTTTTAATTTCTTCCAAATATCTCTAATATCATTATCTTTATCTGTATTTTTTGTAGTTTCAACATCAAAATCAATAGTATCAATATTACCACTACACTCATATTCAGATAACTTAGACGACGAATTAATTATATCAATATTATTGTTTTCATTATAAATATTGTCAAAATATAAATTATTAGGTTGAGAAAAAGAATATCCTTCCAAATTAGAACCAAATAAATTAGTTGATTTTAAATCTTTTAAGAAACACTTCAAATGTAATATGACATTAGGTTTGCTTTCTTTTACATTATTTAATGGGATAATTTGCTGTATAATTTTTCCACCTTTGGGTTTGCGTCCTCTTTTCTTAGCAAGTGGTTTACTACAGGATAATTGTTCGCAAGATTTTTTAGGAGAGTCAGGTTCATCTGAATTGTCAATATTATCATCATTGTCAGAATGAACTATTTTATTAATAAAATTCATATTATGAATATCTTTAACAGAACCATTTTCTTCTATGGTAACAACGATATTTTCACTAATATTAGCTTCTACAATATTAGCTTCTACAATATTAGATTCTACAATATTAGATTCTACAATATTAGATTCTACAATATTAGATTCTACAATATTAGATTCTACAATATTAGATTCTACAATATTAGATTCTAAATTATCAGATTTTTTATTTAAAAGTTTTTCTGCTTCTTCTATTTCTTTTTTTGATTTACGTCCACGTTTTTTTGTAGGAGTTTTTGCGATATTTTCTTCATTTGGTTCTTGGTTTTTAAACATTATTATACTTTAAATATGATATTCAATTTAAATTGTTTTTTTATATATTATGGATATTTACAAAAATTAGATTATTTATAAGGTTATTTTTTGGAAAGTTTAAACTCATAACACTCCCTACATACTGGAATGTAATTTTCTGAACCAACAATTGTTTGTTCCTTTTCATGCGTTAATCTCATTGAAAATATGCCTTTTTTCCCATTCTTACATATTGAACATAAAGAAGTTAATTTGTCTACCTTATCACATAATGGTATTAGGTCAAGAATTTGTCCGAATTTTTTTCTCTCAAAATCACCATCTAATCCACAAACAAATACTTGCTTTTCATTTTTCAATAATTTATTAACAAACTCTATTAAATCTGGAAAGAATTGTCCTTCATTTATAAGAACAACTTCGCTCTTTGCTACTTTAAATTTATCTTGAATTCTGGAAATTTTATCAATATTTTCTTCAAGTGAAATCTGATCCGCCCATATATCCATTAAATTCGCTGTCTTAATACAAGGAATTTTTATTTTATCATGGCTTGATAATAATTCATCATCATAACGATTATCTATAGTATGATTAATTGCTACAACAGGAATGTTACAAAAGTTACATTGCTTATATATTTCAATTAATCTAGTAGTTTTCGAACTGAACATAGGTCCCAATATAATTTCAAGATATCCAGATTTATACGGCGAAGACATATTATTACTTTTATTCATTAAATATCTTTAATATTTTTTAATATTTTTAATTTCATTTTTAAAAGTAAATAAAATTAAAGTATAAAGAAATACAATAAATATAATTAATGACGAGTAGTGGTATACCTTTTGCTGAACTTTATCGACCAAAAAACCTTGAAAATATAGTGCTAGATCCTTTAAATAAACAAATTATAAAAAACATAATAGAAACGTGTTATTTTCCAAATTTATTATTTTATGGACCACCTGGTACAGGAAAGACAACAACTATTATAAATCTCATAAATGCTTATCAAGAAAAAATAGGTATAAAAAATAAAGATTTAATTATACATTTAAACGCATCTGATGAGAGAGGAATTGATATCATAAGAAATCAAATAAATTTCTTTGTTAATTCAAAACCTCTATTTAACAATGGTATGAAATTTGTAATATTAGATGAGGTAGATTATATGACAAAAAACGCTCAACAAGCTTTAAGATATTTATTACAAAATTACACAAGTAATGTACGATTTTGTTTAATCTGTAATTATATTAGTAAAATAGATGAAGGATTACAAAATGAATTTATACGTTTGAGATTTAATCAGCTTCCTAAAGAAGAAATAATATCATTTCTAAATAATATATCAGTTTCTGAAAAACTTAATTTATCACAAAAAACACTTTCATGTATTCAAAAACTTTATAAATCAGATATTAGAAGTATGATAAATTTCATGCAGTCAAATCAAAATTTAGAAAATAGATATATAAATATAATTGATAATAACATATGGGAAGACTTACTTAACAAAATTAACAAGAGGGAGAAAATTGAAGTAATTAGTAATTATATTCATGTTATAAGTATAAACTACAATATTGACAAAAAAAATATAATAAAGGATTTCCTAAATTATATTATTAAAACGTACCCCAAATATATTAACAATAAGTTTTTAGATATTGTAGAAAATTTGATGCATTCTCAAAATCAAAATATAAATACTCATGTAAATTATTTAATATCAAAATTATCATCCTTATCTATATAATATTTATTCATTCTCATATGTAATTTAATAATAAATTCATTAGGAGGCGAACTTTTTGAAGGATCAAAAAAATTTTGCTTAAGACTATACTCGCTTTTTGGAGATTTTATCTTCATGGTTGTAGTTAATTTTTGTTTAATTTCTATCGGGGTACTTCTTTCACGGATGACGTATTGATTTTCAGCTAGCATTCTTTATATTATATATTAAAGAAAATAATTGAAATAAAATTAATATAAAGAATATAAAGACACTTCACCTTTATAATATATTGTCTATAAAATGAATATCGACCAAGAATGGGAAAACTTTATATCATCTGAATACAATAATGATGATGTATCAGATGAAGAAGAAGAATATCCTCATTTAAATCACGTTTTAAAAAATAATGATGAAGAGTTTGTTTCGGCTAATTTGACAATGGATATGAATAATATTGCTCCTAAAGCTACGGATATTTACATTAGTACGAAAACAAAAATTGCCTATTTGAATGAAACTATTGATTTAAAGTCTATATTTTGGAAAGTCCCTGTTATATCATATTCGACACCTATAAATGGTGTTATAAAAAAACAAATGAAATTTAATTCAATCAGTAAAGAAGAATTAGAATTTATACAAAATAAGATTAAAGATGAAACTTATTTTGAAGAACATATTATAACGCATATTGACAATCCAGCTGGTCGTATTAAATTTAAAGATATTCGTAAAATTAGTATAGGTATTTCAAAAAAAGATATTTTGAGTTATCGCTGTAAGAAGAAGAGCGCATTTTACAACTGTTTTGTTATAATTTTACGTATGAAAATTGAAAACATATTTAAAGAATTTCATGTTAAAGTTTTCAATACTGGTAAGCTAGAAATCCCTGGTGTTCAAAACGAGACAACATTTCAAATGATATTATCTGAGGTTGTTAAAACGCTTCAACCATATATTAATTCAAAACTAGACTATAAACCTAATTCAGAGGAAACTGTTCTTATAAATTCAAATTTTAATTGCGGGTTCTTTATTGATCGTGATGAATTATTTGAAATATTATCGAAAAAATATAATATCCAAACGATTTACGATCCTTGTTCGTATCCGGGAATTCAGTGTAAATTTTATTATAATCCAGATATTGGTGTACAAAATGGATGTCAAATTTCAGAAGAAAATAAACATCTTTATAAAAATATAAAGGAAGTATCTTTTATGATTTTCCGTACTGGAAGTGTTTTGATTGTCGGAAAATGTGACGAAAATGTTCTAGTTTTAATTTATGATTTCTTAAAAATTATTCTAAATAATGAGTATAAAAATATTTGTCAGAAATATTCAGTTGGTGATGATAATACATTATTTACTGTGAAAGACAAAACAAAAAAAGTTCGCAGGAAAAATGTTGTAGTAGAATTTACGACATAAACCAAGCAATGAATCTTTCGGGTGTATCTTGTAATTTATCATTGAACTCATCTGACAAAATTTTATCTATACAATTATTTATTTGTTTTTGGTTCTTTATAAATTTTTTAACTAACAATAAACAAACATCAAAAAAATAATCGGAATTTTCAATACGATAAAATAAAATTTCAATAATATCATTTAGAATGTCAAGCTTTGACTTGTCTGTTAAATTATTTAATTTTTTATAAATCGATTCTATTTTTTCTAGATTTTTTACATTTGTAAAATCATCATTAATTATTTTAAGTAATAATGTTTTATATAAATCAATGTATATATTTATTATATCTAATTTTCCACGTGTGTAATCAGAAACTTCTTCATTATTTTTTATAACTTCAGAATTTATTTCAAAAATTGTTTTCTTATATACATAAGTTGTCGCATCTCTCGAACTTAACTGTAAAAACATTTTTTCATCTTCTGAAATTTGGCCTACAAATTCAATATAAAAGTAGAACGCTTTTTGACAATGAAAATAAACTAAATCTATATTTTTTGTATAAAGTAATATATAATTAAACACATTTTTTATTGTATCTAAACCTCTTATTATAATAAATCTAGATAAATTCGATTTTTTTAATTTGATATTCTCTGTTATACATTTGAAATAATCAATAAATAACTGTGATAATTTTTCAACTATATCTGTAAGGTCAGAATCTAACTCCTTTTTATAATTTTCAGCATTATGTAATGAATAATTTATTTCTTTGTTAGCGAGACTTTTCATTATATTACTTATTATTTAAAGATATTTAAATTAAAATACTTTTAATATATAAGTATTTAAAGACTAATATTATTAGATTATATAATATGTCCGAACAGAAATCAAGTCAAAAGACTGAGACTGGAACAGCAGCATCAACCGCTGCGACACCTTTTAATTATAGGTTGCCATCTGATGTAACTATGAAACATGCCAGTAAGCTTGCCATCGTTGATGATAAACCAATTATGTTGGATTATTGGGCGCCTTCCCTTGACAAGAAAGCGCTTGTTGGCGCTAGAGAGAGCGGGGAGAAGTTATTGGTAAAGAGTGAAGACGAGTATACGAGTAGTATTCAGAAGTTTTATAAGTCCGGAACAGAATTTATTATTATTACTGAAAATTCAATTTACATTGTTGCTAGTGATATTCCAACTAGAAAGATTTCTTAAAATTTTTTGAAAAAAATTGAATGAAATATTATATTATATAAAATAACTTAAAGATATATTATATAATTATGTATAGAATGGAGGACGAATATACCCATGTTAATAGTGAAGATGAATACACATTTATTATGTATAAAATTGTTCCTAAAAATCCGGAACTAAAATACTGCTACATCGGACACACTGTTAACTTCTCTAATAGAAAAAACCAGCATATTAGAAATACTAGTAATGAAAATGACAATAAACATTATCATCTAAAGCATTATCAAGTTATAAGACAAAATGGCGGTTGGGATGAATGGGAAATGATTGAAATTGAGAAATTTATTGGTAAAACAAAATTAGAAGCAAGAATAAGAGAACAAGAGCTTATTGACGAATATCAAGCT
>Ga0194116_10006685_pt1 | contig 12209 bp, 8 predicted proteins | sample TA2MahsurfametaG_4_FD_148617 | JGI IMG/M metagenome (GOLD analysis project Ga0194116, IMG submission 148617) | Freshwater microbial communities from Lake Tanganyika, Tanzania - TA2015008 Mahale S9 surface | ecosystem: Environmental > Aquatic > Freshwater > Lake | place: Tanzania: Lake Tanganyika... | reverse complement strand
TGGTCGAAAGCGAGGATCTCAAGGTCATTAGTGGGGCGTATGTAGCCGATTTCATGCCGAACTCGGCTGCCGAAGAAGCGGGTATCCTCAAAGGCGACGTGATCACCAAAGTGGAAGGGCAAAGCATTAAATCCACTCCTGAACTCATGGAAATCGTAGGCCGTAAAAGGCCCGGTGAAAAAGTGGCTTTGGAAATCAACCGCAAAGGGAAATCACAAATCTTTGAAGTCAAATTACGCAATGCAGACGGTAAAGCGGAATTGGTCAAAGCTGCCCCCAAAGAAGAGGAAGGCGATTGGCTGGGTGCCAAACTGGAGCGTGCCTCCCGCAAAGAACTCGAGAGCCTCAAATTGGAATCTGGAATCAAAATCAGCAAACTTGGTAGCGGTAAATTGAAAGAAAGCGGTATCCGAGAAGGTTTCATAATCACTAAGGTGGACAAAACCGAGGTCAACAGCCCCAAGGCTTTGCGAGAATTGGTACGCGGAAAAAAAGGAGGTCTACTCATCGAGGGCCTGTACCCCAACGGTACCAAAGGCTTTTACGGAATCGAAATCCCTTGAATTCCTTGGTAAGAATTACAGCGTCCGCAGGAAGGCCAGTAAAGCCTGTTTTTCCTCTGGATTAAGGTGGATTTGCCCTGCCTCACCCGCTCCCTCAGTATAGTGTTGCAACACAGTTTCTAAGTTTGCTGCAGATCCGTTGTGAAAGTAAGGAGCGGTCTTGGAAAGAAGCACCAGCGGCGGTGTTCGAAATCGCCCTCGGTCCTCTTCCAACAAACTAATGGCAGCCCTCCCGGGATCCGAAGAGTCCACACCCAAATTATAGAAACGTCCATCGGTCAACGAAGGACCGTGATGACAACGAATGCAACCCGCTTTGCCTTTGAACAAAGCCAAACCTTGTTCGGTATTCCGATGAGGGGCCGTGTGCGCTCTTGTTGACGAATGTTCGGTGGTTGGATCCCCTTTCTTCGAAAGGAGTCCAATCTCTTTCACATATTCCCGTATCGCCAAAAGGTAGCCTGCCGCCAACGGTTGACCTGGATACAATCGATTTAAAATCACTTTGTACCGGGTAAAGTGCTGCAATTTCCTGTCCAAGTCAACAGGGTTCATATCCTGGTCTCGATGCGCGGTCAAAGCGGCCAAAATTCCTTGACTACCGTGACGTAACGGGGTCACTCCCCCATCCCACATCAAGGGTATATCCTGGGGGAGTCCGATCAAGGTAGGCGTATTTCGTGCGGCCTTCCTGCCCCAAACCCCTTTGGAAAAGGCTACGTTGTCTGCAAAGGCATGTTCGGCCTTGTGGCATGATGCGCATGAAACTCGACCATCGTTAGAAAATCTGGGATCCTCAAAGAGGGCTTGTCCAATTGCTGCAGCCGAAGATGTTAGGGCTATGGAATCACTGCTCTGATCAGCGCATGACGTCAAGATCAAAATCAACAAACAACATCCTGTGAAATTAGACCTCAAGGCTCGGCGTAGGCAGGGTTGGATGCCAACGTGCTGTCGGTCAGGGCATGAAGGAAGGCTATAAGGTCCGACTTGTCTTGAGCGCTCAGCCTCAGACCACCGGTTTGAACCCTAAGGTTGATGTTCAAGGTGCTGCTCTGCACGATACCATGGTCATAATGATCGATGACTTCCTCCAAGGTGGCCAAGCGACCGTCGTGCATGTACGGTGCGGTGAGACCTACGTTGCGAAGGGAAGGCACTTTGAATTTGCCTCGATCGCCTGGCAGTCCGGTAACCACCTGGTAGCCCGGTTGGAGGACCGAGTCCAATCCGTTGTTCTCAAACAAACGATTGGTAAACAAGGCCCCACCATGGCAGTGAAAACAATCCGCTCCCACAGGACGACCAGAACCCGGGGCGGAAAATTCCCGCATGAATAAATCAAAGCCGCGTTGCTCGGCAGGAGACAAGGTTGCCTGACCCATACGGGCCTTATCAAATTTGGAACGCCAAGAAGTCATGGACAAAAGGAATTGCTCCAGGGCTTTTTGGAAGCGCTCCACATTCACGGTTTCGTCGCCAAAGGCCCTACCAAACCGCTCCCTGTATGCAGCATCACCTCGAAGCCTGGACAGGGCCTCTTCCAAGGGCAAATGCATCTCCAACGGATCCTGAACAGGCTGAACCACCTGGTCCCTGAGGTTGGGAGAACGCCCATCCCAGAAGAGGCGATTTGTCCATAACAAATTGAAAACAGGCATGGCATTGCGAGTTCCGAGCGTACCGTTGACACCCCGTGAATACACCAAGGTGTCCGTGAAGGCATGATTGGGTAAATGGCATGAGGCACAGGCCACCGTCCGGTCCAAGCTCAACGCTTTGTCATAAAAAAGTTGACGACCCAAGGCTACCCCCTCCACCGTAGCAGGATTATCCGACGGCCATGGCAACGATGGAAAACCAAGACCGGGAGGAGGTATATCCACAGAGAAGGCTGTGGGCGCAGGGAAAACCTTGGGCTGATCGGGCCTACAACCAAGCAATAAATGGCCTAGCAGCAGACCCCAAGAAATTCGAAACGACGCCAAATTCTCCACGGCTTAGGGGTTGGTGCTTAACATTCCTTTCCACGCAAAAGCCCCGCTAAGGTTGGAGGCTAATTTCTCGGCAACCCGGTCCCCCAAGGAGGCGTGAGAAAAAGAAGAAGAATCGGTGATCCAATGGGTATGACCACCGTCAAAAAACTGACGCATACGCAATTCAACCTTCATGGTTTCCAACACTTTGTTCAAGGTGGTGGGGGGAAAGCGCAAGGTCATGGGGCGATAATAGGTATCCCCACCCAAATGGTAGGAAAAACCTCCGTTCAAGGGTGGATCTGTCCGTTGATACTGTCCTTCCAATTTGAAGAAGATATAACCTGTGTTCCAATTCCAATGCATATGGGCACTGTTGAGCAAAGAGAGCGGATTTGACACCGGCCATAACGCAGGGTCGCTGTGGTTTCGCAGGGAATCAATCCCCACGGCCAGACGAAATGCGATAAATGTTCCGGAAGGGGCTGTATCCGAGATTTTCCATGAATATTGAAGTTGGCGCTCCAAATCAGCATAGGCTACTGCATCGGGGAATTCCAACCAGGAACTGTCCGAACGCTGCAAAGCAAAACCGGTTAAGTAATATTGACAATGGTTAATCTCGATTTGATTCAAGGTGGTTGGTAACCAACTTTGGTTAAGAACCAACGGAACAGCGGCGCCTGGAGGTGGTCCCATTTCGTAAACATGACCCAACTGCAAGAACAGACCGGTGGAGGCAGGCGGCTCAGGAGACTTGGACCTACATCCTAACATCAAAAAGAGGAAGATGCCAAAGCCTAAACTTTGGATTTTGTTTATGGCGAGGCAATTCATGGCAAGCAAATTAAAAATGGCCGTTTCATTAAGGAACATCTTGAATTTGTGGGGTATGGAACAAGTCCTCCTCCTCATTGGACCATAGCAATTGCAAACCTTCCCCATCAAAGAGCATGAAACGCAAGGGTGTAGGTACCAAAACCAATTTGGCCCTCCTTGCCGGTTGTCCCGCTGTTTCCCAATCCACCAGGATGCCTTCATCCATGGGCAACTCATAGGATCCCTCTTCAATGACCGATTCGTTGTATCCTGAAGCCATGTAAGCAGTGGGTAACAATACTTCTTGGCCTGGAAAATGAGCTTCATGGATCTTCTGAAGTTTGGCTTCCAAATAGGACCCATGTTCTTGGTTAAAGGCATCCTCTGCATCAGTCATTGCGTCTTCTACTTCATCGTAGGTCGGGTCCGAATAATTCAATCCAACCAATTGATTTCGCAAAGCGATAAGGGCCAAAAAGTCTTGGTCCAAGCTGTCTTTTTTCATGGAAAATTGCTTTATTCTTAGCAAAAATACAAAGGTATTGGCCTACCAAGCACCAAGCTCAGCCATGGTTTAGGCATCAGGCCTTGAAATTATCTTTGGGCCATGAAAATAAAATTTGGAACCGATGGGTGGCGGGCCATTATTGCTCGTGAATTCACCGTTGATCAGGTAGCCAGGGTTGCTCAGGGTACAGCGTCATGGCTTCTTACGCATCATTCGCATCCTACAGTGGTTTTAGGCTCGGATTGCCGCTTTGGTGGGCGCATGTTTGCTGAGGTCGTTGCCGGAGTTTTAGCCCAAAATGGGGTCAAAGTCCTTTGGGACCAAAACGATTTTGTTTCGACGCCCATGGTTTCCTTAGGCACCTTTCAAAAGGGTGCCCAAGCGGGCATCATCCTCACGGCCAGCCATAATCCACCGGCTTACAACGGATTCAAAATCAAAGCCCATTACGGGGGTCCTGCCATTCCTTCCATGATCAGCGAGGTCGAGGCCCTGATTCCAAAGGAGGTTCCCACCCTGACTCATGCTGTAGATCATTGGATTTCGCAAGGAATGGTACAGAAAGTGGACTTAATGCAGGCTTATCTTGATAAAATTCGTTCGAATTTTGATTTGGACGCTATTGCAGGGATTTCCCATGGCCTCGCCTTCGATGCCATGTTCGGTGCGGGACAATGCGTGATACCGACCTTGTTTCCCAAGGCCCATTTACTGCATTGCCAACACAATCCCGGCTTCAACGGTCAGGCCCCTGAGCCCATTGCTCGCAATCTCCATGAACTTTCCACGACCATGGCGAATCAATCCCATTTGAAAATTGGACTGGCCGTGGACGGTGACGCCGACCGCATTGGGCTTGTGGATGCTTCGGGAAATTTTGTGGATTCGCATCATATTTTGATGTTATTGGTGGCCTATTTGGCCGGAGTCCAAGAACGTAAAGGCCGCGTAGTCGTTTCCTTTTCGGTAAGTCCCCGAATAGCCAAAGTATGCGAACATTATGGCCTGGAACTTGAGGTCACCCCTATTGGCTTCAAATACATCTGTGAAATCATGTGTCAAGGCGGTGTTTTGGTGGGCGGCGAAGAGTCGGGTGGCATTGCCATCGACGGTTATATCCCCGAAAGGGATGGGATATGGATCGGTTTGACCCTGATGGAATACATGGCCAAATCGGGCAAAACCTTAGAAGAACTTATCAAGGAAGTTTATGCCATTTCAGGGACCTTTTGGTACGATCGATGGGACTTGCACATCGAAGATTCTCAGAAGGCAGAAGTTATGAGCAAATTGGCTAAAGGGGCATACACCAACTTTGGACCCTATACCGTTCAACGAACCGAATCAACCGATGGCTACAAATGCTGGCTCAACGAGAACGACTGGGTAATGTTTCGCGCATCGGGCACCGAACCTGTTTTGCGAATTTACGCCGAATCCAATACCCGCGAGGAAACGGAGGCCATTCTCAAGGCTGCCCAAAGTACCCTCTACGGGGCGTAACTTCGTTGCGGTTGCGCGTTCCGCCGCTGGCACTTCGGTGCTGGAGGAAAGTCCGGACAACGCAGAGCGCCAGGCTTTGGAAACAAAGGCCGGGGTAACCCGGTAGAAAGTGCCACAGAAAAGAACCGGCCGCAAGGTCAAGGGTGAAAACGTGAGGTAAGAGCTCACGCGCTCCGATGGTGACATCGGTTTGGGGTAAACCTCCTGGGTTGCAAGGCCGTGTATACCGGGGCAGCGCTGCTCGCGCGTTCCCGGGGGGTAGGCCGCTTAGATAAATGGTGGAAATGCCGCAAGGCATACAGAATCTGGCTTACAGCGCAACCTTTTTTTGTTAATTTCTATCCATTTTCACCTGATAATTTCAGTTTTAAATAAATTCTCTAACTTTGTATAGTAAATTAGACAATGTTTATGAGGATTCTTGTTGTTGACGACGAGGCCACCATCAGGGATAGCCTCAAGGATATCCTTGTGAGCGAGGGTTTTGACGTAGAATTGGCCGGCGACGGGTTACAGGCTCTTCAAATTCTTGGAGACCATGAATTCGACTTGGTCCTGTCCGATATCAAAATGCCCCGCATGGATGGCATTGAATTACTTTCCCATTGTGCGAGGCATTACGCACATTTGCCGATCATCATGATATCAGCCCATGGGAATGTGCAGACGGCTGTCGAAGCCACCAAACTTGGGGCCTTTGATTTCATCACCAAACCGTTGGATTTGGACAGGCTGCTGATTACCATTCGGAATGCCCTTCAAATCCGTGCACTTAAGCAAGAAGCCATCACGTGGACCCAGGATGATCTGGATCCTGTAGAACTTCAAGGACAATCCCCTGCCCTCCTTAGTCTCAAAGAAACCTTGCAAAGGGTAGCCCCAACCGATGTTCGTATTTTAATAAGTGGGCAAGCCGGTACCGGCAAAGAATGGATTGCCCGATTCATCCATCGCCTTAGCCCCCGAAATCACGGCCCCTTCGTTTCCTTGAACTGTGCAACGGTCCCTGCTGATAATTTAGAACTAAAGCTCTTTGGCCAAAGTGACCCTTCGGGAGATACCCTCCTGCCCAAAGGCTACTATAACCAAGCACTGGGGGGCACTTTATTCCTGGATGAAATTGCGGATTTGCCTGGCCCTGCTCAGTTGACCTTGGTTCGCTTGTTAGAATCCTCCAAAAACCAAGGAGGCTCAACCCGTCACGGGGTTCGAATCCTGGCCGGAAGCCAAAAAGATCTCGTTCAACTCATCGATGAAGGTAAATTCAGATTGGATTTGTACCACCTGCTCAGTGTAATCCTCGTTCATTTGCCTTCTCTTCAACAGCGCCGCGAAGATATCCCTATGCTTGCGGGTATTTATCTCAACCGAATTTGCAAACAATACCAGCTTTCATCCCTGCATTTTGAACCGGACGCCCTTCGCGCCTTGCAGGCTCTGCCGTGGACGGGTAATTTGCGTGAACTCAAAAACGCGGTTGAACGCCTTGCCATCCTTGCTGGCCCCAACATTACCCGTAAAGACGTTCAACAATTGATACAACCCATCTTGTCAGAAGCTTACCAAGAGGATTGGATTGAGCACCATAAACATGCTGAACATCAGTCTCTTATTTCAACCTTGGAGGAAGGTAATTTTCAGCGATTCAAGGAACTTACCGAAAAGATTTTTGTAGAGCTTAAACTCAAAGAACATCAGTGGAACATTGCCAAAACTGCAGAAAGCATCGGCATTCAACGCTCACATCTGTATAACAAAATATTACGATATCAAATATCAAAGCCCAAAAGAGAACTCACTTAATTACCTTTAAAGTCCCTGAATAAGGCAGAAAACTTCCATCGTCCAATACTTCAAGAATGTAGTAATAGGTACCGGCCTCCAATCCATCTGCTCTCCAATCATTTTGGTAATCATCAGAAAAATAAACAAGTTGATTCCAGCGATTAAATATTTTCAATTTAGAGCCTGGGTACAAGTATAAGTATTTTATGTTTAATTCATCATTGATCTCATCACCGTTTGGAGTAATAACATTAGGTATGATGACTTCCTTGAAGGGAACGTTAAAAAACAAGACATTGGAATATGAGCGATATACATTATCACTTCTTTCTGTGAAAATTCTGACAGAATACCTCCCTTTTTTAAATGGTTTTCTATACGTAACAGAGGAATCATCTATTCCTTGCACGACTATCTGCCAACCGGCATCAGGCCTATTTAAATCAAACAACTCTAGATTATACTTTGCTGAATCCCAGCCTACATAATGATTCCATTTTAGAATATAAAGCGTGTCATCAATCGATGATGCAGGTTCGTTCAATAACCGAATGGTACTAACAGTCTTGGATCTTTGGTTTTGAAATCCATTTATCAAATTCAGATTAAGATTGTAGCTTTGTATTTGATCACGCGGCAAAACAGGCGCATAAACATCACGATGTCGTAAAGTGTCTACATGCGTTTCAATCCAAAATCTATTGGTAAATCGTGAAATATTATCACCAGGCTGATATCGAAAAAGGTTGTACCCATTGAACCACGCTCTGTTTAAGGTGTCATTAAGGGGATCTATTTTCCAATTTAAAATAACCGCATTTTCATTAATTGTATCCAATGTAACATTTTCTAACAACAAAGGAGCTCTATAATCGGGGCAACCACTAACCAAAATAGTCATGGTATCAAACTCGTTCATAAACAAATCGCAACGATTTCCGAAGGTGTTGTTATCGGTACCTTTGCGGCTAACCAAATAATAACGACCATTTTTCTCAAAGCCTTTGGTCAATCGCAACCAAATATTGCGGGTACGACCATCGCTGATGCACGTATCGGGTCGAGCTTCCTGGATTTGGACCAGATCCCCGTCAGGGTCATAGAGTCTAAACTCCGAGCCATTTCGAGCAATGGAATTGCAAGCCACCAAGGAATTGAGTTCTACTTTGAAGGTAGTATCGGTAGTGCACTGCACGGCCGTCGAGTCAAACTTGAAAGCAGGACGTATATTATCGCAATAGCGTCCTATACCCAAGATGACTTGAACATCCACCTTCACATATCCGACCAAGACGCCGTTGCGGTATTCATCGACCTTGAGGACAAAGATTGAGGTTTGTTGCGTGTTGGAGAAAAAGCTGATATTACCGTTGCTGGGATTAATCGAGATTTGATTACCAACCACATTGGCTGGAACTTGGGGGGTTCTGGGTGCCAAATAATTGGCATTCACGTTCCACCCCGTCAAAGCGGAGGTTAAAGAATAAACCACAGAATCTCCTTGAGGTTCAGAAACATCAAAGACTACTGTAACCGGTTCCTGAATGCAATACGCCGGGACCTGAAACGAATTGAAGCGCGCGGAGGTATTGCCTGCGGGAATATTGTTGTTAAGGTAAGAATCAATAAAAAAAGTCTGTTGTCCTGGAGCAGGCCCCAAGGTATTGTTCGTATTCCGGCAGCACCAACCGGCAGTGACACTTGTTCCCCACACAAAATACCAGTCGTTGCAGGTAGGAGTAGTGGCCGAAAAGGGCAAGGTCACCGTACCGGTCCACTTGTATTCTTGTAATCCATAACGTGTTCCACCGTTGCAGGTGCTTGGGTCTATGGTACAAGCCGTAACGACCTCAATCCCTGTTCCCGGGACCCAAGTGACAGGCAACGTGAAGGTTTGACCGCAACCGTTGCGGTAGTACATGTTCATGTTGGACGTCGTGAATGGTCCTTGCATAATCGAATTGCAATCCCGGTATATGGTCAAGGTAATTTGATATTCGTTGGGGTTAGCCAATTTTGTATAGGTTATATTACCTCCTGCAATATGCGTCGACAATGCATTATGAGTGATGGTTAAAAAAAATAAGATGGCTAAATTTCTCATGTAATTATTTTACTATTTTAAAAGGCCCATAAATTGGGTTTTTATCTATAATATGGATTGAATAATAATAGGTACCTGACTCTAAATCTTTGGGCTGCCAATCATTTTGATAGTCATTGGACTGATATACCAATTGATTCCAGCGATTATAGATCTTCAAAATGGTACCGGGGAAGTAAACTAAATCTTTTATGTAAAAATTGTCGTTAATACCATCATCATTCGGTGTTACCACATTATAAACACTAACTGATCGATCGACTATATCAAAATAAATAGTATTAGATCTTGCGGTAAAGGAGCTATTCATGTCTGTTGCCTTAATCCAAACAAGATATCGACCGATTTTAGTGGATTTTTCTAATGAAAAAACGGTGTCTGAAGTAGATCCTATAAACGTTCCATTCGAATCATTAACTCCGGTTAAATAGATTTCATAGAGTGGATTTAGCCACCCTTTGTATGGGTGCCAACTTATTTTTCCTGGACCCCTATTTCCATTCCTTAGCGATGTGTCCGATGGAAATAAAAAAATATTATTAACTGAGTCCCCAAAATCGGTCTGCCCGTAATATTTCATTTCCAAAACGGCTAAGAAATCACGAGGCCCTTCGGTGGGGTCCTGAACGGTGGTGGTCAACACCGTGTCATGCAAAATGGGCACCGAAGCGAATCGATACCAACGAGAGGAGTTTAAACTATCGTTTTTGTAAAGAATGTAGCGCTTAAAAAACGTGGTGTCAAAATTTTCGGGAGTTGACCAGGTGAGTTCGATATCTCTGTTGTTGGTTTGAACGTCCACATTAAGCATGCGGATAGGGGAATTGTACTGATAGCAATTATTCAATCGAACGATAATCGTGTCAAATTCCTGGGTTCCGGAACCACAATCGCCCAACAGGGTGTTGTTATCCAAACCTCTTCGGATCACCAAATGGTGGTCGCCATTGACCAGAAATTCAATCGCGGATTCCACGGTGATTGAATCCACGCGGTTACCGTTGCAGATAAAGGATACCTTTCGGATTTGCATCAACTGCCCGGCAGGATCGTACAACCTGAAATCCGTTCCGTTGGTATCAATGCTGCTGCAGATGAGCGCACCGGATTTGGCTTTAAGACCAATAAGTTTGGTATAGCATGGAGGATTGACCACCGGCCAGCGAGAGGTGGTATCGATGGATTTGAAACCACCAAAATAAATACCTTGGCATTGACCAATGGGAGAGAACAACCAACCTTCGCTCTGAGACGAATTAGGATAAGTGAGACCTGCAGTGGTTGGCGATACAATCCATTGGGTGGAATTGCGGGACCATGCTGGAAGAGGTGCACCAATATTCGCACTGTTCACCACATAAGCTACTGTTCCTGGAGCGTTATGCAAACCCAAGACCGCCGTGCCGCCCGCCCAGGTTGTGCAATTGGGTTTATTCTCGATATGAACCTCAATGGTGTTGTTGCATTCGTTCAAAACAATTTGAAAGGTACCGAGCAAAGAGGTGCACTGGAACATGGGCAATTGAAGGAAGGAAACCACCAATTTGCGATTGGGATAAGAACCCACCGTTTGGTATGAAATCGTACCGTTTCCATTCAAGTTGGACCACCAATCTTGCCATGGTCCCATGACGCAGTTTTTGGGTACCGTGGCACCGGTGCTCGGAATAGCCGCAGAGGTGTAGGTTGTCGGTTGCCCCGGTGAGAAGCTAACCCAGCCGTTGGTCCCCACCCAAAACTGGGTGTAGTTGTTGCCGAAATAACAAAACGAGAATCCAATTTGATAAGGACCTGCGACACCATCATCGGCGCCACTGAATTGCCCGGTCAAAGAAGCGCCCGCATAAGGCATGGGCGAAAAGGGAATTGTACTAATGACATAGGTTTGAGCGGTGACGATGCCAACAGGTAGGGAAAGCAAAACCATGCACATCAACCCCCAAAATCCCGGGATCAATGAAGGCGCCTTGACACGTTGAAAAATAGATTTCAAGGAATGACTTTTAGACAAACCGAAAATTAAGACCATTTTGGGCTAAAAAAGTATTTTCGGAGCCCTATCGGAAGGTTTAATCTGCTTTTAAAATTCCCCTTTGGCGGAGATATTAAGTACTTTTGTGGCCGAATGAAGCATATCCGGAATTTTTGTATTATCGCCCATATTGACCACGGGAAAAGCACCCTGGCCGATCGTTTACTCCAAATCACCCATACGGTGGAGGATAGGGATCTTCAAGCCCAGACCCTCGACGACATGGATTTGGAACGTGAACGGGGCATCACCATCAAAAGCCATGCCATTCAAATGAACTATATGCTTGATAATCAAGACTATATTTTGAATTTGATTGATACCCCCGGCCATGTGGATTTCTCCTACGAGGTATCCAGAGCCATCGCATCCTGCGAAGGCGCCTTGCTTATTGTAGATGCCTCCCAGGGCATCGAAGCGCAAACCATTTCCAACCTGTATCTCGCTTTGGAGCATGATTTGGAGATTATTCCGGTTCTCAACAAGATGGACTTACCATCCGCCTCTCCGGAGGAGGTCAAAGACCAAATTGTTGAGCTCATCGGTTGCCAACGAGAAGATATTCTCCCTGCAAGTGGTAAAACCGGCCTTGGTGTGGACAAAGTCCTCGAGGCCATCGTCCACAGGATCCCTCCCCCCCAAGGGGACCCTGCTGCGCCCTTGCAGGCCTTGATTTTTGATTCCATGTACAACAATTACCGAGGGGTCGTCGCCTATTTCAGGGTTTTTAACGGAAGAATCCGTAGCGGCGAAAAGGTGAAGTTCTTCAATTCAGGAAAAGAATACGGGGCTGATGAGATCGGCATCCTCAAAATGAAACCTCAACCCCGAGAATATGTCGAAACAGGCGATGTGGGCTACATCATATCGGGGATCAAACAAGCCAAGGAAGTGCAGGTAGGTGATACCATCACCAGCC
>Ga0194116_10006684_pt1 | contig 12210 bp, 9 predicted proteins | sample TA2MahsurfametaG_4_FD_148617 | JGI IMG/M metagenome (GOLD analysis project Ga0194116, IMG submission 148617) | Freshwater microbial communities from Lake Tanganyika, Tanzania - TA2015008 Mahale S9 surface | ecosystem: Environmental > Aquatic > Freshwater > Lake | place: Tanzania: Lake Tanganyika... | reverse complement strand
CCCAATCCCCAATCCCCAATCCCCAATCCCCAAAAATCCTTAATCATATATTGAATTAGATATTGGTGTAACCTAAATTTTATAATCAATTAAGATTTAATTTCAATCAAAATTTATTTGAATCATATATATTATTAACAATTATTTATTTTATAAAAAATAAATACTAATAAAATTTTATAGATTTCTCAATTCTCTCTAGAGATTTAAAATGAAATCAATTAAAAAAAAATAACTATTTTAATATATAAATTAATGATGAAAATTCAAAAATTATTAGAAATTTTAATTTTGACATTTATTTCGCTAACATTTGTCAAATCCTTCAGACTTTCTCAATGGGGAGTCGAAGTTTTTGATCCATCAAAAAAAGACACCAACCCTGTTTATTTTGAAGATGGTTCTTTGGAATTCCAATATACTTCTGGATGGGAAAAAGCCAGAGTTACTTTACAATTTTTTATATTCGATAGAGAAAGCTTCCAAGAAACAAATAGAAAGTTTTTTGAATTGGACTCTATTTGCAGAGGGGAATTAAGCTCAACTTATTTAAAAATTCATTTATATGGTAATGAAATAATAAGCATGGTAAAAAAAGAAAAACAAGATAATCAAATTTTTTATCAATTGAAAGTAATGGGAGTAGAATACAGAGACAATCAAAAAACTTATGATATTAATTTTATAGTAACTGAAAATGTACAAGTGTTTGAAGAAATTATGGATGATATACTTAATCATAAAAATTCTCAAAATCTTGCATTTTTGAAATGATTTATATAATAAGTTTTTTCTAAAATATTCTTATAAAAACATATTTCAAATACTCAAAAATATTTATTAAAATGTCAATAATAGATTTAATATTTAACTTTGTTAAGCGATTATTCTTACGCTTAAAGAATTTTTGAAAAATGATAATATTTTTTAAATTAATATTGAATAAAAATTTCTTGAAATCATTGACTTTTATTAAATAAAATCGAAAACATCTTTTTATTTAAATCAATTTCAAATGATTTAAATTTGAATTATTTATTTATATTCTCATTTTTAAGAAAATGTACAAGTGAATATTTTAATAGTATAATCAATCAAATTCTCTGTAGTTATGGAATAAATAAATTGATCATTATAAATACAGAAAATATCTTTTTGTATAAATTTGAAAAAAATTTTTGGCATCTACAATATTACTTATTAAATAAATCAAAAATTATATTATAAAAATGAGTTCATCTAAAAAAGATTATTTAGATTTAATAAAAAACTTTACAAATAATGAAAGCATTCAATCAATTGATTTGGAAATGGTTTTGAAGAGTTTATTGGAAGAAAGTAATATAATACTTATGCAAAAAATTTAAATTTAATTAACATAAAATAGTAAAAAAATCAAATAAATACAATATTGCTCATTAAATAAATCAAATTTATTAAAATAGTTATTTTTCCATATAATCAAATTTAAATGATCATTAATATTAGTTGAATTAACATCGAAAGTTTTCAAAATTCTTGACTGTTTATTCGAAAAATTCAAAAAAAATCCGAAAATTATATCAATAAATAACCAATCTATAAAAAATTCTTTCAGCTGCTTTCTACGAACAAACAACAGAAATTTATATGAATTCACCTTAGGGTGGCTAGTAAAATTATTAATGAATTTAGCAGAAGAAGAGGAAGAATTAATTTTGGCGATAATTTTTGAAAATATTGATCAAAGCAACTTTTTATTTCAAAAACCTACTGATCTCAATAATAAAAAGACTAATTTGGACGACAATTTCATTAACAAAATATTAAAAGAAAGAAATGATAATTTAGAACCTTATTATAAGATTTCGTTCCTTTACGAAAGCTTTGATAAAAACATAAATAAGACATTTAATAAGAATAACCCTTCAAATATAACATTACCAAGCGGAAGTCAAGTGCCAGTAATTGAAAGTAAAGAAATATTTAAATCCAAAATCAAAAAAATTGTGGTTAGGTTTTTAAAGGTTTTTGGGAAAAAATTTGTTGAATTTCTATTTATAACTTTAGCAAATAAGATTAAATTGCCAAGCCAAGTAAACAAATCGACAAATGAACATCAAGCAACTTTAAATACTTCAAATCAGATAGCCACTGGGAACACTTTGAATTTTACAATAAATTCGAGCTTGAATAGCAGTTGTAATTTTCAAACTTCTAATAAAGAAAGCATGTTTGATCTTAATAGAAATTTCGAAAAAGAATTATCGGAATTCGATTATGAAAAAACAATACTTAAAATTGTTTCTAAAGAATTTGATTTAGTAAACTACTTCAATGATATTCTTCTAGGGGCTTTGAACTTCAACGATGAAAATAATAATCAAAAGCATTACATAGAAAACAGCTTGGATTATAATTTGAATGATAGTCAAAATATGAATAAATTATTATCTAAAAGAAAACAAATTATTTCGAATTTATTACTATTTATTCGATTAATGGGTGTAGAATTTCTTGGTAAGTACATCCTATTTGCAAGAGATTTTATAAATAATAGAAAAAATGAATTTGTAGAAATTGTAAAAAAATGCGAGTTTACCATTTTTCTTGAATATGCATCGCTAAATACAACTAATAATTTAATAGATACAAAAATTACTTTTATGAAGGAATTAGAAAATACTATAGTCGAGCTTATTTGCAAAAACAATTGTATTAAAAAACGAGAAGATTCCAGCGAAAAATTTTATGAGAAAAAATTTCTTGATAAATTTACCCTTTTAAAAAATCTAATTTATTTATTCGAAGAAGCTATAAATTTTCTTTCTTTAAATTTCGAATTAGTATATACTCAGCAATCCAATGGTCAAGGAAATACTATAGATTCTTTTGCTAATTCAACATTAAAAGATATAGTAAAAGAAAAAACTGAAAAATTGAATATTTTAAATTTATATAATTTTTATTTTATGCTGCAAATGCGATTAATGAGGAATTTCGTTTATAATTCCTTAAATTCAAATGTTTCGAAAATCCAAGATTTTGAAAAGAAAATTCTTTATAACAATAAAAAATATAATTTAAATGCTTTGATCGAGAAATATGATGAGAATAATCCCAGCAAATATATTTTCGATGAATTTTTGAAATTGATAGAATCTCATGATATTGATAATAGTTTGATCTTCTCAAATTGGATTCATATGTTTTGGAAAAACGGGAATGTTTTAGATGCAATAAAAATAATAAAGAAAATTCTCGTTAGTAATAAAAAGCCACCTTTCGCGTTTCTTCTGTTTAATTTAAATTTTGAATTACAAAAATATTATCCAGATTTATTTAAGTAAATATTTTTATGATGAGAAAAATTAAGAATCTCATTATTAACTAATTTTATTTCTTATTCAATTTTTTAATTTACAGGATAGTTCTTAATTCATTTGTTGTTGATGAAAATTTTTTTAAATACGATGAAAACTTAAATGTTATCCGAAATCTCAAGCTTCTTTTTTACTATGAATTGACTTTGAATTCTAATAACCCTAATGCATATTTAGAGAGTTTAAACAATCAAAATTTTCAAACAAAAAAATCATCTTTTTTTAATACTATAAACTTCAATAATGATTACATTCTTAGATTCTTCAAAGAAAATCTGTCGGTTTTCATTAAAATCTTTTACTTGGATAAAGACTTTATTTCATATACGTTTAGTGAAGAGGTTAAAATGGAAATTGATGATAATCATCAAAGTTATAAAAAAGAAAACTTTTTCCTAAATAGAAAAGTAGATATTGACAAAAGTTTTGAAAATTTCGTATTAAATAGAAATTTTTATTTTGAGAACACCAATACTTCTATTACTGAAGGAGAACAGCCACCCTTTAATAATGATTTCAATCCCCAAAAAAAAAAGATTGAATTGAAGCTAGAGATTATTGACAATTTAACATTTGTTATAAAGACTTTCAAAATTTCAGATAGTGTAAATTCCGAAGTCTCAAAGTTTATAATTGATCTTGTGGATATTTTTATTCTTACTAAAGAAAACAGCTTAGTACTAAATGAAATTGAAAACTTAAGTAAGGATAGACTTAAATTAAAAGTCTGAAAAACAGGTCTTTTAAATAACTTTCAGTATATTTAATTATTAAATTTCAATTTTTTTAAACAAATTTATTTTATAAAAAATTATAGTAATCCTAATTACGAATTTATATTATAAGACTTTTTCGAATAAAAGTTCAAATGAACTCAAAGAAGAACAACAGCAAGATATCAATTATGAGACACCCCATAGAATTATATTTTTAAACATAATTAGCCATTTGCTAAACAAAATCTTAGGAATTTTTCAAAATGATAAATTAACTGATTTGATAAAAGAAAAATATTTTTTAGTATTTAAAGAAATCCTAATTGGACTGAATAAGGATGATGATAATTCGGACATAAATAAATTTGTAAAAGAAAAGATAAGAAATTTAGTAATAAGCTCTGTTAAACAATTAATTTATAAGAATGTAGATTCTAAGAGTTTCAAAAATCCAATCCTATTGTATGATCAATTTAATTTTTTTCTATAATTTATTTATTTTGTTTCATAAAATATTTTTTTGATTTGTTTAATAAAATAAGAAAGCATATGCCAAGTTTAAATGATATTGAAAAAGACTTAATTGAAAAAAAATTCTTAATTGAAATTCTATATACTTTGGATCTATCGAACCATAACAAACTATTTCATTTTTATCTTAAATATTTACAAAACTCAATAAATCTAATAAAGCTTGAAAATAATGAAATGATAATCTTCAATTTGAAAAATTTATTAAAATTACTTTTAAAAGTAAATTATTTTATTGTTTATAACTATTAAATTTTAAATGAAAATTTAATTTTTCAAAAGATAGAATGGTTTCCTGAGTTTTGGGAAAGACTAGTAGATAGATTGGAATTATTAAAAATCGACCAAATCCAAAAATTTATTAAACTTAGTTTTGAATATTTAGAAGAATTCCAAGAAATAATAAAATTAGAGAAAATAGAAGAAGATTTAGCATTAAATAATGAATCATACAAGGATAAAATGAATGTTTTTAAAACAAAAATTAAGATTTTGTTACTTGATAATATTAAAATAATTAAATAACATATTTTAGATCAATTTTTATGATAAATTTTTATTTATTCTGGCTTAATTATATTTTCTGAAACCCTTATAAAAAAGGCTTTTCAGGATTAATAAAGAGGAATTCAATTAATTTTTGTTAATTTTAAAATATTCCCCCTTACATTGATGAATTTTCTTGCGAAACATGAATTTAATAAACTTAATCTTGCTGTCATATAGATATATGTAAAAGGGTTTTAAAATTAAAATTTTCTTTTTGTTTGGAATTTAAAATATGATTTATTTTATATATATATATTTAAAATAATTTTTTATTTTAATCTTTTTATAATAAAACTAAATATTTTCAATTTTAATTATAATTATTTGAACAAATATTTTATTTAAATAAATTTACTAAAATTTAAAGTTTACTTTTGTAAAAATAGTCAACTATTAAATAGGATTTTGAATTTGTGAAATAAAAACAATTTTCTTTATTAATTTAAATATAAAATAATTTATGATTTTATCTAAAAAATTAATTTCAAATCTTCAAATCTTTTCTATCAAAATTATGTTTTTTTTAAGTTTTGTTTTTCATTGGAGTGAATTTTTATTTATAGATTATACAAATAATCTCAAACTCCAAAATTTATTTTAGACCTTATCTTATTCAATCGGTTTTCTAGGTGGCTTATTAGTTTTTGGTTTATTAGTTTTTGGCTTATTAGTAACCTTGGTCTTATTCTTCTTGTTTTTACCACCACAATAAGGGCAATTTTCAGTTTCTTCCAATTTGACTTTGGATAGATTGATAAAATTTATCAGCATGCATATTACAAATATCAAAAATAAGTTTCTTTTCATCTATTTCTATAATTACAATTTTATTATTGTTTCCCTTAAATATCAAAAAATATATCTTGGAAAATATTTCTTTTTTTTTTAAAACTATCAATAAATCTAATTATAGTTTTAGAATCTTTTTTAAAGGTTTTAGATTCATAGTTTTTTTAATATTTTAAATTTTAAAAAACTATCGAGTTTGAAAAAATACAAAAAATGTATAAATTATTTAAATCAATGTTTTTTGATAAAAAAATTATTTAGTTAAAATAAAATTTTCCTTAAATAAAAAACTATTCATTTAATTAAAGTTATAAAAGATTAATAAAAAATAAAAAAAATTTAATAAAATCAAGATCCAGTTATTGCAAAAAAAAGACATTACTTAATAAATATATAAATAAATATTGGAAAAATTAAAATTTTTTACAACTATTTAGAAAATGACTAAAAATAAATTTTTTAAAAATTATAAAAGATACTATTAGTAAAGGAAATATTAAAATAGGTATAAGTTTATTAAAAATATATCAATTTTCGAATACTCTCTTTTCTCTTTTGAATATATTGACCTTTTAATATACATATCCCAAATAATGTAAATTAATATTTGAAAATAAAATTTTTGTCTTTTAGTAAGATAATCAATTAAATCAATGATTAAGTTTTAAATAAATAGTATAAAAATAAATTATTTCAATATAATTTGAAATTGTTCTTATATAACATGAAAAAAAAAAATAAATCTCTGATTATATTTATATCATAGCATAAAATGTAAAGAAAATAAATTATTATATTTATTTACTAAGATTTATATTATTTGAATATTTAAAAAACTTTTTGTTTATTAAATCAAGTATATAATTAATTTAAATATTTCTCAAAATTAAAATATATATTATAATTAATTCCTTTAATTTGAAAATTAATATTAATTATTCTCTAAAAATCATGAGATGTTTTATATTTCATAATTAATTAATGAAAATTTTATAATGATTTAAACTATTATTTTATTCTTTTAAGCTATTTATTATTAATTTTTTTTAAATTTAAAATTTAAATTAATTTTAAAATAAAATTTTCTCTTGACAAGAATTTTAAAACAACATTGCAATTATAGACAATAAAACATACATACTAGCATAATAAAATTCACTTCCTGTAGGTGTTGTATTGTTTGTAGGAGTTGTTGTTGGTGTGGTGGTTCCTGTAGATGCTGTATTTGGAACACTTAAAGGCTTACTATATACGTTCGAAATGCTGGTAGAATAAGGGACATCATTATAACAAGCAAGATAAAGAGCATATGATTTTCCAGCAGCAAAGGACTTCAAATTATTAATATTAGTAGCAGTGTTTGCTTGAAGAGTACCAACATTGAAATTTTTGCCACACCATTGTGTATCTGAACAAGAATCTATTGCAGCTCCGTTTGCAGGAGGATTAGAAGTATCAGAAATCATCCATGAGCATTTAATAGCACTTGTGTAAGAAGCTTGGAATTGAACTAAGCCATTTGCATTTAATGAAAGAATATTAACATTAAAATTCTTAGAAATGTCAGGAGCCAAATTGTCGTTAACCGTTAAAGTATTGTTAACGGGGACATTTACTATTCCTAAATTTGTATTAAAAAGAGAAGTTGATTTTGTATCTGCAATGAGTTGACCAAAATAGTCAGAATATAGTTTATTACCGGATACATCAGAAGGACAAACAGGATGTTGAATAGGGCAAATACTAAATGTTATAGGATTAGATTGATTAACTAAACTTGGTATAACTGCAGAACCTGCAGTAGTTGGCGTTAAAACAGTTGCATTTGGTGTTGAAGTCACTGGTTGACTAGTTGTAGCTGTTGTCTGAAGGAATCTAAGCCTTGCTTTTGGAGTAAGATTAGTGCAAGTAAGATTGCTTGGCAAACTCACACCTGGACTAGTGTAGGTAAGTCCAGAATCGGTACATATAATGCAACCACTCGTTGTCCAACCGGATTGAGAAAATAGCTTTTGACAATAATTTATCATTGCTATTTTAGTTGCTTGCCCAGGATCAGAAGTAAAATAATATTGCACACATTGGGTCTTTGTTAAAGCAGATGGAATAAATTGAGAAACAGTTCCATTGGTTGTAGTTAGCTGATCGATGCTAACTGCTGCTGAAGTTCTTAAAGAAGTATTACCTTCTGTAGATGAAATTATACATCTTAATTTATATCGTTGACCTCTCACTAATTCATAAAATATAATGTCAGTAGGAGATTTAGTATTAAACATAGAAACATAATATCTAGTTAGATTATCTGAATTAATATTATTAGTTGTTGATCTTATGACATCATCACTAGGATAGTCTCTATTGAAGCAAACCAGAGCGCAATAAACATAAATTGGAGAATATGGTGGAGTAAATGTAAATTTGATTGCGTTTTTAATTGTCAAAGTGCTATCAGTATCAGCATTTGAATATTTAAATGAGCTTGTAAAGTCATACTGATTAGGAATAATTGCTTGTGTTCCAGATATTGTTATAGTTAAAAGGCTAGAACTCCAGGTATAACAGGCATTAAGATTATTAGGCTTGAAAATCTGATTATTGGTTGCTTGGAGATTTGTAATAGAAAAGACTGAAAAAATATTATAATAAATCGTAGTTGTGCCAGCTTTTATAGTAGCAGAGGGAATAGTTGCAGAAGTAATAGACGCAGTTGAATCATTCTTGGTTGTTTCACTTCCTACCCAGCTTACTGTAAGAGAATCTACATTTGGTTCAGAAAGATTATAGTATATTAAAGTTGAAGATCCAGCTGGAATTGATGGTGGAGTTGAGAAACTTGCTGTACCTGTGGTTGAAGCATCTAATGTTATTTGTACAGGTGCCAAAGGAGCAAAGAAAGTAGCAATATTATCGCCACTTAAACTGAAATAAATGATATAATTTCCAGGTGCAGTTCCACATGGTGCTCCTAAATAGAATGTTACTGGCTGATACAATCCTGTAGCTATATTATAAGAAGTATCTGCTAAACGGAAAATTTGATCATTTAAACTAATACTTGCTGATCTCGGTTGTATAAAAGCAGAACTATTTGTTTTTACAGTGAAAGTTGAAACTATAAATCTTCCGGGACGGACTGTTAATTTATTGTAAACTCCAGATGTGTTAATATCAATTACCCATTTTGTATTATCAAATTTAAATTCAACTCCACGATTAAATTGTAACCAAGAATCCACTTGTGTGCCCATAGTATTATAAGCTGAGCTATTCAAATTATTATAAGAGCGGTAAATTGCAGAATAATTAGAATTAGTTACAATAATACTGTAAGGGCCAGTAGTATTATTCCCGCTTCCGCTAGTTGTATCAGTTGGACCTGTAACTTGAGAAACTTTAACATCCCAATATCTCCAATTAGTATTAAAAGTATATGAGGCATTAGAAAGAATAATTGTAACTCTATTTCCAGTCTGAGTGACACTTGCAGGATTCAAAGAACTCGTTTTTGTTATATTATTAGAAGTATCATTAGTGTATTCATCAATTGTTGCAGTTGCTTTAACTGTTGTATACCAAGATAAATTATAATCTTGAGGGAAAGTGATTATAATTTGAGGTGTATTTGAAATAGTAATGGGTGTGTTGCTTAGTCCAATTGCGCTATCAAAAGTTATTCTGAAAGTATGAGTTGAAACATTTCTAGGATTTACATCAGTTACAGTAAGTGGATTCATAAATCTCAAAACTCCTTGAGTAGTTGTTGAAGGAATAGGTATGCCGCCTGTTAATTTTCCTGAACCTGTTATTAAATTCACTCTTAATCCAGATGAAAAATTAGTATTGTTAACTGTACATGGGAAGTAAATTTCAGATTCATAAGAAGGATTGTAAATTCCACTAATTAATATTGAAATTTTTTTTCCAGAACCAACAGGCAAAGTTGAAGTAAATCTAATATTAAGAATACCCTCATCTGTAATGCTGCAATTCATAGTTGCGTTATTATAGAAACAAAGAACATTTTGTATTGAAGCTCCGTAATAGGTATATGGGAAAAAGATTGAAACTTCATTTGGAGTCACATTTGTAAGAGCTCCTTTATTTGTGTCAAGATCAAAGTCAAATTGATAATCTGCATATTCTCCTGGAATTTTAGGAACAATAGATGATACAACACATAAAGTATCCCATTGTCCAACGAATCCTGGCTTTGAAGAATATGTTAAATTACTTGATATATTAAAAGTAGCAGAATTTAAAGCAATTGCATCTAAGCTTGAATTATTTAAAGTCATTGTTACTTTATAATTGTTTGATGAATATGGATTATTTGACCAGTTTACTTGAATGATAGGCCAAAGCATGATAATTGCAGTTTTAGAAGCAAAAGAAAGTCCACATTTATATACAATATTTTTAGTTGTTATTAAAATTGGTGCAGTTGAGCCTGAAAAATTGCTGACATCACATGCATCAATTAAAATATCTCCAGAAGAGTCCCAATTTGCACCGAGGCTGTTTCCAAAAGTTACTACGCATCTTGGAGGATTGTTTTGGATAAGCATTCCAGAAAAGTCTCCTACTAAGGTAAGAGCCATATTTCTTGTTGGTTCTCTTGGTAGAGTAACAGTGAATGTAACTTTTCCTATTCCAGAATCTTGAACAACTTGTGAATAATCAACTTTGCTAATTTTGGCTGATTGAGTTCCAATAACATCAGTACCCGACGATTGAGCTGTTGTCCAAGAAATAGGAGTAGTAGTGATTTGGGATGAAGCATCATAAAGTTTTTCTGTATTAAATCTAGTAGATTGATCAGAATTAGGAGCTGCAGGTACACTAACATATAAACTGCTCAAAGAAAAAGTATCAGAGGCAATAGAAACATTGTAACAACAAATAGTGTAATTTATATCTGATCTATTTGTTGGACAAGTCAAGGTACTAGAATTCAATTGACTACATTCTAATACAGGTAGAGCAGTGGTAGTAACTACTCCACAAATTGTATTTGCATTGTATGCATTTGAATTAGAAAAAAATCGAATATTTAAACCTCCTGAAATTTTAGCTGGAAGTGCAATGGCTAATTTTGTATTTCCTGCAATATCATTCTTGAAAATAGTTTCAGATTTATCCTGAGTAACTGTTACTGTGAAAGCTTTCGGGCTAGTAACTGGTGGATTGAAATCTATTATAAATGACTTAGTAAGTGAAGAAGGATAATTTATATAATTTCCCCATGTTTCAATTGTTGCAACTTGTGCAGAGTTACAAAAATAAGCGATAAGATTGAAAGGGCTTGAGTAGGTTTTGTTTTGATAGAATTGATCAACCAAAGGACGTTTTATTCCTGTAAGATAGAATGTTGAAGATTCTGATGTTAATGCTTGAGCTGAAAAGGCTCCGGTTGCAGTTACAACAGCTGTGGGATTTGCAGTTCCTAATCCCATCATAATTGCTTTGTTAAATTCGTATCCCAAATAATAGAATTTTTTTGTTCCATTAAATAGAGCCGGATCAGTTACATTTGAGAATCCTGATTTTGTCAAATTATTTGAATCTATAGTTACTAAAGAAGATTTTATAAGCCAAATATGTCCAGTACAATTTGCATTTGCATCCGCTGTGAAGGTTCCAGATGCATTTCCATAATACATAAATAGAATATTATCGTTATTCGTGATAGTAGAAGTATAAGTTGCCCATCTTAATGTTATCAGATAATTTAAGTAATTTGTGCTGTTATGGAATAATGATGTATTTGCAAAAGAAGACTTGTAATAGCTAGGTGTAGCCTGAGCAGTCGGCGAAATTATTGAATATACATCTCCATTTGCATTTACTTTATGAGAATAAATTCTATTAACGCTAGATATAGAATTAAATCCTGACATAGTCAAATAAGCCATATAAAGAGTGGGTAAACCATTAAAATGTTTGAGTGAGCCAGTTAAAGCCCCCGTATCATGAACTGGGCAATAAATTGGAATTAAAAGATTATTTGCATTTGTATTTGTAGTAATTGAATTACTTGTTATTCCAGTTATTAGTACTAATGATCCCATCAAGAAAAGATAATTTGATCTACCTGTTTGTCCCATACTTTGATCAGTATGAGCTGTTCCTGCAGCAATCCAAGGATTTGCATAATTACCGACATTTGCAGTTGCTCCGGAATAAGCATATTTCATGAGGAGATATCTTAATGGTAATTGGTTGAGATTATTATATCCACTAGCAACAGTATCAACAAAACC
>Ga0194116_10006683_pt1 | contig 12211 bp, 10 predicted proteins | sample TA2MahsurfametaG_4_FD_148617 | JGI IMG/M metagenome (GOLD analysis project Ga0194116, IMG submission 148617) | Freshwater microbial communities from Lake Tanganyika, Tanzania - TA2015008 Mahale S9 surface | ecosystem: Environmental > Aquatic > Freshwater > Lake | place: Tanzania: Lake... | reverse complement strand
TTGTTATTTTTCATTCAATAAATGATTTAATAATTCCTTTTAAATATATTTATAAATGGATTGAATTATATACTGGAAATATTAAAATTTATTTGTTAACTTGTGATCATAATTGGTCTAATGTTAACATGATTACTTTAATAAATAAATTAAATTTATAATTATATCATTGATCATAATTTATTTTAACTTTAATTATATTTGATAAATATTTTTTTGAAGTAGTAATTTCATCTAAATTAACGTTAAAAATTGAATGAAAATTTAGTAAGCTTCCATTTAAAATATATTCATAAACATTTTCAAAATACTCATAAATTGCACCAGCAGTATTAATTTCTAAAATCTTAATATTATTATCTTCATGTTCATCAAATATAGCATCAATTGATAACACTTTAAAAATTTTTTTATTTATACTGGCTCCTAACAAATCAATAAATAAAGATTTAAATTTTTTAAAAATAACAGAAAACTGTTTTGCAAAATTAGTTAAAAATAATTTTAATTTCAAATCATAATCAAAATTTAATAATGTAAGATTACTTTGAAATATTGAACTAACAAATTTTAAATTTTCATCTCTATAATTTGATATAAATTGATTAACATGTGCATCAATATCATGTGAGTTTGATAAGTCTATATTAAAAAAACTATCAGGATTATAATTATGCATAAAATCTAAATTAATTAATTTATTTAAATGAAAATTAATTGTTAAATCTGTATTTTGCTCTAATAATATATATATTCTTGTTTTAAATTTATAATCACCACGTTGAGGTATATTTATAGTTGGACTTGAAATAAATTCCTGAACTAATAAATGAGTATCTAAAATACTATTAATTTCTGTTGTAAAAAATCTATTATTAAAAAGTTTTTCTATAAATTTTTTTTTAAGTTCTTTGCTAATACTATTATAATTAATACAATTAAATCCTGATATACCAATACCTTGACTACCATTTGCATCTTTAATTATGAATTTCTTATTTACAAAATCTTTATGTTGGCATAATGATGTTATTCTTTGAATAATTGCATCAAATATAATATCATAGCTATATCTAAGCTCTAAAACGTCTAAATTCATTCTGGTCAAAAAATCATCATATAATATTCTAACTAGTCCAATATTTTCAGATAAAGGTAAAATTGATTTATCAAAGATATGTTTTAAAATTAATTTATCATCAAAATTCACTAATAATTTACCATTTAATATAATATCAGAATTAATAATATTCATATTTAAATCATTTTTAATTGAAGGAAGTTTCAATATATTTATTTTTTTATTAAATAAAGTAGAATTAATATATATTTTTATTATACTTGGATTATAGTTTTTTAATAAATTATAATCAAAACAAATGTCATATATAATTTTTTTATTAAACATAAAAGTTAATAATTCAATTAAATCTGCATATAATCTCCAATTTCCAATATTATTTTTTTCTATTTTATTAATATTACTATTTATAAAATTATAATTTCTTGTATTATTTATTTTAAATAATATACTTAAATGATCTACTTTTTTATTTTCTATTAAAAAAGCTAAAGTACTATAATCGTAATTTCTATATTTTCTATAAGCTATATCATCTATATAAAACATATAAGGTACTAATAAAATATAATTTATTGGTTGTGGATAAATTCTATTTTGAAAATGATTAACACCAATTTTTATTATAGTTATATCAGAGGTTATTTTTTGGTTTTTAAATATATTTTTTGTAATAAATGTTTTTATAAATTTATCAGACTGTTCTGTTCGTAAATTTAAAAATTCATTAATACTTTCAATAATAATTTCAATATTTATTTTAACTAAATCAAGCATATGTATTTCATTTAAACATAAAGAAGTAGAATGAGGAGAAACATTATAAATATAAAATTTATTTGTATTATTAATTCGATTAATTATCATAGTTTTAATATTATTTCTTAAATTTTCATCAAATTTTCTATAATATGAACACATAATAATAGAAAATTCAATATTAGATATTTCAGGAATATAATAGTATTTTTTAGGTACTAAAATATAATTAAATATTTTATATCCATAAATAACATTTACAACTGACATATAGTAATACAGAGAAAATTGAAAAAAAATTATTTATATACTCAACTGGTGATATTAATGTCGCACATCAATATCACTTTTGATAAATATACATACACTTCCAAGACTATTGGAATTAATGAGTTTAATCTCTCAGTTCCAGGCAAAGAACTTTTTGTTAATTCAAGATTGTCAATGAGTCCTGGTTCGAAATATGGTTTAATTGGTCCGAATGGTTCAGGAAAATCATCATTACTTAAAACATTAGTTGATCTTCGAAATGAAACTCGCACACATGGATTCAAAATATCTACTTTGTACGTTGAACAAGAAATTGAACTTGATCATAGATCACCAGTTGAATTTATTCTTGACTCTAATCATAAGAAAAGGTTTTTAGAATCTGAACTTGAAAGAATCAATCAGTTAATTGAATCAGATGAATTTGAAACTATTGATTTGAGTGAAAGTGAATGTTTACAACTTAAAGCAGATGAGTTAACTCAACTACTCAAATTATGGAATCCAGATCTTGAAAAAGTCAATGTAATTAAAATTTTGAAAGGACTAGGGTTTTCTGATTCAGATCTTGTAAAAGAATCTAACTTGTTTAGTGGAGGCTGGCAAATGAGAATCTCTCTTGCTCGTGCTCTCTATTTGGAACCTGATCTTCTATTATTGGATGAACCAACAAATCATCTGGACTTGGGAGCAATTATTTGGTTATCAGATTATCTAAACGATTGGAATCATACAGCAATTATTATCTCTCACAACATTGGATTTCTAAATGATGTTTGTGATTACATTTTTAATATTGAAGAAAAAAAATTAGTCAGTTACAAAGGCAATTATAGTATGTTTAAAATGGCTTTTGAAGCAAAGATGAGAGAAGCTGAAAAAAATTGGGAAAAATATGACAAAAAGTTAAAAGATATGAAAAAGCGAGGTGCCGAAAAAAGTAAAGTTGAAGATTATATTAAAGCAAATGAAGTTAAAAAACCAGAAAAGAAAAATATAGTCAGTCTCAATTTTAAGGATTTGCCAATGATCAGATCCAGTGTAATAAGTCTTAATAATGTTTCATTTGGATATGACCAATCTAAAGAACTTTTATCAAATGTTTCAGTTGGTATTGGAATGGATTCAAAAGTTGTACTTGTTGGACCAAATGGTTCTGGAAAATCTACTCTTATCAAACTTATGGTAGGTGAAATACAACCTACATCAGGTGAAGTTTCTGTTAATTCACATTGTAGAATTGGTTATTATAACCAACATTTTGAAAATCAACTACCACTTGATCAGACACCAATTGAATATCTTAGATCAATCATTCCAGATACTTGTATTGTAAATGGAGCAATTGAACAATCTGTTAGATGTTATCTTGGACAAGTAAAACTAGAAACATCAAATCATAACAAGAAAATTTCAGAATTATCAGGAGGACAAAAAGCTCGTGTTGCTATTTTAAAACTTGTTTTTCAACAACCACATTGTCTTATTCTCGATGAACCAACTAATCATTTAGATATTGAAACCGTTGAATCTTTAATTAATGCATTATCTGATTTTAAAGGTGGTATTTTAGTTATTACACATGAACCAGAACTAATTGAAAAGATTGATGCAAGACTTTGGGTTATGGACCCTGAAACAAAAAATATTAATACTCAGATTGACTCCTATCAAGATTACTGTAAATATATTCTAAAGCAATAATTTATTTTTATCTTCTTCTCATCTGAAGTAAAACAGATAATTTTTTATCTTGAACATTTCGAGCATTAACCATTTCTTGAGTTGCTTTTGAAATAGTATTATTAGAATTATTTTCGTGAAAATCTAATGACTCATTTAATTCTATTTTATCAACTATTAACATCTCATTTAAGTTATCATTAGATTGAGATTTTTGATTTATTTCTAGATTTAATAATTTTGATTTATTTGCTTTATCGTCTTCTGGAATGTAAGGATTTGGAGGAATTTCTTTAACAATTTCAATATTATTTGTTGGATTATTAAAATATTTAATATTAAATAAATATTCAAATGCTTTTTTTCCTTTTAATGGTTGATTTAATTCTGTATCTATTATTGTTGGTACAATATCAATATCTTTCGGTGGTATTGATTTATCAATATTAATTAATCTAAATAAAGTTATAATATTATATTTATTCATATAATCAATTAATTTCTTACAATAGTCACAGTGTTCTGAATAAAATACTACTTTCATTAATAATAATTATAAATTATACTTTATAACAAAAAAAAATGAAATAAAATATTAAAGGTTTTATAAGTATATATATATAATGCAAAAAATTGGTAAACTAAAATTAAATATTATTAATAATATTACTGAACTGGGTAATTCAAGAATTGAATTTAATTTGTCTGGTTCAAACATGAATTATACAGTAGCTAATACAATTAGAAGGATTATATTTAGTGATATTCCGATTTATGTTTTTGATGAATTTAAATTCGACAAAAATACGAGTATATTTCATAATAATTATTTAAAATTAAGATTAAGAAATATGCCTATATGGTCAATTGAAAATAATGTTGATTATTTTGATGTTTTAAAATTAAAAAAAACAAATAATTACGAAACTGAAGAAACTCAAGAAGAAAATCAAGAATATGAAAATAATATTGAATTAGATATAGAAAAAACTTTAAATTCATCAACTTTAAAACAATTAACAATGTATGTCAATTATAAAAATAAATCAAATGATATATATACAGTAACAACAAATGATGCTAAATTTTATTACGATCAAAAACAAATTTCAACACCTTATAAAACTGGAATACCAATAGTAAAACTTCAACCTAATCAAGATATTGCATTTAATGCAATTACAAAAATTGGAACAGAATATTTAGATTCAATATATAGTGCAGTAAGTGTTAATTATTATAAACAAAACAATGAAAATGATTTCACATTTGTAATTGAATCAAGAGGACAAATTACTGAAAAAAGAATTATTCAAGTAGCACTAATTAATATTGAAAGACGTTTAAAAAATTTTCTCAAACTAATTAAATATGATATGAAATTAGAAGAATCAAAAGAACAAGGAATTATTATAGTAAATAATGAAGATCATACATTAGGTAATTTGATCACAAGAGGATTACAAACCCATGATAAAATATCATTTGCAGGTTATAATTTACCTCATCCTTTATCTAATAAAGTTCATTTTCATTATAAACTTAAAAGTGGAAATATAATTAAAATATTAGAAGATGTTATTGAATACTATTTAGAATTATTTAAAGCTATCGAAAAACAAATTGTTACTATCTAAATTTCTACCTCAGATTCATTCTCTTTAATTGATTCATTATCATCAATTAATTGAAATCGTTTTGGTACTTCAATAAAATTAACATATTTTCTACTAGTATGATTATCATTAGAATCACCAACTTTATAATTAATATTAACAAATAATTTTTTGTCTCCTTTTATTGGAATCATAAAATTAGGTATAATTCCAAGAAATGATGTGATACTTCCTTTATAATGATAACCTTCGTCACCAAAAATTTCAATATCAAATCCTAATGGTTTCTCTATAGTTTGACCGTTTAAATTGGTTGTAGTTATAATAGTAGGAATATTTAGAGCTAAAAAATTATGGGTAACTTTAATTTTTTTTGTTTTTCTAACCATATGCTTATCAATATATTCATGTTCTTCTGTTAAGGATCTTTGAGTAAAAAAATAGTCAATATTTTGAAATGGTTTCTTTTGTGATTTTAATGTATTAAAAGCTTCCATTATATCTGCCATGTTACAAATTATTATTTAAGATTTTTATTCCTTAAATATTATTTTATCTATTTTTTTTATAATGGAAAAAATTAAAATTAAAAAAAAATATATTTTATTTAAATATAATAAAAATGAAAATATAATTAAAAAAATAGCTGATTCAAAAAAAATAAGTGAATTAAAAGAAAAAATAGTTGGAAAAAAAATAGGAGAAAAATATGAAATTCTTTTAATGAAATTATCAAAAGAACCTAAATTTAATCAAAAAAATATTAATAGTCCGCTGGGTAAACTAATTGGTGGACCAATTAAAATTACATTTAAAATGTATTCAATTAATGATAATAATATATTAAAACCATTATATGAGGAGACAACAAATAGTAAGGGAGAATTTGATACTGACAGAAGAAATAGCCAGTATCTTTATATTACCAAAGAACATTATGATAAAAATGGAATTAAAATAGAAGATTTGCAAAAAGTAGCTTTACTAGCTTTTAAACTAAAATTAGAAAGAAAACCGCTAGCTGTTAAACTTATAGATCAAATTTATAATATTAGAAATTGAAGATTGATTATATTAATAATAGATACTTAATATAATGAATTATATTAATATATTTACCGATGGAGCTGTTCCTAATAATCAATTGCAAGGTAATAGAAATGGAGGTGTAGGTGTGTTTTTTGAAAATAATGATTCTAGAAATATATCACACAATATTAAAGAAACTAGAGATAATAAAGTTACTAATCAAGTTTGTGAATTATTAGCATGTATTTTAGCTTTAGAAACTATAATATCAACTCAAGTTGTTGGAAAAAAAGAATTAATTATATACACAGATTCAATGTATGTAATAAATTCAATAACATTATGGGCTAAAAATTGGAAAAAAAATAATTGGAGACGTTTAGATAATAAACCTATTCAAAATTTAGAATTAATAAAAAAATTATATTATTTATCAAAAAATTTAAAAGTTGGTTATAAACATATTAAAGCTCATGCTAATCCACCAGATGAAGATTCAGATGATTATTTTGAATGGTATGGTAATTATATGGCTGATAAATTAGCTGTACAAGGATCACTAAAATAAATCAACCTCGTTATATGGATAAAATTTTATATCTTAAGATCAAACCATTCTCCAATTCTATTTGTACATATTTATTGAATAAAACATGACCAGAAAAATTTAGGAGAGATTATAAATTTCCCAAAATGATAAAAGATAACAACCCTATTATTATTGGTATAAATAATAGAGTCAAATGTCATTAAGCCCTTATGGGTGCAATTATTTTTTTTACTGTTAAAAAGGTGTAATTAAAAAACTCACAATTTATGAATAAAAAATAATAAAAATATAAGAAACTATTAAAGATATAAGTAAATAAATTCTACCGTATTTAGAACCTAAAAATAAACTAAATATTAAGCAAATTAAAATAACTAAAGTAATATGTTTTGGATTTGGTTTATTATCTAATTTTTTATAAATAAATTTTTTATAATTTTCTAATAATTCATCTTTGTTTTTCCATTTTTCTAATAACCAAGATTTAAATAATTGGGGATTTTGAGTATCAAAATCTATTTTTATTTCTTTTATTATTCCATAAACAGGTCCAATTGATTTACCTATAATATCATCTAAATAAAATGATTTTTTCATAAATTTTGGTATAGCTAATGTCAAATCCCATAATTTTCCTAATCTATTTGTTTTATTTAAATGATTAACTATAAACCATAATCCTTTAGATTTAGGAACAAGTAAATTATTATATACCGGAAAATTATTTAACCTAGAAAAATTTTGACCATCTATTAATTTTTTAGGTGTTAATCGTGACCCTTCTGGAAAAATAGTAATTAATTGTTTTTTAGTTCCGGTTTCTATTTTATCAATTTGTTCAGCCAAAATATTTTTATCTTCTTCCCAATTTCTACAAAATTTAATATCTGTACCTGAATAACAAACTAATCCAATACCTGGAATATAATAAAAACTACTTTTAGCAAAAGAATAATTAAAAGATTCAATTCCAATATATTCAAAATAAAACTTTAGTAAAAAATGATCAAGTGTTGATAAATGATTACTAATTAGAATATCAATTTTATCTGGATTATCATTAATTATTTCTTTAATATTTTTTTCCGATACTGCTATATGAAAATCAGCTTTAAATCCATCTACTAATCCTATTGTATTAATTGTTTGTGATAATTTTATAGAATTTTTATTACTTTTACTTGCTAATTTTTTTGATATTAATAAACTAGGTGAAATAAGTAAATAAGCATATGACATACCAAAATATAAATATGAAATTAAAAATAAAATTTGTTTTATTATCATTTAAATAAAATAATATTTTTATAATTCAATATAACCGCATAAACTATGAATAAAAAATAATCATAATATAAGAAATTAGTAAAGATATAATTAAATAATATCTACCATATTTAGAACCTAATAATAAACTAAATATTAAACAAACTAAAGCTATTATTACTAAATGTTTATTTTTAGTGTTATTAAAATGTAATTTTTTATAGATAAAATTTTTATAATATTGCATAAAATAATCTTTATTTTTCCAGTTTTTAAATAACCAGGATTTAAATATATCTAAATCTTCATAATTAATATCTAAATTAAGTTCTTTTATAGTACCATATACTGGACCTACTGGTTTACCTATTAAATCTTGAATATATCCAGATTTCCCTAAAATACTAGGAACTGTTAATGTAATATCCCAAACACGACCTAATTTATTTGCTTTTTTAAAATTATTAATTAAAAACCATAATCCTCTAGCTTTTGGTACTAATAAATTATCATAAACAGGAATACCTTTCGATTTTGAAAAATTTTGTGCTATATCAAATTTATCTTTAGTATATCTAGTACCTTCTGGAAATATTATTAGTACTTCTTTTTTAGATGATACATTATTATTAAATTTTCCTATTTGTTTCAATATATTATCTTGGTCTAGTTCCCAGTTTCTAAAAACTTTTATGTCAGTATTAGCATATGCAACTAATCCAATTCCCAATAAGTTTTTAACTTTATAATTTAATAAAATATTTGTTGAAGTAATACCTAAATATTTTAAATAACTAACAACTATTAAAAAATCAATAGTTGTAATATGATTACATATAACAATATCAACTAAATCTGTATTTTGATTTATTAACTCTTTGATATTTTGTTGAGTATTAGTTAAATAAAATTCAGTTTTAAATCCATAGATTAATGTAAATATTACTAAAGTTTGTGATAATTTTTTTACTAATTTAATTAAATAATTATTTGATATTAATATACTTGGAGTTAAAACAACATAACTATATGCCATAATCCAGTATATAAAAGTAACTAAAAACATTATCTGTGTAATTAACATTTAACTTAAATAATATATTTATTAATAAAAAAAAACTCACAATTTAGGATAAAAAATAATCAAAATATATGATATAACAAAAGACATAATTAAATAATATCTACCATATTTAAAACCAATTAATAAACTAAATATTAAGCTTATCAATACAATCAAAGCTATATGTCTATATTTAGGGTCATTAAATTGTAATTTTTTATAAATATATTTTTTGTAATTTTTTAAAAAATCATCTTTAATTTTCCATTTTTCTAATAACCAAGATTTAAATAATTCTGAATCCTGAATATCAAAATTAATTTTTAGTTCTTTCATCATTCCATAAACAGGTCCTAATGATTTACCAAATACATCATTAATATAAGCAGATTTTCCAAGAAATTTAGGAATAGCTAAGGTTAAATCCCAAATTCTTCCTAATCTATTTGTTTTATTTAAATAGTTTACTAAATAATGTAATCCTTTAGATTTAGGTACTAATAAATTATTATAAATTGGAAAATTATTTAATCTAGAAAAATTTTGACCTTCAGCTAATTTTTTTTCCGTTAATCTCGTTCCTTCGGCAAAAATTATTATAAATTGTTTATTTGAATTAGGAGCAGTTTCAAATTTATCAATTTGTTTAGCTAAATTCTCCTTATCATTCTCCCAGTTTCTTGATAATTTAATAGCTGTACTCGAATACATAACTAATCCAATACCAGGTACATAATTGATACTATTTTTTATAAAATAATTAAAAGAATCAATACCTATATATTGTAAATAACTTTTTATTATTAAAAAATCAAAAGTAGATGAATGATTACAAATTAAAATATCTATTAATTCAGGATTTTGATTAGCTAATTCATTTAAATTATTAGGTGAAGATACAAGATGAAAATCAGCTTTGAAACTATCTGTTAATCCTAATGTAATTAATGATTGTGATAGTTTAATACTATTTTTACTTAATTTATTAGCTAACTTTTTTGATATTAAAACGCTAGGTGTTAAAAATAGATAACCATATGATATACTTAAATAAAAATATGAAACTAAATAAAAAATTTGTTTAAATAACATTATATTTAATAAATATTTTAATAATGAAAATAACCGCATTAATGTGTTATTTTTAACAATAAATACATAATTTTTTGTCCTATACACACATACAAAACTAGGAAAAAATGGATAACTTGTAATAAAAATATATAAGGATGATATTTATTACATTTTAAAATTGGTAATAATAAGTGTATTATGGTAATAATATAAGTAGATTTTGGTAATAAAAGTGGATTTTAGTATCAAAGAAAAAATAGAAAATATAAGTAATAATGAAAATGAATTAGATGTTTAACAATTATTCCATATATTGATAATAGATTTGGTTGTAATATTTTTATCATATTTTTCTTTTATTTTTAATTTTGCTATTTTTTCATCAGATTTTACCTTTTTCTTGAGTGATTTGATGAAATCAATTAATTCTTCTGAATATTTAGATTTACTAACTGGTTTTTCTGTTTTGATAAGATAATCAAATTTAATTCCAGCTGAAGTTTCTACCCATCCATTAATTATAATTTCATCTCTATCGACTTTATCATGACATTCTTGACATAATATAACTAAATTTGATGGATCATTCTTTTGTAAATGAAATTTAGATTTATTAATTTGATTTTCGTTAAAATCTTTTTGCCATATTATATGATGGGTTTCTAATTTATTTTTTGATTGACATACTTGACATGAACTTACTATTACATGTGAATTATATTTACTAGTTTTATCTTCAGTAATATTATCATATTCTTTTAAAATTTCTGCTGTTCTATCATTAAAATATTTATCTTTCATTAAATATTTAGCAACTTGTAATCCATAAAATGTATCTCCTTGACCATCTAATAAATGTCTCGAATAAATAAGAGTATCATCATTTGAATCATAAGTAATTTTAAGATGTTTAGCCTTTACACGTTCTAAAACCTTAACTGATTCCATGTTTGCAATACGGTGTAAATGTGTTGCCGTAATAAAACAAGATTCTGATTTAGCTAAAGTTTCAAGCATATAACAAACAATAATATTAGCTGATTTTTCTTCAGTACCACGACATATTTCATCACCAATAACCATAGTTTTAGAATCATTTCTTTTAAGAATAGACATTAATTCCATCATTTCTACCATAAATGAACTTAATCCTCGAAACAAGTTATCATTTCCACTAATTCTAGTAAATAATGAATTATATGGTGAAAATTCAAAATGATAACATGATACAAAATAACCAATTTGAGCTAAAATAATATTTAATCCAATTGATTTCATTAAAGTTGATTTACCAGAAGAATTGATACCATATAATAAAATACCACTTTGTTTTGTTTCAAATCCTAGTTCGATATCATGAGGAACATAACTAGTATTATTATGTATTTTCTCAACAATTGGGTGTCTCATTTCTTTGGCTTTAAAATAACTTGCTGGTTTTACATTAATAACAGGACAAGAATAATGATTAGTATATGCACATAAAGCTCCAGAATTTATAAAATCAATAAAAGAAACTTTTTTAGACCACAAGTATAATATTATTCCATATGTTTCAAGTAATGAAATCATATCTTGTTTAAAACATTCTTTTAATTTTTTATTCATTTGTTCTTTAAACTTAATTAATTCTAATGAAATATCTTTTACTTTCTTACAATTTATTTTAGTATTAGATGATTTTGGTAATTCACTAAACTCCAAATCACTAATATTTAATATAATTGAACCAACAGTTAGTGTTTTAATTTTATTTTTTTCCAAATTCTTCTTTAAAATATCACATCTTCTTGATGTAATTAACATATAATGTCCATCTC